>Ga0307985_10001860_pt1 | contig 11943 bp, 27 predicted proteins | sample EllFjometageno80_FD_203155 | JGI IMG/M metagenome (GOLD analysis project Ga0307985, IMG submission 203155) | Marine microbial communities from Ellis Fjord, Antarctic Ocean - #80 | ecosystem: Environmental > Aquatic > Marine > Unclassified | place: Southern Ocean | collected 2014-10-09 | reverse complement strand
GTTGTTATCATATTCGGAGTGTGTAGTTTTTGCGGTTAATCTCATCAAGTCCACCTTGTAGGTTGTTCAGTGCGGCAAAGAGCCAGACGCAATGACAAGCTCGCCCAATACATGCGGCATCTAGCCTGATTGCATGTCTGTAGCGGTTGTCACCGAGCCTAATTAAATTATCTCTGGCTGTAGCATAATATCACCAAATCCCTGTAGGTGACAATCTCTGTTGGCTTATCAAGTCCATCTCGTAGGTTGCTCAATGAATTGGTGTCTGCGCTTTATAGGCATCTGGCGCACAATAAAATAACCAACAGCGTCATTCATGTGATCTAAGCCCGCGCTTTTATCTGGCCTACCACTGGTGTCATATGCTTGTTGCTCAAGACCAGAGGCTATATTAGGACACTTATCACAATCTACATAGTATAGGGACAGCCCTTCATTATTGCAAAGCGCCATATTAACTGCGGCCACCCTGTCTTTAATAAGTCCATTCGCTCTTGGTGCGCTCACAGAAAACCCAGCATTCTTTAATAATATAATATCACTGCCAGCGGCATTGGTTGAACTTGAGGACGCACCGCTCGCATCTGGGTAGGCGACGATAGGGTGATTGGGGTATTTTTCTTTTAATGATTCAATCACTGTTGGCGTGTCTCGACCCTGACTAATCTCATCTACAGCATACGCTTTCCCATTCCGCATAACATGAATAGCCAAAGCCATATTATTGACGTTGAAATCTAACCCGATATGTAGGGTTTCAAAGCGATCAAACTGAATGACCTTGTGGTGCTTTTCTCTGTCGAACGCTGGATATACAGACCCGCTAGTAAGGTTGACAAACCGCCCTTCAATATAAGCCTCTAGCAAGTGGGCTGGGTATGTTTCTCGTAAGGTGTCAATGTATCCATCAGGGAGGTGTGGGTTTGAATAGGTTGGTGCGGTGATTAGCTCATAGCTGGCTGTTCGATTCTTATCCCACTGCTCGTAGGTGAAGCGGAAACCTTCTGGTGTTGTTCCGACTGCCGCAGTGTTTGGCGTTCCGTTACTCTTAGCCTGTCTATTCCGAGCAACAATCTTCTCCCAAACCGTCCTCGCTTTAGCTGATGGAAGGGTATCTAGCTCGTCAGCAAGGGAGTCGCCAACCTCATATCCAACAATACTGTCAGGGTTATTCATGGTTCTGAATATAATCCTGCGCCCATTGACTTGCATAATGTGGTCTGACTGGTTCAGTGCGTATGGCATTCCAAGCTCTGAAAATATAGAGGTGAATCGAGGGTAAGCAATCGTTTTAATCAGAGAGTAGTCGGGTAGATAGAATCCAACATCCCCACCACCCTCCTCAAGTATCAACCTTATGCCTCGAAGTATTAATCCATGCGTCTTGCCAGCACCAAACCCAGCCACCATAGCTGGAAACAATGCTTTACTGTTAGCTAACCGTACTTGAGGCGCTGTGCCTCTAGCTAATATCTTCATCTTCGACAACCTCAAAGGAGGTTATGTGGTGGGTCACAGTTGATTCTGTTTTATCTTCCTTCCATCCTGCTTGGCATTTTAGGTAGAATATGTTGGCCGCTACGTTACCCTCTTCAGCTAATCTGACAAGGTTAAGGCCCATCTTTCCCTGCTGTTTTGCTCTCCCTTTTTTATAAGCATCAGAAACTTCTATTTGTCGAGCCTCTATAGCTCTCAAAGTGGTTTCGGAAATGGCAAAATAATTAGCTAATTGAGACTTGTTTAGCACCGAGGCCAAGGCTTTTAGTTCAATGATTTGTTCGGCAGTAAGAACTACTAAGGGGCGGCCACCGCCATCACCCTGATTCCCTATCTTCATGCAGTCTATACCTCTGTGCCAAACACTTCACTTGATTCGGCGAGTATGTTATCAGCAGTTTGCTGGTTTAGCACCTCTATTTCTTTGCGATGCCTATCTACCCTAAAGTCTACATGGTAGCACCAGTGGAGTAGCTCTGCTTTTACTTGATAAATCGGAACCTCTGTTTCCGTGATAGACCAGAGTACGCCGTTGAACGCGACAACCAAATCATCAAAGCCGCATTCTCTACACTCATCTAGCCGATCAACTATATTTAGATCTTTCATAAATACACCTTACATCAGTTAAGTTGCTGTATTGTAAAGAGTTTATCAGTTAATGGAAGTATTTTAATAGTCCGTTCTCGACCACCAGTGGACTAGGCTGGCTCAAAAGGGAAGAGGAACCCTCGGTCTATCAAACATATACCGCATAAAAGTGTTGAATTGTTACAGTTTATTGCGCGTAAAAGTGTTAAAGCATTATGGCGATCAATGCTGTAATGGCTAAACCAACTATCCACGCTCGTTTGAGTGTGACGTCTTTCGTTAGCCACTCACCGATCTCTTCCAATATAGGAACAGGCTCTCTTAGTGAGTCTTTAATCGCCTTGTCTGCGCTTTCGTTTGCCTCTTTAACAAACTGTTTATAGTTTTTCATTCTTCTTTAACCCCTTCTTCAATTCCATTTCAGCGCGTCTTTGCTTGTAGGCGCGTTCTTTGTCCCCTACAGTTAGTGCCGCACCCCATACCAATATAACTATTACTCCAACAACCAGTCCTACTCCTAATATTTCCATGATTTTCTCCTAGTGTAAGTTAGCGCCTTGACTGGCCGCCAGTAAGTTATCATCAAATATATCTTGAACCTTGTCTCTCAGGGTGGATTCCAAGTACATATAAATCCTATCCTTTACCTGATCTGCAAAATCATCTGCAATTAAAATGTCATCAAAGTGATCTAATGCTTCAGACCAAAACGCATCCCCATCGCATTCCTTGATGTGACGAAGGTGCGCTGTTAAAAATACAGTGGACAATGCGACAGTTGAAACATCTTCAAACATCCCTATTCCATAGGTTAGGTCTAACACAAACAGGGATTCATCGCTAACAGTGTGAGGGAATATGTCATCTAACCAAGTCGGATGAAGCCGCAACCAGTGGTAGCATATCTCATCCTTTGCATCGTCATGGAGGTCTACTATGTCACCCTCCCATCGGTTGTTCTCATGCGCGACCAAGTTAATTAAGTCATTGAATTCGCTCATAATATTCACCCTAGCAGACTCCTCTAATAAGGCAATCGTTATAGTCCATATTAGAAACCATGCAGTAGAGGGCAAACATAACAACCACCCCGATGACTTCAAGTTTATTGCTTGGCTTGTCTAGCTTTTTAATTTGCGAGTAACTCAGTGAATAATCCATTGCTTTTTCCTTTTTTGATCGCCCCCGAAGGCTACTTGATTAAGTAGCTTCCGCGAGACTGGTTTTTTCTGGTTATTTCTTCGTACTCTAAAACACCGTTGTTGAGGTAAATGTTATGAGCATAAAAGGCTTCTTTATGTGTTCCAACAAAGATTTTATTGATAATGGTTGCTCGCTTCTTTCCCCAGCTTAAAACCAAAATCTCTTCTTTGGTGCCGCTCTCATTAACTCTAATGAGGGTGTCGCCTTTGCTTGCTTTGATGCTTGAAGGGGTCATGTCTTTATTCCTTTATTGATTGAGATTATATCTTATTCCTTATTTACGAGAATGTAAAGGTTTATTTTGGATTATATTTCGCCTATCCTATCAAGCTCACCTTTGATCCTTTCCTTCAGCCCTCTCTGAAATTCTATCACCTCTTCTCTATTGAACTTGGGTGATGCCCTCCAAGCTAGTCTTTCCATTGCTTTGATTCTGTTCTCGCCGTAGGTGTCAACCATATACTGTCGATATCTGAGAACGTAATGCGCCTGTTTCATACCCCAGCAATTACAGTGAGGGCATTGAGGGTGTATGTTCTCCTCGAATAACTTGAATACTGTTCTGCCTCTAGGGATGAAGTGACCGCCCTGAAGGTTTTTGTAATGGTCTATCTTATTACAGGTGATGCACTGAGCGTATCCGTTATCATCGGATGCCTTTAACCTTACCAAACGCTGAAGTAACTTGGCCGCTTCTTCTACCTCTTGAGCGACCGTTCTCTTCTTACGTTTCGCCATTAGTCTCAGCCTCTTCAATCAAGAAATCACAGTAGTGCTTGATCTTTTCAAGGTCAGCTATGCCACCCTTCTCTCGCCAGCGGGTAATGTATTTAATTATCGACCCCTCCGCAAACTCCAAGTGGTTTCCCATTATGTATTCTATAGGTTGAATCTTGTTATTGCAGTAGTGGGTGCCGCCCACCTGTCTATCTAATGCGCTCACTCTTCACTCCACTCGTTATCTAGCTCTATTACTTTAGGTTGGTTTAGATCGCAATGAGGACAGATGCCGTAAGCAGATTGATCTGACCCCACCCAGTATTCCAGACCGTGACCGCACGCACACAGTATCTTAGTGCAGACAACGCCTGTTGGAAATTTAACTACATTAGTCATCACCTAACCTCATCCGTATTTCTTTCTAAGGTAATTCATAGACACTGGTAGTTCATCAAACCCGCCACCACCAACCTCGTGGAGCATCCAAATACCACGCCACGATCCGTTTGTTTGTGCGTTCAAATACCCTTCGTCATGTTGGTAGAATATACCCGCAAACAACCCTGTTAAGTTTACCCCATCAGCCCTTCTTGCAAAAGAGATAGACCTATCTTGAACATGACCCATCACCGCACTCATATGACGCTTAGTCAGCAGGGCGTTTGCGCTAGATACTGGACGACCCATTACGCCAGAAGTGAAGTAATGAGAATAGGCGATGCTATCAATCACAACGACATCTAAGAAATCGTGTACCTCCCAGCCAGACTCTTTAAGTTTAAAGTCCTCAAAGCCTATCAAACCATCAAGCATCGGGTCATCTTCAATGGCTCGCATAATCCTGTTTTCATGGTTGCCCAATGTAAATACTAACCGAGGCTTCCATTGCTTTTCCTTGTTTCTCTTGAGCCTTAATTGCTCATCACGGATAGGCTTCATTAGAACCTTCATCGCCTCTATCCCTGCATTTATATCCTTGGTGTACCGTCTACCTTCAAACGCCTTCTTCCCTTTATCGTATGCTGAAAGACTTGGAAGATCAAAAAAGTCCCCTATCATTACTATTACATCAGGCTTCTTCTCTGCCGCATATTGACCCGCCCAACCTAAATGCTCTGTCGGGGTGTCTGGCTTAACTTGCGTGTCTGGAATAATCAAATGTTTCATCATTGTACCTGTTGGTTTCTTAATTTTTCATATTCACTATCTAATGGAACCAATAGCAAAACCCCATTGTCTCGACCCCAATGATACACGCTATCTAAGAAGGTCACCATCGCACCCTTATCCAAGCCACTACTGTGCTTTACTTGACCCTGAATAATCGTCTTGCCTATCTTAATATCTTCAACACCAAGGAAGCGTTGCTTCATCATTAGCTTCATGTTCTCTGGGGTTGCAGTATCCACTTTCTTTATGTAATGAGCAGACAACTGGCGGCACCACATATGGAGCAAGGCGTTTTGACTTATTGTTCTTGGGTTGGTATACGGCTTTAAGGTGATAGCAAGAGGCGCGAAATAGTCCCAGTCTTTAATCCTTGCCAAGATATACTTGGTTCGTTGCTCTATGTCTTTCCTAGAGTGTATCGTCACCATATCACCTTGATTCATTTGACTGTGTTCCAGTCAGTTCTTTTGTCGTTCTCTCTAACCCTCAACTGAAACCTAATCCCTGATCCGTGTATTGCCGCGTTCTCTTGACGGCCAACAGTCCTTCTCTTTCTGCCTGCCCTTTGGCTTTTGCTGTGGTTTTTGCGAGTCCACTTAAAGAACCTGATGTTCTTTAATATATCAGCGTTGTCAGTTTTCCTATCAATCAACGCCAGCAATAAAGGCATTGAGTGTGCGCCGATAAAGTCATCCACCCTTGATGAAAACATGCAGAACTTTAGGTCATTGCCGACAGTGATATCTCTGCACCGTCTTAATTCTAAGGTGTCAAACCAAGCAAAGCCTTCCTTAGTTACCCTCGATCCATTTGTTAGGTCAGGGCGAAAATGTTTAATAAGTTTTATAGGCATCCATGATGCTTTGGCGTATGTCCCATAAAACCCAATTAACATCTCATCCCAATAGTATTGTAGTTCTTTAATGTCCATCTTAACCTCCTACCAGTTTAACTTTTAACCACTTCATTGATAATGCTTCTACCTCACTATCAAACCTTGAGGTGAGCAGTGCCTTAACCCTATCTTCCTTAGACCAGCCCGAACCTTTCTTTGGTGAACCAGAGTATTCGTTAACGTGTTTCAGGTGTTTAGGCTCGCAATATTTGATGCTCGACAATCTACCTTTCATGGTCGATGTTTTGACTCCACCGTCAGGGCAATTCTCTTGCGTGTAATGCGCGTAATCATTGTAGTTGTAGAAAGTCCCAGCTACAAAATGAGCATGATGGCCTTTAAACTCTACCATTCTTGGATCGTTTTTAGCTCCCATGATTATTCCCCTTTGCTTGGTTGATTTTTTTACTTAACTCTCTGTGAAATTTGTTGTGAGCATCGTGTCTTATGCGCCTTTCTTCTGCTACGCGCTTCATCCTTTTGCCCTCACCTCGGCTTGTGTTTCTATGTGGCATGATGCAACTCCCCATCTGAATAATAATGCCCATATTTTGCTAAAAAGAATTCAATCATCCTCGGCTTATCTTCTTCAGGTATCCAACTAATGTCAGATAACTGCATAGGCAAAGTCATTGATCGAAGGCTTGTTCCGTCAGTGCTTCTTCTAACCATCGGTGATCCGCCTTGATTCTGCGCCCTTGCTAACCAAGAGTTAACAAAGCGTTTGATACCGCCTTTGGTTTTCCTTCTGGTGGGGTTAGCGTCTAGCCATGATTCCATTGCTGATAATTCTTGATGAACGTCCACCGCTTGATAGGCTCTTTGCCATGCAATAACGTCAGTCTCTTCAGGTTGCCAGAGGTCGCCAGTATTAAGAATCATCACCGCCCCCTAGTATGTATTCCGAAACGTGACATAATTCGCCAAACCTATTCCTTACCCCGATACGTTGGCTGTTGACTGCAATGCCTGCCTGCTTGATGTTATGGATTCGACTAGCCAGACGATACACGCCTAATTCATTGAGTGCTTCTTTCTGAGTGATCGCGCCATGCTCCTCTAAATATTGAAGAACGCGCTCTTGTTGAGTGAGTCTTTCCTTGCCTTCAGGTGTTGCGATAGATGCTATTTCTTGATGTTTCATGATGCTTTCCTTTTATTGATTGAGGTTATACCCTATACCAGCTTAACTAGAATGTAAACCTTTATTTAATTATTGTTCCAGACGATGTGTTTTTTGTGGAATTTAATCAGTGGTTCAATGTCATCAGGGTTAGGTGTTCTACCTTTTGCTGTGCCGCCATCTTGCATAACATCAAACTTGGCGCTGTGCATTATTCCATCATGGACAACCAAGTACCCAAACCTTCCCTCTTCTCTAAAGATAAAATAAGAAGGTAGCATAGTAATCATGCTGAGATGAACCAACTCCATATACTTAGGAACATTTAGCGCACAGAATGCTGTCTTGCCATCACCGTACCATTTGCATTCAGCCCACCCCAGCATCTTACCTTTTGAGGTGCTGTCTTTGCCATCATGAAACCAGCCATCAATACGATACTTTTTCAAGTTAGGCGATTGACTATATTGGCAGTTAAGTATGCCAGCCATTGCAGACAGTAACTTCTTTTCCTTGAGCCTGTCTGTTGGTGTCTCTCTCATATTAATCATTTGTACTCCTATGGTTCGGCAAGCCTCACCCGATTAAGATTATATTTTTTTGTATATTTTATGAAACACTTTTTTAAAGATGATTTAACCCTTTAACTTCGGAAAGTTAATTTAAGATCGAAGGGCTAAACAGCTTCGCGGTTACCGAGCATTCGTATCGAATCACTAATCTATTTCTCAGTAAAAACCGATCTACTAAGAAGGCTATGTCTGGAGGGTCAACCACGCTCTGACGTTTAATTTAAAGTGTCCGTCAGCCTCTAGCCCAAATGCTTTTCTAATTAAATACTATATGAACCCAAAAGTAAAGGTGATCTGTTGACCTTAATAATAATTAAATAAATAGTTTACTTTAAGGTTTACATAGTCCATAATGTAACTTCAATTAACGTAAGGGAATAAATAAATGGAAAATATAAACCACCTAAATGACCAAGAACGAGGGGAGTTAGATTGTGTTCTTGGTTACCGCGCCCTCGTAGGGCAATCCGAATCATACGACACTGGCTATGGCGAGCAGTATTCAAAAGAAGAGACTGTAGGAGGTCAATCGTGAGCGATGTTAACAAGCAGGACATATTAAAAATCATTGACGAGTTATTTCGGACGTGTAGCGAAAGCGAAAACAACGCGACAGAAGAAGAGCTTCCGATGATGTTGGCTTTTGGGGCTGGCGTTTATACAACTGCTGTTTCAATAATAGGTGAGTACGGTGCTAAAACATTATCTGACCAATACCCCCTTTACGCTAGGGAAGAGTTTATGGCTAAAATGCGACCACCATTGAGGATAGTGAAATGACTTTATCTAAAGAAGTTTGGCAAACTCTATCTGCCGTTGATGTATCAAACCACGTTGAAAAGAAAGGGAAGCTCACCTATTTATCTTGGGCTTGGGCTTACGGCATTATGATGGAACATTACCCTGACCTTCATTACTCGTTTGAGCAGGATGTTTGCGAGGTGACTGGGACTGTTGAGATTAGGTGCAGTGTCCTTGTCACTGAGAAGGATCAGACAATGGTGCGGTCAATGTGGTTGCCTGTAATGGATCACCGAAATAAGGCTATGGTCAACCCTGATAAGTTCTCAATCAACTCATCTAAGATGCGCTGTTTAACTAAGTGCTTTGCGATGTTTGGGTTAGGACACTACATCTACGCTGGGGAAGATTTGCCTGAAGCGGTACAAAACGCCACCATCACCGAAAGCCAGATGAATACAATTCTTTTGCTGTTGCATGAAACTCAAAGCGATTGTCGAAAGTTCTGTGACTGGATGAAGGTTGAAGGCATTGACCAGATCCAAGCTGTTCATTACGACAGGGCATTGGCCGCGCTCAAAGCAAAGCCAAAGATTGAGCCGATGGATGTTATGGGCGCATTGGATAAGTTAGTGAACGTCAAGTGATTGTCCTCGACCACGAACAAGGAACCCCAGAATGGTTTGCCGCAAGAATGGGCAAGCCATCTGCAAGCGGCTTCTCTAAGCTCATAACAGCGAAGGGTAAGCCGTCTACTTCTGCCGATGGGTATATCAATCAACTCATAGCGGAATGCCTTACAGGGCAATCAGAGCCGTTCTATACCAACGATCATATGGCAAGGGGTACTGAGTTAGAACCAGACGCAAGAGATGCCTATGAGTTTATAACAGGCAACTGGGTTGAAGAGTACGGTTTTATCTTAGACGACAGTGAAGCCTTTGGTTGTTCACCTGATGGGTTGATTGAAGTCTGTAGCGATGGTCATGGGAAAGGCGGTATTGAGATTAAGTGTCCTGCCGCTACTACTCAAGTGAAGTACCTTCGTGATCCTCAGAAGGGAGTTAATCAATACTACCAACAGATCCAAGGTTGTATGTTGGTGACAGGTAGAAAGTGGTGGGACTTCTTTAGTTATCACCCTGAGATGGCTCATGTATTAGTAAGAGTTCCAAGAGATGAAGAATTTATACCAAAACTGGCTGTTGAAATTAAAGCCGCAACCGATGAAATATTAACCCAAGTGGAGCAGTTGAAATGAAAGTAGGAATCTCAGTACGGATAGACGTAACAAAGATAGACAAAGCAAGGTTATATAAAGGGGCTAAAGGTACTTACTTAGACCTCACGACTTTTGTTGACACTGATACAGCCGATCAATACGATAATCACGGCTTTATCTCGCAGTCACAGAGTAAGGAAGAGAGAGAAGGTGGTGCTGAACGACCACCCATCTTAGGTAATGTTAAAGTCTTTTACACTGACGGAGGCGAAAGCAGGAATGTCGCGCTAAAAGAAATGAGCATGGAAGAAATGGATGAAGATATACCATTCTAAAAACCCCCCCTTTCGAGGGGGAAAACCATAGGATTTGTCAGTCGGGGAAACTGACTCAACCAATATATCACAAGGAAACAATGATGACATTAATTGACGCAGGAAATTGTGTTCGTGTATCTCAAGAACGAGCAGGAGTGTCGAACGCTGAGTTTGCCCGAATGACTAATACATCACCGCAACAGATTATTCGGTGGCGTAGAAACAAGAATATGAAGCTCCACACCATGCAACTAATTGCTAGTGCATTTGGTGTAAGCCTCATAGTTTTAATCAGTCACGACTTGCCGTTCTAGTATGACCAGATAGCGGGGGTGGGGAATCCATCTTCATGCGTACAGCCGTCTAGGTGTATGAACCGCCCGCCGCCTTTCTGTTGAATACCTATTCTTTCAATACCATGCTTCTGTGCTACCCTAATGACCTCTAAGGCAGTCTCTCCGTTACATAGGATATCCACAGCCTTACCAGAGCAATGCGCTCCTTTTAGCTCTTTACGCGCTTCTATGGGGTGTTCAGGACACCTGTAAGCAGATGACAGGGCAAAGCTAAAGCCGCACTCTTCTCGTATAGCATTAAGAGTAACAAGGAAGTCTTTGTCAAACTCATTGACACCACACCCACATTTGCAAGTTAGCTCTTTCGGCTTAAAGTAATTCTTTGCTTTATCTTCTTTCTTCGGTTGTTTAGCCATTACTTACCTACTCCTTTTACACGTTCATATGTCCTACCGCCAGCAAGTCCAAGCATACCCATCAAGACAGGCATCATGGTTCCAGTATCAGCTTGGGGGATGTCTATTCCAAACCCTGCCGCTAGTGGTGAGATTAAGAAGTTGACTCCAAAGCCGAGGACACAGACCCATCCTGTTGCGGGTCGCCACGAACTTTGAAACCAGTTTCCTTTAGCTTCTTCGGTGTTGAGCTTAATCTGAGCGACTGCGAGTTCCTGCGCGTGGCGTTCTGACATCGTTGCAAGTTCATGCGCAATCTTCTGTTTAACATCGGCGTCAGGAATCCATTTATCTAATAAGCCAGCGATAGGTGCAATTAAGGAAGCCACTACACTCATTGAAACATACGCTCAAAGAAAGTAGAGCCTAAAATAAGGGGGTACATTCCCCAGAGCATCCTTTCCAGTTTTCTAAACCGTATGGAGCCGTTGCTTAGTTCCTTTTCAATATTTGAATAGCGTGCGCCACACAAAACTTCATGGCCCTCAAGCCTCACCAACACTTCCTTTGCAGTTGCCATATGTATAACCAAATGTATATTACAATGTATATTAGTTTATCAACCCACATTCGGGTTGAGCGTTATTCTACTTCCTCAAACTGTTCAGGGTTGGCAATCTCTTCTTGTAACATCTCAAAGAACTTACCCTTGCCCACCGACTTCTGCACTAAATCAAACTGTACTCTTTGGATCTGCTCTTCTAAGCTGGCGCAATGGTTGACTAATGTTTTAGCTTTGTCAGTCATGTCGTCAAATATGTATTCAACATCGTCTATCGTAATCGTCTTTGCTTCTTCACTCATGGTATTTTCCCTTGGTTTAGTTTTGTTCCAACAGTGTAACAGAAATTGATTAGGGACCAAATACGTTAAAACGATAATAGGCTTGGGTTGATGTTGTGTAAGCAGTGTAAACCTTATGCCTAGCCTCTATGGTTAACTTCACCACAACGAATGCTTCAGATAAGTTATTCGCTACGCACGTTATTTGTGCAACCCCATTTGAACTCCAAGGCGAAGTGATAGGGTCACTAGCAGTCTCTAGGTTATATGTCGAGCCATTCAATACGGCGGTGGTAGCAATGCCTCCAGCAAGCTCAGAATATATTTCTATGTCGTTGATGAAACGATAGTCAACGAG
>Ga0307985_10001859_pt1 | contig 11943 bp, 17 predicted proteins | sample EllFjometageno80_FD_203155 | JGI IMG/M metagenome (GOLD analysis project Ga0307985, IMG submission 203155) | Marine microbial communities from Ellis Fjord, Antarctic Ocean - #80 | ecosystem: Environmental > Aquatic > Marine > Unclassified | place: Southern Ocean | collected 2014-10-09 | reverse complement strand
GCACGAGGGCATACTGTATTGATAGCTTGTATAACAGACCTACTAAGTAGAGTACAATCAAACATGTCAATATCGTATTTGCTAGTGAAACCTTCGGTATAGCAATCTTCATACATGTTATCCGCTATACGTGAGGTTCCGGCTGCATACTGGCGTACCATAGTGGCACGTTTAGTAATACCCTTTCTAATGTGTTTCATAGGTATCTTACGGGGGGTAAACCAATCAGGGAGGTTATCCACTAATTCTTTAGCCACCTTAATATACAGGTCACATGGTACATCTGTCTTAGTCAATCCTACCATAGCACCTGTGATAGCATCCTTACTCATAGCAGCACTATGTTGGATACCATTACACATACCATCAATAGGTATAGGTAGATGCGAGATAACTTCTTCACCTTCTTCACATGAGTTCCATGCTAACCACTCACAAGCACATGCATAGAAGACTATAGGTTTCTCACATTTAATGAATTCACCGTTAAGTGCAGTCTCAAGAACCATATCATAATTGTTCTCTAACCACCTAACTCTATCATTAAGGTTCATCTTATCTACAGAGATAGATTCTAACCCTTCCGATTCTAACAGTGCTTTGTAGTTATACTCACACCAAGAAGGGATAGATTCTATTGCATACGATTCGTTGAAGCTATTAGCCGTATGTATGGCTAACCATGTAACACCTGTAGGGGTAAGGGGCTTTCCTTCACCGAATTGTAACAAACCTCTTGCTAGATCACCTCCTTGATAATTAAGGAACTGCTCTCGGATATAATACCTTCCTCGATAGTCAACATCAACTAACTGAAAGAAAGGTTTACCATATCCTTTAAGGGTGCTAGCCTTCTCTTTAATGATTTGGAACTCATAGTTCTTGCTTCGGGCTTTAAGTACCTTCTTTTTCTTGTTCCACAGGTCAACAGCTATTGCATATTCTCCCCGGGTTTCCTTTGTTTCCTTTTTCTTAAGGTTATTGTAAGCCTTACGCACAGCTAACATAGAACCAGCCTCGGGTAAATCTGTCTCCTTGTGTAAGAAGTAATCGGTGTTAGCTACCATAGCATCGTATACACTCTCATTGATAGCCCACTTCATCTTGTTTAGAGAATTAAGTGATCTAAGCCAAGGTGCATCAATATACTGAGGGAACTCCCGTTCATCCTGAGAACCCCAACGCTTAATTGCTGGGTATCCTAGGGTATTTAGTTCAGTGATGCTCTCAGGCTTATGTAGGACGGTGTTGGGTAGTAGAGAATCCTTAACAGAGATGGGTACATCACTGATAAAGCCCCACAGAGGGCCTGGAGTGACCACGTAGGGGGCCGTGATTGCCCTGTCAGAGAATCCCTCTTCCCTGAATGTGGAAATACAATCTTTGGCCTTAAATGCCTCAATGAATAGGTCACCTAGACGGATGGCTTTATCCTTAGGTAGTGGAGTGCCACCCATGTAAGCACTTAGGGCCTCCCCGATTGCTACAGATACAGAAGTTAACTTAGCCATTCCAGCTATATCACCGTTAGCGTCCCGAGAGAATTTCAACTGTATCTTCTCGGATGCTAGGTATACCATAGTAGGTAATTTAAGTTTATAGTCAGGGTAGAAGGCTAACACTATACAACCAGTGTTACCCCTAGGGCTATTGATATTAGCCTTTTCTATCCGTTCAATCAGGTACTCAGCTATTTGTTCGATTAAATTCATCGCTATGCTGCTCCGTTAGAGTGAGGTTAGGTACTCGTAAACTTCGGTAGGATCACCGTATATTCTTTTTAAATCAGGCTTCCCCATTATAGCCTTTAATACATCTTCTTTGGGGATTTTACTATCTTTTATACGATCTACTACATCACCCCGACTCATCTCATGTTCGTCATGATGACCAAATGAGGTCTTCAGGTAACTCAATTCATACAGTAGATTATCTAAAGGTGATAATAATAATCCTGCGTCCTCCACCACGCTACTTTCATAACGTAGTGGTTCTTCTGTTTGATCTTCAGTGTATATCATTAGAAATCCTCCCCTACTAAATCTATATTAGTTAAACGCCCTGTATCAATGTCATATGATGCAGCACCCGCACTACCTGTTACACCTGAGAAACGATTCTTAAGTACAGAGAAGTGTACTGTACTACGCTTGACTGGGTCATCAGAGGTTAAGTCCCTAGAGAATCCAATGATATCAAAGGATACTTGTTTCACACTACCTGAACCCTTAATGTCATCCAGTGAAGGCATCTTACCCTCCTCGAATGATTTCCCTTGTAACCCTGTCTTACGTAGGTGACTGATTAGGCCTATCCATACCTGATGTTTATTACAGATACGTAATAGTTCATTCATCATCTTATCAGTGGCTTCGTTACCCGTTAATTTCTCTACACCCTCACTGACAGCTATAGTTAAGTGGTCGAGGATAAGGTACCTACAACCCATTAGGGCTAAGTACTCAATCTTATCTACTAGACTTCCATCAGATACAGCGCCTTGGTGATCTAACAGTATTAATCTACCATCTCCGAATACCTCATCAAATGCCTTTCTTTCCTCCTCTTCAGTGGTATCACCTGTAGACATATCTTTCTTAAGCTGCATACCTATGAACTTAGCAGCAGTATAACCTACTGACTCTTCCAAAGATATCATACCAACCTTCTCTTCAGTGGTACCTAGGATGTGTAATACAGTTTCCTTAATGATACTACTCTTACCGATAGAAGTACCTGAGGTAAACAGGGTTATCTCACCTTGCCTAATACCTTTTAGCTTACTTTGTACAACAGATAAGCATGGTGGATAGGGTATAGTGGGGATTTCCTTCTTATCACGATAGGCTTCCCATATAGACTCACCTGACATTATTCCAGCAGGATTGTAGGGTTGAGCGTTCCAGATAGCTCTATTAACTTCCATGAATCCATGTTTAGTGTATTCATCAGATGCATCTTTCTCTTTGCCCTTGACAATCTTAACTTTATCATAGCCACATATTTTAGCTAGCTTTAGTATAGCTTCTTCACCCGCCTTGTCAGCATCCATCCATAGACAGATTTCACCGAATGACCTTAACCATTCCCGTTGAGCTAGGGGAGCTTTCATATTACTAGCAGATGCTAACGATACTACGGGGTAGATAACACCCTTCTGATCATAAGACTCAGCAATAGCTAGGGTGTCTTCTTCACCCTCAGTAATGATCAAACGTTTACCACCAGCAGAGAAGTTTTGTTGACCAAAGAGTTGATCACCCATATCACCTTGGAACCTAAAGTCCTTAGGGTTCACTATCCTTTTCTTGGAACCAACTTCTTCCTGACCCTTGTGATACGGGTAATAGACTGTATCTACTAGGCCATTGGAATCGAATGAACATCTAACCCCAAACATCTCTGATACTGTCTTACCTATCTTTCGTTTAGCAGCAGTGCCGAATGGTAGACCACTTACTGGTATAACATCCTCTGGTTCTACCTGAACATATGCTGACTTAGGTTGTTCCCCCTCTTCATAGTTATAATAATTAGTTGAACAGCTGAAGCAATAACCTGAGGTGCGACCATCTTCCTCTAAGTACACTGCCACTGCATCTGAACTTTCACACTTAGCACAACTGCTATGTTTCTGAAATGTCCCAGTACCCATGATATTCTCCTATATTTCTGTTAATGTGAAATTAATGTACTCTTTACCCCTACCCATAACCGTCTTAGATGCAGATATATTAATGATTTGTTTATCATCAAACCCTAGGCAACGCTGAAGTACATCCAGCAATGTTTTGATAGGGTTATCTACATCACTCAGATTAGTGGCAAACCCCCAATGAATCTCAAGGTTGAATTTCATTGCACTCTTGTCACGATCAGGTGGTATTTCATACCCAAATAACTCTAGTGCCATCATCTCTTCAAACTTTCTATACTTGGCGCTTTTCTTACGTTTTAAAGTATAGGCAGCATTGATAGACAGAGGTTTTACAGGGCAATGCATGTGCATCTCCCATAATTCCCTGCTATAATTGGGCATCGATAATCTCCTTCTCACCAGTCCGGATGTTATACCGTTCATTAGGGCGTTGACGGATATAGATAAGGTCAGTCATAAGCTGACAATAACTCATATAGTCTAACCCTTTGTGTAAGTCACGGTAAGCCTGTTTCACGATATCCAATCGCTTACCTTTATGACTTAGTAGTAACATTTTCTCAGCGCCCTTGATACCAATACCCTTGATACCGGGGATACCATCTGTACTATCACCCATGATCATCTGTACGTGAAGCCTCATATCAGCATCATCAACATTGGCAGGGTAATGTTCATCCTTCTGAGGATTATAAATAGGTACTGCTACAGTTCTTAGATCTTTATCAGGACTAATCACTGTACCATTGTTAGCTAGAGCTAGGTAAGCTACCATATCATCAGCCTCCTCACCATCAGCTTTAATAGCCTTATACTTAGTGACTAGGCGATCATAAACAGCTACCATAATAGCCTTCTTCTCAGGGTCTTCCTCAGACTTACGGTTAGATTTATACCCATCATAGATATCATGTCTAAAGTTACCTGTACCCTTGACTACAAATGTTACGTCATCTATATGTGCCCATAGACTTGCTAGGACTGCTTCTATAGAGTGATCTAATTTTTCTAATGCTTCTTCGAGTGTCTTATCACCCCAAGAAGCTACATATACTAGTGAATCTGCATCGTAATAATATTTCATTTCTTTCTCCATGTTTCACCTATTACGTTAATGTATACAAAAACTATCCATACTAGAACTATAGTCAGTAACATCAGTGAACCTCCAAATAATCATTTCCAGTTTTAACATCACCAGCACACATTAGGTTAATACCAAACTTCTTAGGTGTTTCCTCAAAGCACCGTCTTATAATACTCTCTGCCATACCAGCATCCTTAGGGTCAATCTCCCAACTACACTCATCGTGATAAGCTAGCAGTTGTAAGAACTCAATCCCATTTGTTTCAAATTCCTCATTAATATCTACTATAGTGTGCTTAAAGATAATGGCCTCAGTACCTTGAATAAGGTAACAGAAAGCCTTATAACTATCCTCTACGATGATCTTTCGACCATCAACACCCATTAAATATCCCCTCTGAGCAGCTACTTGTGACTTCTTGGTTAACTCACGTAGCGAGGGCCATCGGTTAAGAAACTTGTTCTTAGCTTTATTACCCGCAGACTCTGGTATACCTAATATACTAGCCAACTTACGACCACCAGCACCGAAGGCCCATGCAAAGAAGAAGGGTTTAGCGTCTGCTCTAGGGCATCCTATGGCATCTGCGTTCTTCTGATGTACATCACCTATAGTAACCTCTTTGATGAACTCCTTATCCTTAGCGAAGTGAGCCATAATACGGGCTTGATAGGATGCACCATCAGCTGAGATAATAGTTTTACCCTCAGGTACTCTGAACAGCTTACGTATTTCAGAACCATAAGCAGCCTTAGGTGATGGTATATTAGCTACACCGATATGTGTCTGTCTACCTGTGGCAGCACCTATATCTATCACATCTCCATGAATACGACCATTACGATATATCTTCTCCCATCCAGTTAATACAGATAACCTAGCACGAAGAGTAAAGAATCTATCAATCATAACACCTGTAGGCCCCATCCTAGTGAGTGCAGTAGTAGTTAGTTTAGCTGAAGTCTTTACGAATGAACCATCCACCTTCTTAAAGTTCCAATCATCCCATACAATACCATTACGCTCTAGATAATCCTTCAAGTGATCTTGGTTGCCTATACGTGCAGGGGTAAGTACACTCCTTTGGAAGTTAGCACCGGGTTCAATAGGTGGTGGTACTTTAAGAGCATCAGAAGGGTCTATATAAGTACCTAGGTACTCACCTAGCACTCTAGCAGATACAGAAGTGTATTCACCATTCTTCTTATACTTAGGTGTCTTAGGTTCCTTATCAATCATTATGGTAATTGAACCAAGTAGAGGTTCTACAGTCTTTTCGATAGTGGTTAACTCATCCTGAATTAACTCCATCAAAGCTAGCTTACCCTCTTGATCGAACTCCCAACCATTAGCACATTGCATAGCTGTATAGTGTGACATCTTATGCTCAACATCAATAGCCTGTTGATACTTATCACCAGTTCGTTGTAGGATAAGGTTAGCCTCCCTGACTACCCTTTCATAGATAGCCTCGTTGACTGTAACGTCTTGAATGCAATAGGTCATCATCTCAGGTGTATACTGAGACCAATCACTATATTCACCCTTAGGGAAACTGAGGTTCTCACCCCATGCCTTCATACTATGCTTGCCTATACGGTTAAACTGATTCAATCTAGACATAATTAATGTGTCATAGATCTTCTCATGAGGTACAGTGTACCCCATAACCATAGCGATAGCAGGCCCATCAAACCTTATGAAGTTGTGACCTATAATACGATCAGCAGCCTCCATGTAAGGTATTGCCTCAGAGTTGTTAGGCAATGAGTCATCATAATCCGAGAAAGATAATGTCTCACCACCTACTTCTTTGATTGCTATACACCAAATCGAGGTTAACTCCGTTAATAACCCATCGGTTTCAATGTCTACAATTATATTCTTCATCTTAACCCTCCGTTATATTTTGACCTTCTTCAGAACCCATAATATTAAGTTCCTCTGGTGTTACGTATCCATCCTCGATAAGTACCTGTTCTAGCATTTCCATAACGTCTTCGGAGGCATAATGCCCACGGGTATATAGTTTCACTAGATCAACTACCTTCTCAGATAGTAGTTCTACAGTGCCCATTCTGCTAACCCCCATAGTATCATAACAGCTATCACACCCCCTACGAATCCAGATACCTTATCATAAATGGCCTTCTTCTCTAGGTATACAGGGCAACGATTACCGTGATCTCTACGATAGTTAGCACGATTCTTACCTTCCTTACCGCAATGTTCACATTCCCAAGGCTTCTGAGTTCCTTTAATTTTATTCGACATAATTAATTCCTCTCATTAAAAGAGGGGCCATCTCTGACCCCGTTAAATTAAAACTCTTCAGTTTCTACAGCATCACCTTCAACACCGAAGTCATCACTACTATCTTTAGGTTCATACTTCACCAGATCAGTGATTTGAATAGCTAATAATTGTACACCTGTACCCTGCTTACCATTGAAGTTATACTCATATGAGAACAACTTAACATGGCCCTTAGAGCCGTGACCAATATTACGTGGGTTGATAGCTGTCTTAGACTTAGCTGCATCTAATACTTCCGGAGCATCGTTAACGTCACCAGCCTTATTAGTCGTAGGACGTTTAACATTACCATAGAAGTAACCTTCGTCATGCTTCTTGATACCAACACCTAAGTCAGTCAACCGCTTTGCAGTATCTTGATCATTGGTACGAAGCTGAACATCCCAAATGTCATTACCGAATGGGGCATGAGGTGTAGCTAGATGTGGATAGTGAAATTCTACATCACGTACTACTGCTACTTGGGTGCTATTCTTTGCTTTTGCGTTCATAATAATATTCCTTATAGATTAATTTTACTACAGTTTAGATCGATGACGTTACGAGAGGATTCCCATAACACACCTTCTTCTTTTAGAGAGAATTCTCTAGGCAGAATCACCCTTTCCTTTTACCATTCACCTGAAGATCCTTCTTGAGGCGTTCCAGATACCACAATGACTTACCCAAGTCTTGTAATACCTCATCTTTCTTTCCCAGCCTAAACAGATACTTATAAGCATTAGCTAAAGCAGCTGCTTGTGAGCCATTCCAACCCTCTAATAAGTGGTCCATTATATCAAAGTACTCAAAACCGGGTACAATGTCTTTATAGTGGCTAGGGTTAATAGCAGCTTCTCGTTTATCTGAGGCATACTCAGGTGGGAATGTCATTTCAGGGTCTCCGAAACCAACATCATACTCATCTTTATATTCTGCACTCATTCTAATTTACTCCAGTTGAACCCTTCTCTTTAAGGGTGCTATACACTTAGTTTATTTAACATGATAGCTTTCATCCGACGTTTCAAGGTCGAAGCAGCCCAGTTGACGGTCGTACCTGTACATGACTTCCATCCATCAGTGGTCATAGTACGGACAACGTATCTATTCTCATACCTAAGAAAGGACGGATGCTTGAAGTCATGATAAGTAATCAAGGTACCTTTCCCCGGTATATGTTCCTCCTCCCATTCCTTTGCAATCTTCTTCTGATCCACCCTAGCTATAGGTCTACGAATAGTTACTACCTTGGTTGCATAGGCCTCATAATCCTCTGGTGTGTTAGGTAGTTGCTCTGCATCAAGAACCATAGCTTCCCTTCCAGCAATATCTTGGATAGTTAGGTTCTTACGAGCCACCTTACGTATCCATGATGGTGATATCTTGATACTGTAGTGACCATAAGAAGCTACGTTACCACTGTTCCTGAATTCTAAGTCATATAGATCACCCTTGAGATGCACAACGGGATTGTCATGCATCGTCAGTACACTAGCAGCCTTAGTAGCTAACTCTTTCAACTTAGCCAGACCTCCTGATTTCTCAGTACCATCAGGCATTTGGCTTATAATAGACCTAGCCCTTTGTAGGTCTTCTATTCTAGATAATATTACACCAAAGGCGTTCCTTAGTAATGATTCAGGTGCAGGTATAGGGTCATCTGAACGTATAGGCCCACTGTACGTAGACCAACGATAATCAGAAGGGTTTGCCTTAGCGATATCGAGTGGTCTAATCTGCCAAACACGCATTAGTGCATCGATATCTTTACGATAACTAACCATTCTGACATGAGCGTTATCCATCTCTTTCTTGTCAGCTATACTTTTCATGCTTTTCATATTAAATTCCTCTTAAGTCAAGTACTTTACCGAAGGGTGCATCCTGAGCACCTGTTGAACACCATAGCACTGGGTAATATGGTGCTTGATCTGGGAAATTGTAAGAACCTACCTCCATATCAGAGAAGTAAATCATCTGATCTATCTCTAGATCTTGTTTCTCTACATACTCGAATACAGGCTTAAAGCAAGTCCCACCTCTGCCAGTAACATGCAGCTCAGTAATATTGTCACCGGGCATAAATGTCTTAGCACTACTAACACCTGAGTCATTATACAGGATGGTAATAGTTTCAAAGGATGTGGATTCACTGATACTATTCAGTTCAGATAAGAAGGCCTCCAACTCCCTGCTTGATACCGAACCAGATGTGTCAAGACCCACAACTATATTACCCATACCATGATACTGTGGTGAAGGCATATATAGGTCATAGGCACTTAACATCTTACGATTAGGCCTAGCCCATGTTTGATCATCAGGGTTATTACCGCGCAAGGTGTTTTCCAAGACCTCCTTCCAATCTACCTTGGGCGCTCGTATCTTATCTACTAGCTCCTGTAGTTGACCGGGTATATGGCTTTGTTTCTTAGCAGCTTCTTCAGCAGCTTGGGTGGCCATTTGTTCAATGTCTGCCTTCAAGTCTGATTTCTCTGCATCAGATAAGTCACCATTCTCATCTATATGGTCAAACAGATCACCGATAGTAGGGTCAGCAGCCATTTGTTGGTACTTCTCCTCTTGTTCAATGATAGAATAAACCTGTTGCCAAGTCATATTCCTGAATCTTTCTTCTGGTACTATACCTTCTTTAGGTAGTTGGTATTTGCACTCATTCTGTACAACCTCGTTAATAACAAAGTCCATAGCTATGTTAGCTAGGGTTTTGTTCTTGTCACCTAGAGGTGTACAATGCATAAACAATACATGTAATATCTCATGGCAAATGAGGCCTACTGTCTCCGCTTCGGAGCAACTATCTACAAAGTCAGGTGACCAGAGTATAGACTTACCATCTGTACAAGCGGTAGGTATACGTGGTTCAGCCCTGACATCCAGCCTTAAGGCACATGAGCCAAAGAAAGGATCTTCACAGGCTAGCTTTGTAATTGCCCTGCTTACCTTTAGTTTTGCTTCCATCTCCATTCTCCTTAATACTTACATTTTCTCTAATTAATAACCAACCGTCATTCTTACACCATGTATAAGGCGTACCCCATACATCCAACAGCGTACCCGTGACAGTGAAAGCTATTTGTTCTGCATATAATAACAGAGCAACAGCATCACCGGGTGTTTTGAACTGAATACGTAACTCATTCTCATCACCACTCACAATGGCGTTATGATCATTACGTGCATTCCACTTGGTAATGTAGTGGTGCTCGAAGTTAGTTCCTTCAGGACAGCCCCTAATAATAGACATCCACCAGAAACTAGATCGACCATCCTCATATTGCTTGGTTAATCTCATTTTAGACTGAACAGCTTTGATAAGTATACGTGATACCTTTCTCTTAGCTACAGTCCCTCTAGGTACTAAAGTGATATCAATCTTTGCTTCCATGGGCACCTCCTATAATAGCCACCTTGATACCCTTCCAACTGATACCCATTTTGTACATTACTATGACCTTCTCACGTACAGCATCTCTTTCTTCTAAGGGTAAGCTACTTATAAATGATATTACCTTTTGCCTTATAGCTGTACTGGTCATGAAGTCAGTATAACTATCTTCATCGTACAGTTCATCAGTGTTCATAGTTAAACCCCGCTACTTGTTTTAACGCAACATCAAGGTCTATACCCATATGATACAAGACCTTTATTTGCTGAAAGTTATTGACGAACCTATCTACATCTAACTCAGATTTATACAAATTCAGATCATTATGTCTCTCGGCAACCCGTCTGAGTAAGTCCTCAGTGGGGTGCAGGTAATTTTCTACTACATACTGAATGTTCATATAACCATCAGGTATTCTAGAACTAGTCATAGGTATCCCATCCATATAATTCTAATTCATTTAAGATATCAGCTAGAGGTAAGCCAAGACGATAGAGAACTACCGCCTCGTCAAACTTTTCCACAAATAATGCTACACCTAACCTATCTGGTACTGGCACTAGGATATTGTGTGCCATTACATGATGCTCAATCATCCTCTCAGAGGGCGTGCAGTTTTTGCTAACCCCCAATAGCATTTCTATTTCATGCATAGGCTCACCCTACCCTCCGTACAACTCTAATTCAGCTAATATTGCGTCTAAAGGGATCCCTAGACGATCTAACACTATCATCTCCTCAAATTTATCTACAATCTTCAACATATTTAAAGATTCCTTTACAGGTAGTTCATGGTTGTGAAATACCACTGCATGACGTATAGATATATCTGAGACCTTACCTGTTTTGCTAGCTTTTAGTAGATTACCTATTTGGTGCATAATATATCACTCCCATAAATCCAATTGCTCAACTATATCACCCATGGGCATCCCCAACCTATGTAATATCAGCATCTCATCAAGCTTATTAGGTATTTTAACGTAGCTTATTCTACGCCTAGACCTATCGTTTGAATTGAAATGAGCTAGCTCAAAGATTAGCTGCATCTTTGGGTCTTTACTAGGTGATGCCATCACCTTAGTCAAGATATTAAACATGATACGGCCCCCTAAAGTAGAAGATCTTTTCCAGTGGAAAGTAACCATTCACTAATAGCTTTAGATCGTACTAGCTCAGGCTTACGCTTGATAGCAGTACGAACAGCCATAGCAGAGAACTCCTTCTTCTCAATACGGTCTATCAGTGTAGTGAAGTTCTTAGATGAACCTTCAGTAACATAAGCAGCTATTGCAGAACAGAAAGCATAAAGCACTGCGGGCTTCTCAGGGATCATAGCTTCCAATGGATTAGCTAGAGATTTGATAGGGTCTGGCAAGTCTCGCATGATCTTAATGAAACCTATGAAGTCAGCACTGGCAGCATTACCAACCTGACCTGCTAACGTAGGTAATTCTAAATCTGATGGTAGATCTAGACCTACAATAGT
>Ga0307985_10001857_pt1 | contig 11944 bp, 12 predicted proteins | sample EllFjometageno80_FD_203155 | JGI IMG/M metagenome (GOLD analysis project Ga0307985, IMG submission 203155) | Marine microbial communities from Ellis Fjord, Antarctic Ocean - #80 | ecosystem: Environmental > Aquatic > Marine > Unclassified | place: Southern Ocean | collected 2014-10-09 | reverse complement strand
ACGCAGCGGATTGGTGCTGGGGGAGGAGGGGGAGGACGGTGATGTAGGGGAGGACGGGGTTGGGGTCGGGTTGGTTGAGGGGTTGGGATATGACGAGCGGGTGGAGGAGAGGGGCGAGAGGGTTGGCTGTGGTGTTGGGCAGCTGGAGGAGGGACTTGAGGATGACATAGAGGGGAGGGAGGAGGGGAGTGGCGGTGGCGGTGGTGAGCGTGGGCATGAACTCTCTGAGTGCCGCGGTGATACCGTGCTGGGTATCTTTGTTGATGAGAGCGCTGATTTTGGATAGTGCAATGTTGAGGTCAGCGTCAGGCTCAGTGAGCTCATTCAGGGCCTCCTTGAGGCGGAAGCTGGAACTGGTTTCCGACTTCTTCTGCTCAATGCACTGCTTGGCGATCTCCTGAGAAGCCTTGGACGAGTCCTTGTTGGCCAGAGTAACGGCAAGCTTGAGGCCATCATCGGTCAAGGTGGAGAGTGCGAGGGTTGAGCGGAGGTGGTTGTAGACGATCTTGTTGAGGACGGAAAGGGTGGGGGGGTCGGAGATGGAGAGGGAGGAGAGGGCGGTGGAGTGGGGTGAAACGATGGCGTGGGCTCCGGTACAGTGAGAGGAGTAGGGAGAGGGGAGGGTGTGGATTACTGCTGAGGAGATGGCGGCGGCCTCGGTGTAGTTTCTCAGATTGTAGTGGCATAAGATTATGTTGCTGATGAGAGGCAGCGGCGGGAGCGGGTCGGACAGGGACAACGACTCTTTGTAGTGAGAGAGGGCCAGGGTAAAATCACCGGAAGAGAAGGCTAACGTGCCAGCTTGCTTGGCAGCGACAGACGTCGGCGCCGGGGGCGGAGTGGATGCAGCCATGGGTGCTGGAGGGAAGGGTTAGAATTTTGCGGGCGTAGAGAAAATTCAGGGTGTGTGGACTATTTACGTAGGGGGGGCGGTTTGGAGTTCTCTAACTTATTTCCAACTTCTTCTTCAACGCCATCGCGCCGGAAGAGTACATACGAATGTTTTCCATGGATTGCGTGGCCGACTACGTTACTACTACTAGCAGAACGGTCTACAAGAACGTCATGACGTGGGACCACACGTTGTCGTTGAGCTTGGCGGCAACCGCGAGCTGGGTGTCGAGCACGGCGTCCTAGGCGCGGTGGCGCTTGCTGCGGCGGAAGTAGACGTAGCCGTGCTTGATGCAGAGCAGGAGAGTCGTGCGAAGAGCGAGAGTGGCGGGGGGGGGGGCGTTGCAGCGGATAGTGCTCTCGTCGCAGTGGTGTAGTGGCTTGCAGCGAGGGCGTTGGTGGTGTCGGTGAGGAGGGAGGTAATCGGGGCGGGGCGGCGAAAGAAGGTGGCGCGCTGCAGGGGAGTGCCACCGTAGTTAGCGTTGTCTCAGCGCCAGCGGGTGCTCGCGGATCAAGAGCTCGACAACAGCGGGGTCGCTGTGGCTGGCAGCAGCACTATGAAGGGCCGTGAACCCATATATTAGTGGCTGGTTATGGCCAGCGGGCACCTCTTCCTCGAGTCGAGCTTGGCCTTCGTGATCATCATCTGACAGAGTTCCAGTGGCGCCGAGTAGACACAGGCGATCATGATGGCAGTTTCGCCATACTCGTCCTGGAAGAAGATCTGATCGCCGTCGCCGTCTGCGAGGGATTGGATATGGGTGATGGCCACCTGCCACTGCTCGCCGAGCACTAGGTTGTACAGGGCACTCGTCGTCCTGCGGGAGCGGCGAGAGTGAGCGTGGGGGAGTGGAGGTGTTTGCTTGTCGCTCGTTTGAAGGTTTGCAGTGTCGCTGAAAGGGGACCAGGGGGTGGCCGTACCAGCTCCAGTTGGTATGCTAGGGGAGTGGAGGATGGCGGTCAAGTAGCGTGTGGTTGGCGAGGATTGGCTGCTCTCGCGTAGATGCCTCACTCGTTGCTTTGCGGTATTGTTGTTGGTTAGCAAGGGGAGTGGGGGATTGCGGAAGTAGCTGTGGTGAAGGGTTGGAAAGTCGCGCTTTAGTTGCGTATTTCGAACGTGTTCGAAACTGAGATGGCGGGACGTGAGTCGATCTCACCAATTCTCCTCGTCCCTTGGACCGACCTCCTACCTCCTTCCCCACACCATGAGCAAGAAGCCGAAGCTCGAGCCATACCCTCTACCGCCAGACTTGCTCCTTCCCAATCCATCCCCTCCTCTCGAACATAGCCGAGCGCCAGCTTGGCCTGCCAGAAGCTTGCTCTTCCAGGGCTGGCACCTTGACGTTGAGAACGAGCGTGACACTATGATCCGAGACATCTTGATCGAGCGCGGTTGGACGAACGGCTTCGCCCCGTGTCCTACTTACGACACCAACCTCCTCCTGTCTGTAATCGAAAACAAGTGCAAGGAGCAGGCCCGGCCTCGGCGTTGTTTGTGGATCGTTGGTGACGACAAGGAGGCGAGATTGATGATCAAATCTCTCGGTGCTAGCATCGGTCCCACTGCCCATAACTTCTATCGCCTCTCGTCTTTCGGGGGGAGTGAACCAGCGTGCTACAAGACAACGACCGCCAAGCTCCTGTCCGGGAAGTCGTACGTTCCCCAGACGTTCATCATGCCGGCGCAGGAGGAGCAGCTGAGACGCGTGATCAAGGCAAACCCTAAAACTTGCTGGATCGGCAAGCCGAAAAACAGCTACGCAGGCCGCGGTCTGTTTGTGGCCCCCGCTGCAGCCGCCCTCAAAACTCTAGTGGGCGAGGGCGCCGACGTGATACAGTCGTACATCTCCAACCCGCTGTTACTCGGTGGATACAAGAGTCACCTGAGGGTGTACGTGCGCGAGCGTTGCGTCGCCAACGCGGAAACGCGCGAGCGAATTGAGCAGTACTCACTTTCGCCTTGTTTCGAACCCTCGCTCGCCGCTCAGTTACTCACACTCACGCTCGCAGGTACTTGCTGGCCACGAGCCTAGACAAGAAGAGCCCGAGAGCGTACGTTCACAAGGAAGCGTGTGTCATGTTCAGCACGGAGAAGTTCACGCTGGAGAAGTCGAGCATGGGACCCAACAACTTCAAGAAGCGCGTGCACCTGACCAACTTCGACATCAACGCGTGTGCTGACAATCCGAATTACGTGCGCGACAAGGACGTCATTGGGAGCGGGAGTTTGTGGAGTAGCGAGCGGTTTGAGGAGCATTTGAGGGAGCACACAGACATCGACGGAGAGTCCATGTGGAGACAGATCAGGCTGATAGGCAGAGACGTCACCTTGGGCTTGATTGACCACCGATCGATCAAAGAGTGCAGCGGGGGGGTTATTGAGACGAATCTCTGCCACGAGGTGTACGGGTTGGATGTTATGTTGGATGATGGGGGGAAGGTTTGGTTGCTGGAGTGTAACAACTCGCCCGGACTGGAGTATTGCGGGAGCCATTTCCCTGATGGAACCATAGATCCAGATGCAGAGGAGAACGACCTCGTTACCCTCCACGTTATTGAGGATCGCTTTGCGCTGCTCGGCATGGACAGAGAGGTCTGCAGTGACGGAAACGCTGATAACTATCTCCGCGTGCTCTAATTTTCGTTAAATCAATTCATTCAATTTCAGAACATCTTCACCGCCTCAGAGTGCCACGAGACGACATCATCACCACGGGGGAATGTGAGTGTGACATCGCCACCTTCTCCCTCGCCCACCACCCAGCCGAACGCAAGCAGCAGCTCAAACGCACCGGGCACGTTCAGAACCTTCTCCGACACCGCCTTGTTGGAGCACGTAATGGTGAGGAACTTCGACGCCCTGTCCGAGGTCTGTCCGCCCTCGATCGCGTTCGTGCACAGGATCATAAGGCGAGCGAGCGCAGTCCTGGACTCAGGCGTGTTGAGGTCGTTCATCGCAGTGAACGCGGACAGGAACGAGGCGGGGACTTCCTCGACGGCATCATCGTCGAACTCCACCTTGAGAGCGAGGTCAGAGGAACAGCCGGAATCCAGCTCGTCGCTGGCAAGGCGGAGAAGATGCGTGTCCGGGAATATGTTCAGGCGGGCGTTGAGGTTCTCGCCCTCTTCGAGCACGAAGCCGTGCGCCTCCATCCAGTAAGGGCACGACTCCTCGAGCGCCAGCACGTAGCTGTTCGCGCTGACGACGGAGGCGAGGTTGATCACGTAAGTGCACAGCTTCTTGGCGAGCCCGCGCTTGCGGAAGGAGGGGTGGGTGTAGGTGTAGTCAATAGCGATGCGGGGGCGGAGGGAATTGGTGGGGCGAGGCTTCTTGGCGGGAGGAGAGGAGGAAGATGAGGAGGCGGAGGAGGAAGAGGAGGCGGATGAGCGGTCGATGATGGCGCGGAGGGCACACATCTCGGTTGGCGGATTGGTCGTGGTGTCGGTTAGCAAGAAGTAGTATGTTTCCATGTTGTCACGCTCCTGCCACTTCTTCCAGTCAACCTCAGCGTTAATGTCAGCGAAGTCCTTGGAGGAGGAAAGGAAGGTTCCGACACGGGAGAGGAGGGACAGCGATGTTCCGTGAGCCAGGAGCGTGGTTGCGTCGATCATCTCTTGCAAGTCACCTCCCTGGTCGGCCAAGATGGCAGAGAAGGCAGACATGCAGAGCGTTGAGGGGGACGGAAGGAGCTGCGCGTTGTAGGCGACTAGGGTCGGATAACTGGTAGGTCGGGGAGGTCTGACTGAAGCGGATGAGAGGACGGGGTAGTGAGTAGCGGCTGTCGCAGTGGTGATGTGATGCCAAAATGGCCATCTCGCCGACAACGCGACGTTCAACAAGCACCGCAAAGCAACGAGTGAGGCATCTACGCGAGAGCCGCCAATCCTCGCCAACCACACGCTACTTGACCGCCATCCTCCACTCCCCTAGCATACCAACTGGAGCTGGTACGGCCACCCCCTGGCCCCCTTTCAGCGACACTGCAAACCTTCAAACGAGCGACAAGCAAACACCTCCACTCCCCCACGCTCATCCTCGCCGCTCCCGCAGGACGATGAGTGCCCAGTTCGAGCTCGTGACAAAGCAGCAGTGGCAGGTGGCCATCACACATACCCAGTCCCTCGCAGACGGTGACGCCGTAAATCAGATCTTCTTCCAGGGCCACTATGGCAACACTGCCCTCTTCCAGGGCAGGGCCACTATGGCAAATGGCAATCCTGCCCTCCGCTGCCTCGCCTCGCCCTCCTACGCCGCCCGCATCGCCTTCCGCACCTCGCTGTTGCTGAGTGGCAGCCAGCTAAGCCGTGTTCTCGAGCAGCTTCTCCTACCCCTCCTCCAACTTGTTCAGGCTGGCCGCGATGTCCTGCATCTGGACGTGCGTAGCGGCGCGTCCAACGAAGAACGGCCTCCAGCATGCTCGTGGCGTTTTGATGGCACTACGTGTGAGAGAGTGCGAGTGCTGGGTTGGGCGTCGATTATGACGCGGGGGTCACAAGAACGGACGCTATATCGCAGATGGTTTCCGGGTCGGAGTTCGTTGGGGTATGGAACTACATCTCCGCCCTCATCGACCTCTGTGGCAAGTCCGACAGGCTGCAGGTGTTCAAGGAGTGCGTGGAGAGGCATCCGGTGCACCACGCTGCCACGCACGCCAGTGACATTGCCATTGTCAAGCCTGTGATCCGTGCGCACGCCGCCGAGCTGCTCGTCAAGGACGAGGACGGCGAGACTCCTCTGGACATCGCCAAGCTAAACCCCTACCCCACCGTCGTCTCCTTCTTTACCGAGACCGACACCGCGTTCCGCGCCGGCAACTGCCCCGCCCTCATCTGCTGCTCCACGCTCGCCTGGAAGCATGAGGTGAAGCTCGCCAAGGACAGGAAGGACAAGAAGGACAAGAAGGACAAGAAGGACAAGAAGGACAAGAAGGACAAGAAGGACAAGAAGGACAAGAAGGACAAGAAGGACAAGAAGGACAAGAAGGACAAGAAGGACAAGAAGGACAAGAAGGACAAGACGGCGGAGATAAAGTTGGCGGAGAGCAGGGCGGTGCTTGCCGCATCAGAGTCTTACGTGCCGGAGGACGAGAGGAAGCCTGCCGCTCTGGCGCATATTGCTGGGGAAGGGGAGGGACCCGGGGACCCCTGCGACGCCCTGGCCGCCATCTACGAGTCCATGTACGGCAAGGTTCCCTGTGCCCAAGCGCATGTCCGCAGCGTATGTTCTGCGCTCGTGCGAGATGGTGCTGGGGTTGCCTTTGAGTTTCGGAATACAGAAGTTTTTTTCTGTGATTTCTTGTGCCAGTTCTGATCAGAGTTCAGTGCGGCGATGCTTGCTAAAAGCTACGTTTGATGTGCAAATAAATTAACAGTAACTCCAAATGCTATTAAGAAGCTGTTTGTGGAAGGTCCTCTACTTCTTTAAGCTAATCTCATGTGGTTATTTTCATTGACATTTGTCAAACAAGGTTTTTTTTATAGATCATCATAAGTGAGATATGATGTTAATTTCATAATATTTGTTTGTTAGTCAAACCTACTGTTTTCTGACTCAATTAAGTAACTAAGCACATTCTGTAGAAGCAAAACATCTCTAACTGCTAATCTTTACACACTTCTGATGCCGAAGAGCATCAAGACCGAGTTCAAGCTCGGAATGCGGCGCGGCTGCTACTTCCCGTAACCTTAGAGTCGCCCCAGCTGTGCACCCCTTGTCAGGATATGGCGTAGGGCACACGCAGAGGCGTGTGTGCACGCAATATGTCACAAACTGATACCCCTGCCCAGGAAGGAACTAGCACCCCTCGTCAGAGTGCAAGTTTAGTTGTCGGGTCGCAAACAGACGCAACGTCTCATCGGAAAGGGCATCCCGGAAGGACAATTTCACCACCACCGGACACCCAATCAATCAACGATGAGCATGTCACGGGACCTAGCGTTCCAACGCTTGAGAGGACTAACGGAACCCAAGATCGAGGAGGAGATCTCGTGGTTAATCAGGGATAGAACAGCCGCCGCTACGGCAGGAAACCTGGACTCCTCTAGACTCAAAAAGCATCGCAGTCCTCACAAACGACGGCCACCACAGCATCCTGAACGGCAACTCAGTGATCGAACGGAAAGCTACTCGAGGTGGCGCAGTGCGCAGTGCAGTGGGGACTTAACCCCCCATCCGCCCCCGTCTCCTACTTGCCCCAAAGGGAGAGACTCGACGTAAGCAAAAACCTTGGTTCGTACATAAGGTACCACATCGTCACCGCTGCGAGAGACACAGAAGAAACAGAAGGATCAAGAGAAGAAAAAGAAACGACCGGCAAGGGCACACGCGGCCGCGTGCTCGCTCCTCTCCCTCACGTAAACGACATGACTTGTGCGCCCTACAGCCAGCTCTCGGCCTTCGACCGACTTAGTGTAGATACGCCGCCGCCCGCGGCACCTTAATCCACTCACTCTCTCACTCACATAAACGACATGATACTTATGCGCCCATGGCCCCACTCTCGGTCTTCGACCGACCATAGCGTAGATCGCCGCCTACGGCACCGTAGTCCACTATAACGCGCGACAAGTGTCTCCTCTCCTCTCCTCACTTCCGTATTCTGACACTCAAACATGACACAGAGTGGCTCGCAGGTTGAGCCCAACACCGCTGTACATCAGCGCGTTCGAGATCGAGTTGCGATCCGGTTTGCGCGGCCGGTAGCTCTATTCACACGTGTGGGGTTTTATCCTTCTCTCGTAACACTCGTGCTAATTACTTGCTCAGCTTATTGAGCAACACGACCGCCGCCATCAACTACAATTGCACCTTCTTCTTCCCCGTGACAAGCTCGAAAGCCTGCTTGGCCAACTCCATCCCCCCCCCGCTCACTTCGCTCTCTAGCACGACATCGGCCACGGTTAGCTTCGTCCACTTCTCCTCCCAGGTCTTGATGTTCTCTGAGAACGCCCCATCCTCGTACTTTCCTCCTTCCACCGCATCAAAGAACTGAATCCATCTTTCCTTATAAAACGTGCTCAGCAATCCCGCCCAAAGCCTGTACGCGTATTCGTTCAAGGAGCTATCCCGGTCGCCCCACATCGTCACAATCAAACGTGCGTTCCACTCCATAAAGTCCTTCTCTTCCAGCCCCTCCCCGGCAGCCCTCGCGTTCTCGATCCAAAATCCGAGCATTCTCTCTGGCTGGTCCAACAGGAGAGAGTCCGCCAATCCTAACAGCTGCAAGAAGTAACTGCGGAGTGTGATGTGAGTAAATGAGCAGCAGGCGAGGGTTGCATTCTCCTGGGCACTTGTCCAGGTGTTCGCTCGTCAATGATATACGCTCGCTTCGCTCGCGCACGTACTCCCTGTTCTCCGCAACACCCTTAACTCCATCTCCCTCGTTCATCAAGCCATAGAGGCTCAAAGCCTCGTTGCTCAGCACCTGCACGGCCACGTTGATGACTTCGAACCTGTAGCTGCTCTGCTCCTGGAGCCCTTCATCTTTATCTCCTGCCTCAATGAGCAACCCCAGCGCATCAATGACATCCTGGGCATCGTAGTAAATGGTCAAGGAGGCGCAGCAGCCGATCTGCGTGAGATTGAAAGCGGGACGCGGCGCGAAGATCGACCCGATGGCACCTTGCAATCCGCGCGACTCTGTCGAGTTATAAGCCGACCGCAATAGCAGCGACCATGCACTCTGCACAAAGGAAGCTGGAGTTAAAGATGAAGAGTAACAACACGCTGGGATCGAGCGCTCCAAAGCGTGCTCCGCGCAGAGTGTTCTGAAGATACATTCCGCCGATGCGCGCCGCTTCACGCGCTTGCGAACCGCGCGCTCTGGAGCTCCTTCTCGCCAAATGACGCGCCTGCTCAATGTGGTTCCAGAACACTGCCCCCAGAGCTCATATGGCGATTCGCTTCGCTCGCCCTCACTCACCTGCAACTCGCCCGCCCCCGCGTCCCCCTTGTACCTCCTCTCAACATACCTCTCCACGTAATCTCCGATGTTCTTCTGCTCCGTGCGAAACACGTGATCCCAAAGTAAGTCGTAATCCAACGGGTTGGTCTCGATAGCTTCGGGCGCCGCGCCCAGCCCCACCATGGAGTTGTCGGCGACAAAGCTCTCGCTCACCGCCTCCGTGACCTGATCCAGCCGGCCGTAAATGCCACTCCGGCCGCCAAAGCTGGAGGTGTTGTGTTAGAGGAGCGGAAGAGGGATTGGGCGTTCTGGGCATTCGTCATTTGGGTTCGCGCAACTTGACTACAAAGAGCGTGCTCTGAGCCGATCGTTCCGCGCGACTAAGCCGGTCGTTTCTCGTCGGTTGTTTCCCTCCGCCAGTTCGCTCGGCCTCTCCCGCTTTGCTCAGCCTCCCCCGCTCCGCTCCACTCGCTTCGCTTCGCCTCCCTCACTTGAAGATCGTCGAGAAAATAAAGCCTTGGCCGAAGAAGCTGTCGGTCTCCTTCCAGATCGGGAGCTCCTCCGCGTAAAGGTCGATAATAACGAGCGACGACGGCGGCGGGCCAGTCACGAACGCTTTAATTTGCTCGCTCTGCCAGAACGACTGATCGCTGTAGAACATCCACCCTTGAGTGACCCAAACGGCATTAGGGTCGGTGGCCCTCAGAGAGTCGTAAACGGCGTTGGAAACCTGGCTCAGGTACTCAAGATCGTTGGACGGCGGACTCAATTCGTTGTACAGATCAGCGGCGTAGTAGTTCACATCATCGTCGTTGCATCCGTACTCGGCACAGTAGAACTTGACGAAGGTCTGCGAGATGGCGGCGAACGAGGCGGACGTCGGGTCGACGTAAGAGACGGGAGCGAAATTGCCGCCCCAGCCGCCGTCAGTCTGCTTGACGACTTCGTCAGGATAGTGGCGGGCGAATGCGTCCGGCACGAAGCCTCCGAACGAGGGGTTGACGGGGTTCATGCCTAAGGCGCGAGCCTTGGCCAGGATCTTGTGCTGCAGATCGAGGCACCGCTGCTGGTAGTTGGAAGAGACCGGACCCGCCCAGCCCTGCACGCGAGCGAAGCGAGTGTTAGAGGGAGGAGGGGAGCAAGACGGTTGGCGTACACACGAGCGCAGCGCAAAACGAAGGCCCCGCGCTGAATGAGCGGCCGTACCTTGAGGTTACCCATGTAGAACCACGCTGCGTAGGCTGGGCCAGCATTCCACTCATCGATTTCAGCGTCCGTCAGATTGAAGTGGGCCCACGTGGAGGTCCAAATCGCCTCCTGTCCCATCACCAGCAGGGGAGTGGTCACACCTGAGGGGGAGGGAGAGAGGGGTTAGGGTATTGCACAGACAGAGATAAGAGCAGGTCGTGCTGCTGCCGGTTGTTTTGTGCGGGTCGTTTTGAGCCGGTCGTTTTGAGCAGGTCGTTCTGAGCCAGTCGTTCTGAGCCGGTCGTTCTGAGCCGGTCGTTCTGAGCCGGTCGTTCTGAGCCGGTCGTTCTGAGCCGGTCGTTCTGAGCCGGTCGTTCTGAGCCGGTCGTTCTGAGCAGGTCGTTCTGAGCAGGTCGTTCTGAGCAGGTCGTTCTGAGCAGGTCGTTCTTCGCAGCTTGTTCCACACCGCTCGCTCTTCGCAAGCGTCCCTCGCAGCGCCTCGCAGCGTTCCTCGTCGGGCACTTTGACCCACCATTGGCTGCCATAAGGTCCAGCTCGTGCTCCCACCGCTCCCAGTTCCACCACCACATCCCGGAGTAGCCGTACGTGCAGACGTTGAAATCGTATACCATTGTGTAGGGACTCGTAAGAGCGGTGAGTTCGGTCGCGACAGGTTTAGTTGCTGTTGGGAATGAAGATCCACCAGTTGCATCCCAGGAAAGCGAAACGTTCATGTAGGTCTTAAGATAATCGTGAACTCCAGCAACTATGGCACCGGGAGTAGAGCCTGTGACGGTCACCTTCGACTCGGTGGCTGAGTACGTAAAGGACGCAGTTGATGTGGGGGGGGAAGAGAGGGAAACATCAAAGAGAGAGACCAGGTTGGGGGGAAGCAAATTATTGAGGGACTCATGGGCCGCGTCAACCGCCAACAACCGGGGGAGGGCTGCGACGGCGGGGAGAAGGACGAGACATAGAAGAAGGGGGACCCCAGTCATGCTGTAAATGAAGATTATGGGATTGACACCTTGTGGAGAACTTCTTGCCACAACTTTGGACGCTGCTTGCTTTCTGCTGGCCAGTGTAGTATGTTCGCAAGTACCTCGGTCGACCATTAAGCGAAACCCTAACGCTCGCGAGGCCGATCGCTCGCAGCACAACCTGTATGCAATCTGCGCTTCAAACTTTGGTGCGGGCCGTATGCTTTTCAGTTCTGAATGACACGGGTCGTGCGACACTGGTCGCACGCCTTACCTTGAGAAATGAGAGTTAGTACCGCACAGCCGCCTGGCCGCACGCCTGGCTAGTCGCCTGTCTGTCCAACTCTGCAAAATTCGATCACTACTGTACAAGCACAGCTAAGAATAACCCCCACACGAATATGGGGAGACATTGCCGGAACCACGTCAATTTCATTTTTGCGATTAATGCGATTTGCTGCGAGAACAGCAAGCTCAATCGAGCATGAACAGATTTTAGGAAGGCGACCTCCGTTGGGGGTATTCCAAGTAGCTAAAGTGTCCAACTCGATGCACTGAACAAGAATATTACAAAAATGTTTTTCAAAATCTAAAAATCTCGAGCACCGACTGATTTCTAGTGTGTTGATTTTCCCTAAATTCACCTCTAGCTTGCCAAACTACCTTTCAATTGCCAAATTTACAAATGCCGTTACCCCATAGCCATTTGAGAACATTCCCGCCCCCTCTGTGCTTACCCGCAAATTTTTTTCGCACAAATCGTGCGCGTTGAAGGCTTTAGTGGAGAAAATGCCTAAAAGTTAATTAATGGCACGTGTTCAGACTGGGAAAAAGTTAATGGCACGTGTTCAGACTGGGAAAAAGTGCACTCTAAGACGTTCTTCCCCTCGGACAAGAAGGAGAGTGACAGGTGCTCCGGCGTTGGGAAGAGGGCGGGGACGGTCAACTCCGAATACTTGAGGAACGCGAGGAGAGCGGACA
>Ga0307985_10001855_pt1 | contig 11947 bp, 7 predicted proteins | sample EllFjometageno80_FD_203155 | JGI IMG/M metagenome (GOLD analysis project Ga0307985, IMG submission 203155) | Marine microbial communities from Ellis Fjord, Antarctic Ocean - #80 | ecosystem: Environmental > Aquatic > Marine > Unclassified | place: Southern Ocean | collected 2014-10-09 | reverse complement strand
GCCGCCCCTACAGAGATGACCAATTCCGTTGGTACACCCTTGCGTGACGGGCTTATCTTTGTGAACAACGCGCTAATCGGTGTTGGACTGAGAGACAAAATTAGGATTATTGCCGCGGGGAAAATATTCTCCGCGTTTCACCTTTTGAGAATTATTGCCCTTGGGGCCGACACCGTCAACTCCGCCAGGGGAATGATGTTTGCGCTGGGCTGTCTACAGTCGCGTTCTTGCCATAATGACAATTGTCCCACTGGGATTGCTACACAGAACCCCTCGCGCTACCGGAGCCTGGATGTTGAGGGAAAGAGCAAGCGAGTGTTTAACTACCACCGGGAGACCATTCTCAACTTGCTCGAATTACTCGGGGCAGCGGGATTGGAAAACCTGAGTCAACTGGGGCCTGAGCATATTAACCGTCGAGTGAGTGACATGGTTGTCAAAACCTACAAGCAGCTCTATCCGCACATCACGCCAAATTGTTTACTGCAAGCTGATGGCGTCCCCCAGAACTGGGAAGAGCCCTGGTCGTTGGCGAGTGCTGAGCAGTGGTAGTTTGCTTGCTCTAAACAGTGCCTAGTGAGCCCCGGGCTTCACTCGCCGATGTTTTGTTCAACTGCGTCCAAAAAGCCCTGCATGTCCACAATATTTTCGGTTGCAGGGTCGGTCGTTTTACCCTTGAGGTCGCCCGTAATCGTGCCCTGTGACACGGTGTCAATCAAGGCCGCCTTCAGGTCAGTGGAGTACTCCAGCAATGCCTGGTTGTCCTCGCGGATGGCGAGGTTCTCCAATGCATTACCTACCGCGTAGATGAGGGCTGACGAGTTGAAGTGCGCATTCTTGCCACCACTTTCCTGATAGGTTAAATACAGATCGTGAGCGGTGCCGTGGGGCGCCTCATAAAGCATGGTGCCGTCGGTGCTTTCGATGATAGAACTGGCTGTGGCGAGGCTTCCTCCCAAGGCTGCGGAGATGTCCGAGAATATATCTCCGTCCAGATTTTGCGCAGGATAAATTGCATTCCTAGGCGGGTCGGTAATCATTTTCTTTAACTGGCTGGAGGGGCGCATCACCATAAAGGAGGGAGGTGGTGTGTCGGCTTTGGCAAGCTCGGTTCGCACTTCATTCAGCGCGGCACTGAACACTTCATCGTATTCCATGTACTCGCGTTTCAGGCCAAAATAGACTTCCTTATCATTCACCGATGCATCGCGAAAAACCTGTTTCACCCAATCTTTAATGGCGCGACGGTCGTTGGACATAAACAGCATTGGGTCGTGTTTCTTTACTTCTCGTGCGTGTTTTTCCACGCCGTCGACAATCACTTTTAGAATGCCGTCTTCTTTAGCGGGCATATTAAAACTGCCGTACTGGTCGCCGCCCCCGGCACTCATCCGCGACATAGATACCTGGTGCTTGCGTCTGGGGATGCCGTACTTTTTTAGCTCCTTGACCAGTTTGTAAAGCTTTCTGCCGGTGTTGTTGTCCGGCACGCCCCACAACGCACGCTTCGGCGGATTGGAGACTATGCGTGCCGCTTGTGCGTCAATGAGTTCGTAGTGATATGTGAGGCCCGCTTGCTTGAGCTTATCTTTATAGTGCTGCTCATAGACCTCCTCTATGGAATAACGCATGACGCCATCGTAGCCTGGAATAACCGTATCCTTTAGCCCGAGGTAAACATCTCGCTCTTCGTCCAGGGCGCGTTGGAAAAGCTTATGCGCCCAGGCCACAACATTGCCAATGTCGTTGGTTGCGAGTAGCCAGGGGTCGCCCTTATTGATCTTGCGTCGGTGCAGCTCAACTGGGTCGCCGCTGCTTCCCACAAAAACGAGCTTGGCCACACCTGTGGCTTTGGACAGTTGGTTAAAGCTGTGTTTAATACCGCCACCGGCCATGGTATAGACTTCGATGTCGCGGCCAATCCAATCGGGCTGATTGACCTGCAGGTTTCTGAAGTGAATATCCTCGCGGGTAATGTTGCCGCCAATGCCCTTGCGGATGGCTCCGTTGGGCGACTTGGTTGCTTGTGCATTGAGTTCGGCTTCTTTAATTTCCGGGTGCTTGGCCAGGAGTTCATCTAACTGCTGACGATTAACTGTCATACCCGCATTTTTGATGCCAACACCATGCTTTTTGAGCGCGCTTATGGCTTGGGAAACGGCTTCTCCATTGGTCACCAGGCGGTTTTCAGCGGTGAGGTCTATTTCGACTAATTGTATATCCAGTTTACTGGTAACAAACTGCTGTAAAATTTGCTCAAAGGCGACTTGTGCCATCTCGTCGCCATGCAGCACGACCAGTGGATTGTTGACGGTAATCTTGTTGCTCATGGTTATTCCTAGTTCAGAACTGTGGCTCTGTTCCGTGTGTTCCGAGATAGTGGGAGCTAAGGTTGGGCAGTTCTTCTAGCACTTCGTTGATTTCGTACAGCCGCTCATAGCTGGTGTCTTTTATCAGCCACTTGCCATCCACCTTCTCGTAGCGATCCCAGTAGAGTGAGGTGCCGAAGGTTTTTGCCTTGTGGTTTAAAATCCACATATTGTCCGCCAGGTACCACATGCCGGTCGCTTCGGTTTCACTGAGCATCTGGATTTCGGGGTGATGGCCGTTGTGCTGCCCCACAGACTGTTTGCTGAAAGACACGCCAATATTGTCCAGATATTCTTTCTTGCCGTTGAGTTTCCATTCGTAGGTACCGCCGATAAAGCTGACCGACACGTCTTCGTGTATGAGGTCGGCCATTTCTTCAAGGTTGGCTGTATCGACACAGCGGAAGTAGGCATATTTGAGCTGTTTGATAGCCTCGATGTCCATCAGGCGCTGAATGTCCCTACGCAATTCCTCAATGCCACCCTGAGACGCTTGCAGGGGAATACCCTCGCTAATACCGAGGGTTTTTTTGTCCAATTTTTGCCGTTTATCCGCCATTTTTGTGCCCTTGTGTTAGGAAGCATGTTTTTGCTGTCACATTATAGGGCATCACGTATGAGTGTGCTTGAATAGTAGCCGTAGAATTGTGCGGGAACCGCAGGGCAGTCCAGGTCGAGCCCATGGGTGCGTCAGTTGGTTCTGTGGTTTTCAGAGAAACGAATGACAAACTCACCAATACCCAGAGTCACAATCACGCCAATGAGCACAGGCCATTGAATACCTTCACCCGGGGTGTATACAAACAGCACAATGGACAGAGCCAGCACAGCAAAACAGGTTCCGGCAAATAATTTTGCCACTGGCAGTCCTCCGGGTACACGGTAGGGGCGGGGGCGGGGGCGGGGGCGGGGGTGGTCGGGGTCGTTTATCCGGGTGCGGACAAACGCCACAAACATGCCCTGATAGGGCAGCAGAAAAATGACCGCGCTGAAGGCGAACAGTGACCAGAACAAATCTTCGTTTGAGCCTGCTAAAAAGCCGTATAGAAGCAGGATCATTGAGCTGATCAGGCCCATTAGTGTGGCGGCTCCAATGGGTGTGCCATAGCGCTTGTGTTCTAGGGCAAAAATTTTCGGTAGTTCGCCTTCCTGTGCCGCCTCTGCTGCTGCTCGGTTGCACCCCAGCGCCCAGGTCACTCCGTTGGAGAAAAAAGTGAAAAGTGCGCCAACACCCAATACAAGGGTGAAGGCCCGGCCAGCGGGGCTTTGCCCAAAGAATAATCTGAATGTGTTCATTAAGCCCTCGACCAAGTTTACGTCTCCGGCGGGGATTGCAGCGAGGATGGCAATGGTGCCAAATAGATAGAGCGCAATGATAATGGCTCCGATGTTGGGGATCCATTTACCCAGGTCGAGGGTCATAATGTTCACACCCACCGCTATCCAGGTGAGTACTATGCCGCTGAAAATTTGCCAGCCCAGAGACAGCTCCGGGAAGAACATTTGTTTAAACATACCGGCAAACAAAAACCTCAGCTAACGCCGTAATGCGCCGCTGTAGTATCCAGTGCCGCTGTAAAAGTATCCACCAGCGTATCAATTTCCTCGATGGAGCAAATCAGCGGTGGGGCCATAATCATGGCATCGCCAGTGGCGCGAACCATCAGGCCGCCGGCAATAGCTGCCTCGCGACAGACCACGGCTGCGGCTGAATCTGGAGCAAGGCGCTCCCGGGTCGTTTTGTCTTTCACCAGCTCGACGGCGGCAAACATACCGCGGCCGCGCACTTCGCCGACGACAGGATGGTCAGACAGTGCGGCGAGTCGGCGTTGCAGGTGTGGCCCCACAATCGATTTTGAGCTTTCGATGACATTACTGTTTTTCAGGATATCCAGGGTTGCCAGCCCGGCTGCGCAGGCTGCAGGATGGCCGGAGTAGGTGAGGCCATGGTTGAATTCACCACCTCCGCTGATCAAGACGTCGGCCACTTTGTCCCCCACCATAACGCCGCCCAGCGGCATAAAGCCGTTGGTTACGGCTTTGGCAAAGGTCATCAGGTCGGGCTTGATACCAAAGGTTTCACTGGCAAACCATTCCCCGGTGCGTCCGAAACCGCAGATAACTTCATCGGCAATAAGCAGTATGTCGCGCTCATCGCAAATGCGCTGTATTTCAGGCCAGTAAGTGTCGGGCGGGATAATGACGCCACCGGCACCCTGTACCGGCTCGGCGATAAAGGCGGCAACCTTACCTTCTCCTATTTCGTCGATTTTGGCTTCCAGCTCTCTGGCAACCTGTAATCCAAAGGTGTCTTTGTCCAGATCGCCGCCTTCAACAAACCAGTTGGGCTCATTGATGTAGTGCACGTAATCCAGGCCGATAAATTGCTTGTGCATATAATCCATTCCGCCCAGAGACGCAGCGGCAATGGTTGAACCGTGGTAGGCATTGTTGCGACTGATGATGTGCTTCTTCTCAGGCTGGCCCTTTAAGTCAAAGTAACGGTGCACTATGCGGATGTTGGTGTCGTTGGCCTCGGAGCCCGAGTTGGTGAAGAATACGTGGTTAAATTGGGCCGGTGTTACCTCCACCAGAGCCTTGGCCATCTCCAGCGATGGTTGATTGGAACAATTGAAAAAATTGTTGTAGTAGGGCAGTTCCTGCAGCTGGTTGTGCACCGCTTCGGCAATGGCAGGCTGAGTGTAACCCAGGTTACAGCACCACAGGCCAGACATGCCGTCGAGTAACTTGGTGCCCTCGGAATCATAGATATAAATATGCTCTGCCTTCGAGATAATCTTGCCGCCTGTTTTGCTGTAAGCACTGAGGTCGGTAAAAGGATGCAAGTGATGAGACCTGTCGATCTCACGCAGGCTTTTCGTAAGGGCATTCATGTGTGTTTTCTCCATAACAGGTAGGGTTAAACTTTCTTACCCTTAAGAGGTATACCTAAATAAGGTCAACCCATGTCTAATACAGTGTCGGGCAGTTTGGCATAGTCATCGTGTGAATGGATTACCCCTAAAGTGGTGTATTGCCCCCGACTACAGACATTAGAAAGTATAAGAGCGAGCTAGGTTTTATTTATGTCAAACAGTACGCAAGTTCTGCAAGAGTTTTTGCTCGCCAACTTGGACATCGAAGTGTTCGAAGTTATTTTGCCGGATATTGCGGGAGGCCTGAGGGGGAAGTGGGTTACCCGAGACAAAATCCACAAGGTGTTTGCCGGCGGTTTGAAATTGCCCACCAGCGCGCTGGCCTTTGACGTGTGGGGCCGTGATGTCGAAGCCTTCGTTTTCGACAGTGGTGACGGCGACGGAATTTGCGAGGCTGATATCGACACCCTGGTGAGAGTACCCTGGGCTAAAAGGCCCACTGCACAGGTGCTGCTGAGTTTACGCGAGGTGAGTGGAGAGCCCTGTGAAAACGACACGCGCTTCTTGTTAAAACGCTTGATGGAGCGCTTCGCGTCTTATGGCTTAACCCCGGTGGTAGCCAGTGAAATGGAGTTCTATTTACTGTGCGAAGAGGATGATGCCCTGGGCCGCCCGGTACATACCCAGAGCGACCGAGTGGGTGGTGCGCTGGCTAGCGGCCAGACCTATGGCATAGACACCATGGAAGACATGGCTGAGCTGATGCACAGCATACGTGATGCCTGCAGCGTGCAGGGTCTACCCATAGACACACTGATTAAAGAGGGCGCACCCTCGCAATATGAAATTAATCTCTATCACAGCCCCAGCGCATTGGTGGCTGCCGACCAGGCCGTGCTGTTGCAGCGCACCATAAAAGGCGTGGCAAAGCAGCATGGGCTGCGCGCCAGTTTTATGGCAAAGCCCTTTGGTGATCTTGCGGGTAATGGCATGCACGTGCACTGCTCCTTGGTGGATAAAGATGACAACAACGCTTTTGACGATGGCACCGGCGCAGGCAATGAATTATTGCGTCAGGCCATCGCCGGCTGTCTTGCCAGTATGGAAGAGTGCATGTTGATATTTGCCCCCAACCTGAATTCTTATAGGCGTTTTCAGCGCGGCACACACGCTCCCCTGGCGCCCAGTTGGGGTTATGAGAACCGTACAGTCTCGCTGCGGGTGCCAGCCGATGCACCAGCGGCCACACGTATTGAACACAGGGTCTCCGGGGCAGATGCCAACCCCTATTTGGCCATTGCCGCCATACTCGCGGGTATGTTGCATGGCATAGAAAACAAACTTGAAGCTCCCCAGCCGTTGCAGGGTAACGCCTATGACCAACTGCCACCTAGCCTTCCGCGTTACTGGCCCGATGCTCTGGCCCGATTTGAGTCTTCTGAATTTATTGGCGACAATTTTGGCAAAGTGTTTCAGCGCGCTTACGCACTGACCAAAGCGCAGGAGCTGGACGAATTTGATAAACAAGTAACGCCGCTGGAGTATGATGCATGTCTTTAAACACAACAGGACAGCCTAATGGGTGACAAAACAGTACCTCTGAACGATACATCGATGTTCTCCAATGTATTTAGCTACATGGGTTTGCCCTTCAGTCGCGACCTGCAAGATCAGTCTATCGACGCGGTTGTAATGGGCGTGCCCTACGACCTTGGCACCAGTGGGCGAGCGGGAACCCGCAGCGGCCCCAATGCCATTCGCCAAGCCAGCGCTAATTTGCGCTGGGAAGAGCAGCGCTGGCCCTGGGACTTCACCCTTGCTAATCGACTGGCAGTGGCTGACTATGGCGACATTCAGTTTATGTGGGGAGACAGTGAAGATATGCTCACCCAGGTTGAAGACCACGCGGCCCGAATAGCTGCCGCGGGAAAAACATTAGTGAGCTTTGGTGGTGACCACTTTGTCACCCTGCCGTTGTTACGCGGGCATGTAAAAACCCACGGGGAGCTGTCTCTTATTCACTTTGACGCGCACACCGACAGCTACGCTGAAGGCCAAAAATACGACCACGGCAGTATGTTCTACCGCGCACCTCGGGAGGGTCTAATCGACCCTGATCGTTCTATTCAGATTGGCATTCGTACGGACTATGATCGATCCATACATGACTTTGAGGTGATAGACGCCCACACAGCCAACGAACAGTCGGTGGCTGAGACTGTGGCGGCGATTCGCAAGCGGGTGGGAAACAACCCAGCCTATCTCACCTTTGACATCGATTGCCTGGACCCCGCCTATGCGCCCGGCACGGGTACGCCTGTAGTGGGTGGTTTAACCTCCTCCAAGGCGTTGCGTATTTTGCAGGGTCTTGCCGACCTGAATATTGTTGGTTTTGATGTGGTGGAAGTGTCGCCTGCTTATGACCACGCTAATATCACAGCGCTGGCCGGCGCGACCCTGGCCTTGCAGTTTTTGTATATGCGAGCCTCGAGGCGTTAATCTTCCCGTTATTTAATGTCACCTTAAAAGGCAAGATAAATAAAGATGAGAATCCGCACAGCCTTCTTGCCCATACTACTGATTCACGTTTAGTAATGTTGCGGCTGCAAACTCGTTCTGTGCGCAGCGCGTAATCGCATTGCATAGCTAATCTCTCTCACATTCCCCGTGATTAACCGCACCGTGCTACACCTCATCGGCCTGGTATACACCGCAATCGTCAATGATCATTCTGGATACCCATAGGCCGTTGTCCAGTCGCTCATTTGCTCTGGTGCGGCAGGGCATTTGGGCGTTGCAGGTAGGGACTGGGCCGATGCACAGTCGCTGGGGCAGAAACCCTGCTCGTCGCACTGTGCACCTGTAGCCACAGGGCCCGTCATGCCCCAATTACCATCGGCACAAGCTGTCTGGGTATTTTGCATCATGCCTCGGTCTTCATGACCCAGAATGTGACAGTGGTTCACGAACAAACCAGTGAATTCTTTCGCTACATACACGAACCTAGCATGCCCCCAGGGTGCAGCTTCATCACGAGGGTTTGAATTGGGTTCTCGGTAGTTGTCCGGTGCCTGAGGGATTGGCAACGTGTCCCTCCAAACAGGGTATTTGAACTCATTTGGCGTGCGATTAGACACGCTTAAAAGCTGAAACGGGTTCTGGTGGATGTGAAACGGATGGGCAACTGTAGAGCTATTGTTCCATAGCGTCCACTGCTGGGGCTGGTTCAGAATGAGAGTTTCATTGGCACAGTCGGGGTTATACTTTGCCTGATTAATCCAGAATTGAGTACTGGCGCCCGAACCCTGACCGGACATTTCGTAGTGAATGTCGTTCATCAGAGATGGATCGGTCACTGGCGGTAGGTCGGCAAGATAGCTAGCCATAGCAGGATAGTCATTGCCTTCAGGGAAGGTCATAATACGTTCTTCATCCTCCTCAATCACGAGAGTGAAGAGCGGCCCAAGAACACCAATATCGCCACAAGTACCTTCTACAGCATCGGCCCTAATCTTATGGATAGCGTCAGCCTTTTGCTGAGCATTCTTCTTCAATATGGTGGCAATGTCATACACCACGCAATGGGAGCCGACCTCAAGCGGTGCCTGAATCAGGATGTCGACGCGATTGCCTGGGTGCAGATCAAATGTGGTTAGCTCGTCAAAGTTACTCGTATCGGGTACTTCACTGCAATCGGGGTTATTTAAAAAGGGCTGACAGTCGTAGTTGTCAGGCGAAAATTGCACGCCGTCCATCGCAATTTGCCGCACAGTGGGGCTGCTCTTGCCTTCCACGTCGGGGAAGCCGATTTGCAGCGCCGAGGCGGCTTGCATGGTCGCTCCGACAAAACGCCAGCGTTGAATTTCACCCTTTTTCATGGTGACAATTGGATTGGCCTGGCCATTGATCAGCATCGCATGGCTTTGAGCCTCGCCGCCCAGACCGGGTAAATTTTGCTGGACCTGCTGAACGACCATTAACCGATCCTTTAGCACCCCGCCCCCTTGGGTCTCGAAGTACTGGTCAAGTTGAGCATCAAACTCGCCGCGGACCTTGAAGGCACCGACCAGACCGTTGAGCACCTGCAGAGCTGTCGAGCCGTGTTTGTGGGCATGATACCAGTGGGTACCAGGGGCCTGGGTGTAACGCAGCGGATCGATGTCAAAATCGGAATGCCCATATTGGACCACACCATTTTCCCCGTGCGAGCTATGCATCGACGACTCGGATTGCTCTACGCCATCGGGCAGAGGCGGGCGTAACTCAAGACCGACAAAGTCCTGCCCCAACTGCGGTGAAACGTGAAATCCGTGGAAGTGAAAGTTGGTTGAGTTATTTCCATGGAAGCAGTTCGGCGGTTCTACAACTTTTCCATCGACAATTTGGCTAGGTATGGACGCGGGACGGCCACCGAAGTCGGGATCAGGCTCGACGAAGCACTCTCCAGTCTCTCGATCTGCGCCGGGATTGTCGCCCTTAGTATTACACTTGATAAAGGCCTTGCAAGCGTGGGGACTCTCCTCGTGCGGCATGCGGTTATACAGTCTCATCTTAAAATCAGTACCGTCCGGCGCACCTGGTTTGGTTGCTGGGGTCAGCAAGAACGTGGGGCCCGGTGCGCTCCAGGCGATGTTCGGGCTGTTGGGGTCGTCCGCGTCGGCCTCGGTAATTGGGATGCTGGGGTCGCTTGGAAAGCCATACGTTCGCAAATTCAGTGTTTGCATCTCCCAGTGGTCGGTAACCCATACCGGTACGCAGCGCTCACGAATTCTTACCACCAACTCGGTCTCAATCTCACCCTCGTATGCTTCGATTGTTAGCGGCTCAACCATCGGTTCCTGTAAATAGACTTGCCCCGGCTCGCAGGCGCCCTCATGCAGCTCGAGGAGATCAGTCTGATAAACGGCCCGAGGATCAGCAGGTGGCGGTGTGGGGTTATCTATCGGTGAGGAATTATCTGAGCATGCCCCCAGCACAAAAAAGCTCGCAGTAATAAACGAGCAGACAGCGACGCGTATCACTCGGGTCGGCGTCCGCGCATAGTTCCTCTGCACATTAACAGTATTGCCGTAGGAGGATGTTTTACGCATAGGTATTCCTTTCTTACTCGAATTGATATGAAAGAACACAGTCCTATGAGGGATGTGTACCCTTATTCACAAGCGGGCGGCGATAGAATTTATTGCTATTAGAGCGTCGCCCAGTAAATCTACTGTGTGTGATGAAATGTGATTTGCGAACAATGTTAAAGAAATAAGCACCGGATATGAGGTGCAAGGCTAGTGACAAATTAACTGGCCCCGAGTGCCTGAAATCAGACTATGGCGCATCAAATTCGGTGGAGTATAGGCAGCATTAACACCCCTTCCTCCCACAATTTGCTAGACACATCTGGCCGCCGGCAATAGTAGATCGCGGTAAAGACCCGCCACCAGTTACTATAACTAGGTTAATCGCTCTCACATTTACTATAAATCGTACGCAATTATTGCATCGATGGGCCGGATTATGCAATCGCTAGTTAGTGAGACCTCCCAAGTCCGCAAAAGGCCCTACCAGACTCATCCTTGAGCAACATAATATCGTCACATTCCCAGTGATTTTTAGTCGATGAGTCGTAGCGCCTAGGTCATTTCATTGCCGCCCTTGCCACGTTTCACGGGTGTCACATTGATTCGGTGCTTGCTAGTAGGCGCCAGAAGTCCATGAAATCGCGTCAGATTAGCTCGGGTTTTAGGTACCAGTCCTGCCAACTTCGGCATAAACTTAAGAGGATCGAATTTGACATGTGTTGTCCCATATAGGAGATGATGTCAGGTGGGAAGCGGAGGCGTTTATATGTATTCATCGCCTGATTCTAGCAGTTACAGCCGTTTAACTTGGCATACCCATCTATCGGTTGATAGATGGGGGTGTTTACGGTTAAATGGGCTCTGAAAAACAATTAAATCCGGTATGTCAGGTCTAAGTCTGAAAGACTCCTAGAACTCCTTCATACTACAATCTTTGCCAGGAGAGTGCAGTAGCATGTTAGCTAGAGCTTCCTCAGGACTAAACCTTTGCCACGAGAATGCAGCAGAAGTATTCGAACAACGGCCCGAGCTTGATTTCATTCAAGTTCATCCCGAGCACATCATTCAGGAGAAAGGTGGGGTTTACAGCAGTCAACTAAATGAACTCCGCCATCACTACAACATCACTTTGCATGGGTTCGGATTATCAATCGGCTCAACGGCACCGCTGGACAAAGATTACCTGCTAGTTGTGAGACAACTTCTTCGTGAGCATCCAGAAGCTGTTTTCTCGGATCATGTTTCGTGGAGCTCAGTATCACATCATCACTTCCACGATCTGATTCCCCTCATCCAAACTGAGGAGACTCTTGACTACATGGTGGAGCGAGTTAGTGAGGCGCAGGACATCATTGGAGCGCAAATACTTTTAGAAAATATCAGCAGCTATATGCGATTCAAGCAGTCAGAACTATCTGAAATTGAATTCATCAATGAGCTCACACGTCGTTCCGGCTGCTTCGTGTTGCTGGATGTCAATAACATCTGGGCCAACGCGATGAACTTCCAAGAGGACCCATTGCAGGTGCTGAGTCAATTACGACCAGACAGTGTGCGTGGTTATCACCTCGCTGGATGCACGCTTGAAACCAAGAGCGCGGGTGATGTTTATATCGACTACCACGGTGAA
>Ga0307985_10001853_pt1 | contig 11948 bp, 13 predicted proteins | sample EllFjometageno80_FD_203155 | JGI IMG/M metagenome (GOLD analysis project Ga0307985, IMG submission 203155) | Marine microbial communities from Ellis Fjord, Antarctic Ocean - #80 | ecosystem: Environmental > Aquatic > Marine > Unclassified | place: Southern Ocean | collected 2014-10-09 | reverse complement strand
TTGAGATTAGGTTTAGAGTCCGGAGTTTCTTATTTCGCCGAGAAAAATATTCTAAATAGTGCCATCGTGTAGAGCGGGGTCGAATTAGTACTACTGCGTGCGACTTAACACCCAAGTAGTTCACGAAAGGTTACCTCAATTTTCCCTACTAACAGCGTGTGTGTGTGCATTGTTGGGCATTCGCGAACGTGCTACTTCGCGATTTACAATGCGCATTGAGGAGTGTTCAAAGATGCTTGACTTGGGCGGCGTGCTTGATCGGATCGTGATGGACCGGGAAGACGATAAGACGAGCAAGGGGGGGTAACTTCACGAGCCTCGCGAGCAGCTGCGCGATTCACAAAGCGCCACATGCTCAGCCTGCTGCCAATCATTGTCCAACATGTCATGGTGAAGGCACTCTTTACGGTAATGGTGTCCAAAACGAACAATTAAGGGCTTAATTTGGGGCTAGCTCGTTGTACGTCTCCCTTTCTTTCGCACACGCAACGTTGTAACCATATCCCCAATCGATGGTAGTGCCCGCCACGCCGCCTGTGACCATGGGTAGGATGGTCCTGGGCCTCTTGATGAGCCCGATGCCTGTGCCGAGGACCACGCCGGACACGCAGAAGGCGATCTGCTTGAACATGCATTCGGAGAGCGCGGACTCGGCCTCTTCTAGCGTGGGCATGGGTGGCACTGAGGTTGGAGAAGTGGGGGATGAGCAAGGGACACAAAGCGATTATCTTTCTCTTCGCCTGTTCACGGTACGTTCAACGTGCCCTGCGTCAGCTCTAGTGCCCTTGGTAGTACTGAGAGCGCCTGCCGAACATCTGGGCGCCGAAACATCAACGACACGGACTTAAGGCAAAAAGGGGAATTAGAAGTCTAGAATTTAATCCTCACTTTTTGCCAAAAAAGTGTGATATAATTCTACCTTCTAAAATTTAGATCGCCCAAAAAAAATCAGGTCCGATCTAGACCCCCAATAGACGCTCGGCTCAATCATAGAGCCTGCTCAAAGGTGCTCAGTGCTCAGTGCGTGTGGTTGCCATCACCCACTAATCGCCTCCTCTTCCCTCTCATCCTCTCCTCCCATTTTCTCACCCGCTGCACCTACCGCACCTCCCACAAACCTCCGTTCTCTAACAACTCTCGCCACCCCCTCATCTAACCCTCTCCCAATGAGTTACAACGGCATCGGCCTCGCGACCGTTCGTGGCTCTGCCACCAGTGGCCATGTCCAGGGGAACCGGAGCTTTGTCCGAGCTTCCCAAGTTCGCCAGAACACGGCTCGCAACTCTCAGGGCCCGTCCGAGTCCGACCGCCTCGCAGCCGTCCTCGGGGGCTCGCGCAAGAGGGACGCAGGGATCGTCGACCACGCCATCAAGCGCCAAATTGAGGGCATGCTCCTCGGGTTCAGGGAGGAGATTGAAACCAAATGGAAGGGGAAGCCGGAAGATCTTGAGAAGAAGGTCGACCAGGAGAGAAAGAGGTTGATAAAGGTCATGATGCCCAAGCCGAAGCCCGTGTACGTCCCCCCGCCCCCCAAGGAAGGTGCTGAAGCAGGCGCCTCTGATGCCGCTTCGGCAGCACCCCCCCAGCAGACCGCGCACGCGCCGTCGTACCACCGCCCGAGCGACGCTCGGAACGCGCGCAACACGAACACGCACCTACAAGCCGACGTGAAGGACCGCGACATGGCGAGGCTCGGGAAGGCGCTCGGCGTGACTGCGGGAGGAGGGCAGAGGGAGAAGAGGGAGAGGAAGGACTACGAGATTGACGAGTTTGGGGAGCGGGTCAAGGAGGAGGACAAGAAGAAGGAGGAGGAGAAGGAGAAGGGGGAGACTAAGAATAAGAAGAAGAAGAAGAAGAAGCGGGCGAGGAGCGACAGTACGTCGAGTTCCAGCTCGTCGAGCTCCAGTTCGTCCAGCTCCAGCAGCTCAAGCTCCAGTAGCTCCAGTAGCTCCAGTAGCAGTTCCTCCGAGTCGGAGAAGAAGAAGAAGAAGAGGAAGAGGTGAAGTAAGTTTGTGGTTTTGTTCTGAACACGTGTAGCACAAGTGAATGCTTTCGGTTGCAATCCGCTGCCCGTTATTGTTAACGGCCTAGCTGCTTCTTGTCTCTCTTCTTGCGGATCTTCTGCGTGTGAATACTAGACCCTGCCTCGTCCATCATGTTCTCGTACGCTTTGTTTTGAGCTTGGACCTGCCGCTCGACGTTGACTTCCTTCTGCAGATCCTCGACTGACACGAACTGCCTCGCGGCGTGCTTCTTGTCTCGTTCGTGCTTATATTGACCTATGTTCGTCTGGTGGCGCAGTAGCCACTGCATCTCGTTGTCGTACTCGGTGGCGCCTGGATCTGGCAACGTGAGCATGCCGTTCGTGTTGGAGAGAAAGCCGATCAGTGCGGCGCTGGTTTTCTCGACCCCCCCCGATGCGTCGCGCTTCATGTCGCGCTTCAATTTCTTCAACATGACGTTTTTCTTTTGCCTCTTCGTGGTGGGCGAGAGCCGCTTGAGCTTCTCTTGGAACTCTTTCCTTCGCAGGTCCTCGTCGAGCTGCTTTTGCTGCTGCTTGATCGCCTTCTCTTCGTCGGGAGTATAGTAAAAGTGGGACGGAAGTGCGGTCTTGTGGCCGAGTTTGATGGGCGAAACTCGCGGCTTGGCTTTGGGGAGCGTGTGGTCTTTGGTAAATTGCGAGGCCTGCAGCTCCTGGTCGTGGGACGCGACCTCCTCGGCGAACGCGTTGCCCCATTTGATGGGGGACGACGAGGGGGCGGCGGACGTGGGCGCTTCGTGGGTCGGCGGGCGAAGGGAGGCGAGCAGGCCCACAGTGCGCCACTCGACAACGTCGCGCGCGGCGCATTGGTGGGGAGCGACGGAGGGTTGGCCACAGTGGGCGCAGCGGTTGACCATGTGCCGGATGAGCGAGTAGCCGCCGCTATCTTCCACGTAGAGGAGGGGGCAGCGGTAAGGATGTTGGGCGAATTCGTGCCCGGCGAGGAGGTTGAGCTTGTCGTCCCAGATTTGAACTCTGACGAGCGAAGCGAGTGTTAAATAGGGGAGGGGAACGAGACGGACGGCGGGGGGTATTGACGAACGAAACGCGCGTTTTGAGCCGGTCGTTTTGAGCCGGTCGTTTCGAGCCGGTCGTTCTTCGCCGGTCGTTCTTCGCCGGTCGTTCTTCGCCGGTCGTTCTTCGCCGGTCGTTCTTCGCCACTCTGCTCGCCCGCCTCTGTGCTCGCATCGCTCGCCTCACCTGAGGGTCAGGTAGTCGCCGATTTTGATCAGGTCGGCGGGCGTGCAGTCCGGGGAGGTGCCGCAGATCTGCTGGAGCACTTCGTGGCCGAGGTTTGGGACGTCGAGCGACCACGCTTTCTGGTTGATTTGCTTCGTCTTGAGATGCAAGAACATGCACGATAGCGCGGTAGAGAACAGGTCTCCGGCGTCGTTTGGGGCAGTGGTGACGAAGAACTTGGAAGGCGTGTAGAGGGGCGGACGGGGCTTGACAGGCACGACGACGGTGGGGAGGCTGTCAGTCTGTTGCAGATCGGAGGATGGCCAGACTCCATCTTGCACGCCGATTGCGTGCAAGGCCTCGGGATGGCTGGATGTCCGGTGCTGGGTGTCGGCGATTTTCTCGAGTCGCTGCTGGCGCTGGTGGAAGTTTGACGACCGAAACTGCTGCGCTTCAGTGTTCCACGGCGGCTGCAGCGACAGCGCATCCACCTTGGCGATGATGGCGGACGTGTGCAGCGCGTCGTTGAAAGTTTGCTGCCGGGGAAGAAGAAGGTGTGAACAAAGGGGCCAACACAACAACTGGCGGAACGAAGGGCCCCAAAATTGGCGCTTCTTTCTTATTACCTGAAGCCGCTGCTTTCGGTTCGCCGTCTTCTCGCGCGACATTAGAAAGGCCCTGAAGTTGTCCGGAAGCAGCGAATCTGGGTCAAGGGTGGCTGCGGCGTGGACATTGGCGGCGTATTTCTGGTCCTCGGCATCAAAGAGGGCCTGGGAGAGGCCGGTTGTCCAGGACACTGACAGAGGTGGGGGCGGAGGCGAACCGAGAGGCATGGGCTTCTATGTCAGTGACTGCGTCTCGAGGGGAGGGGGGGGGGGGGTCGAGACTGCAGAGTCGTGTTGCGGGTCACGAGGCGAGGGCTGTGCCAACGCTCAACGAGCAGCCGCGTGTAAATTTGTCTCGTTAGCTCGTTTGTATGTGTTCCGAGGCATTCCCGAGTGCAACGAAGGGCCAACACAGCCCTACACTAGCGCCCATCTTTCCCCTAACCCTTTGTTTTCCTTTTCTTTATTCTTTTCTTTACTTTAAGCGGCTAAAACTGAAACACTTAAATGATGCGAACGCCCCACTTCTCCTCGAGAGCGATGGCCTTCTTCTTCATGGTCTCGTAGTCGGCGGCGTCGGCGTCGAGCTCGAGCCAGTCCATCATCTGGGAGATCTCGGCCTCGCCGGCGGCGTCCTTCTTGGTCTTGGCAATGGAGGAGCACTCGAAGATGGCCTCCTCGAGGGCGCTCTTGAGCTCGATCTTCTTGGCGAAGGCCTCATCGTCGGCGCGGTACTTGTTGGCGTCGTCGATCATGGCCTGGACCTCGTCGCCGGTCAGGCGGCCCTCCTCGGCCTTGATCTCAGCGTTGGCCTTGGCGCCAGTGACCTGGTCCTCGGCGGAGACGGTGAGGATGCCGTTGGCATCGAGGGAGAAGGTGACGTCGACCTTGGGCTCGCCAGCGCGGGCCTTCTGGACGCCGGAGATGACGAAAGATCCGAGCTTGTTGTTGCCATCAACGGACGGCCTCTCGCCCTCGTAGACGACAATGTCGATCTCAGTCTGCCAGTCGTCGACGGTGGAGTACGTGCGCGTCTTCTTGGTGGGGATGGCGGTGTTGCGCTTGATAAGGGTGGACATGACGCGGCCCTCGAGCTCAATGCCGAGACTGAGGGGGGTGACGTCGAGGAGGAGGAGGTCGGCGGACATGACGCCGAGGTCCTCGCCTCCGCCCTTGCCTCCGGAGGCGAGGATGTGGCCCTGGACGGCGGCGCCGACGGCAACAGCCTCGTCGGGGTGGATGCTCTTGTTAAGCTCGAGCCTGTTGTTGAACATCTTGAGGAGGCCCTGCTGCAGGATGGGGACACGGGTGGAGCCACCGACGAGCACGATGTCAGTGACCTCGGTGGTCTTGACGGCGGCGTCCTTGAGGACACTGGTGACAGTGTCGAAGCACTTCTGGAAGAGCTCCTTGTTGAGGTCCTCGAAGCACGTCTTGGTGAACTCGAGGGAGAAATCGACGCCAGGGACCATGGTGTCGACCTCAATGGTGGTAGACTCGGAAGAGGAAAGGTTCCTCTTGGCGGTCTCGAGGGCGCGGCGGAGGCGCGCCTGGGAGCGGGAAGATCCGTCGTAGTACTCCTTGGCATCCTTGCCGTGCTTCTTCTCGAGCTCGCCAACGGCCCACTTCACGGAGAGGTCGTCGAAGTCCTCGCCTCCGAGGTGGGTGTCGCCGCCGGTACTCTTGACCTCGAAGACGCCGCCGTTCATGGTGAGGCAGGTGACATCGAAGGTTCCTCCACCGAGGTCGAAAATGAGCACGTTGGACTTGTCGGTCTTGGCGGCGCCAGCGGCCTCCTCCTCGTTGGAGTGCAGGCCGTACGCGAGGGCGGCGGCGGTGGGCTCGTTGATGATGCGCTTGACCTCGAGGCCAGCGATGCGTCCGGCATCCTTGGTAGCCTGGCGCTGCTGGTTGTTGAAGTGAGCAGGGACGGTGATGACGGCCTGTGGGGGTGGGTGGGTGTTAGAGAGGTGGAAAATAAGTGGTATGTGAGAGAAAATTGTGGTACCTTGGTGATGGCCTTGCCGAGGTGCTTCTCGGCGGCGAGCTTGAGCTCCGCGAGGATGAAGGAAGAGATCTCCTCGGGGGAGAGGCTCTTCTTGGAGCCGCGCCAGTCGACGACGACACGGCAGTCGCCGTTGCCACCATCCATGACCTTGAAAGGGAACTTCTCCTTCTCCTCCTGGACGACCTCGTCGGTAAAGCCGCGGCCGATGATACGCTTGATGTCGTAGACGGTGTTGTTGGGGTTGGAGGCGACCTGGGACTTGGCGGGGTGGCCAACGGTCTTTCCCTCGGCGGTGAACGCAACCCAAGAGGGCATGGTCCTTCCGTGGGGGGTGGGGATCACCTCAGTGGTGTTGGTCTCGGTGTTGAAGTAAGACACGCAGGAGTAGGTGGTGCCCAGATCGATGCCGATGATGGTCTCATAGTTGGAAGCGAGGGCGGCCATCTGTGGGAGAGATAATTGTTAGAACGTTTGTGGTTTGAGAGAGAAGAGTCGAGGAGGCCCAGTTCGGGGAGAAGGGGGCACCCGAGTTAATGAGAAGACCATTGTGTGGAGAGTGTTGTGTGGCGGTACCGAAGAATGGAAGAGTAGAACGAATCTGATAAGTGCGACGTACATTGTTTGGAGGTGTTGTGAAATGACCAAAGAATGTTGGGCTCGATTGCTGTGTGGTGTGGAGAGTGTGGAGAGTGGTTGGCTGGTTGGTCCGGCAATAATATATATAAAAATAGCTAGCAAAAAGTGATATTCGAGCAAAGCTAGCTTGAACGAGGATTGAGAGTTGATGGGAGGGAACAAGGCTTGTGCGAATAGTTGCAGCATAAGCCGTCGACGAACCCGCGAGCATCACAACCGGCACTGTATGGGCACCGCACGAAATTGGGCACTGCATTAAATTACTAATCCACACGAAAGAATCACGCCAAGACAATGCACGCTGTTGGGGGCAAACCAGATCAAGAAATCCGCGCCCCAGAGCAAGCAGCATAAGGGTTAACCCTAACAAACCATAACCGAGAATCCCGCGTGACGCCGGTCCAGTACCCACAAGCGTGTTGTGCTTGTTGGATGTACTGTTCGACGCGGACGGGGACGCCGGGCCCACAACACTGTCTCGCACAACGCCAAGATAAACCGTTGCCAACACCTTCCCCCCCCCCCTCCCCCCTCGCCTCCCCCCGCGCCAAGCGACCCACGCAGCATGTACGTTGCCCACCCCTTTGCCGGCAGTTATCACTCCGGAAGCTTCTATCCCAAGTGCTGCACAGGTGCCTACTCTGGTGTTGTATACAGTGCCGCTGCGCACCCGCTCTGCCCGCCGCAAGCCGCTATGCTGCGAGCCCGGGTACGGGTACTGCGAGTCGACGCCACGAGCGTCATTGCGCAAGCGTTCCTGGCGCTATGAGCTCAGCCATTGCAAGCGAGGACATTGCTAGCGAAGCCATTGCAAGCGAAGCCGCTTCGCGCCATTGTGATTAGTAGCCCGTCACATCCATCATCCATCCATACATCTAACATTCTATGGCCTTCTTCAGAGTCCTTTTCTCTGCTCCCTCATTCCAGTGGCTCTGGTCCACGGCAAGTCTCCCCTCCCAATGGCCACGCTCGCCGACATCAACCCCCGGACTGGCCAGCCGTTCACTTCATGCGCAGCTCTCCGCCTCCACCTGTACAAGATCGAGAAGAAGAACAAAACACGAGCTGCTCGCGCCGAGCAACAGGCTGAGCTGAACGCACAAATCCAGCAATCACTGAAGACCTTCAATCCGCCAACCCCGTACTCAACCCTCCCTCTCCAAACCTACCCCTTCAACCACACCCCTGCCGACGCCCCCGCCACCCTCCTCTCCCGCATCTTCACCCGCGCCGCCACCTTCACCGCCAAAAACGCCCCCCAAGAGCTCTCCCTCCTCTTCCACCTCTTCACCCTAACCCGCCACCGCCCTAACCTCACAATCCTAGACGTCGGCGGCGGCAACGCCAACCTATCCTGCCTCATCGCGCTCGTTCTAGACGTGGACGTCGTCTGCATCGAGCGCACCGCGCACCGGACTGAGCTGAGAGCTGAGGTGAGGAGAGGAGAGCCACACATACACACAGGGGCAGCGTGTTTTCAGAGGCGTGAGAGAGCGAAGAGAGGCGAGCGGCTGAGCGGCTGAGCGGCTGAGCGCCTGCGAGAGATGACGCGCTTTGCGGCGCCGCTCGCGAATAGAACGTTTTGGGCCGCTCTCTCTGAGCGCGTTTGATGTGTGTATGGCACACCGCCGCCCCCTTACACTTGTTTTCCCTGGTTTTGCAGACGTGTATGCCCCCCGCCGTTGCCGCCCGAATCACTAGAGTCGACGCCGACATCCGCGACTACACCCAGCCACCCAACACCACCTCAATAGTATTAGCGAAGCACCTGTGCGGCCTCGGCACCGACTACGCCATCGACTACATGCGCCTCACTCCCTGCGTCGGGTGCGTCCTCGCGACGTGCTGCTGCTGCAAAATCGCCTCGGACGCTCCGGCGTTCCAGCGAATGTACGCCTCATGCGGCGCGGCCGACGCCGACCGACTCGCGAGGGCGACGAGCTGGCGGAACGTTGCGGACGATCCGGCGCGAGTAGCCACGGCCGAAACGTGCGAGGGCGTGTTCAACGGGTTGAGACAAGCGAAGCTTAAGGCGCTGGGGTTCGCGGATACCCGCGAGGTGAGGTTCTGCGACGTGGGGACGCCGCAGAACCGACTGCTTGTGGCGGGGGGCGAGGGCCCCACCATTGCGTTGGTGGAAGAGTTCTTCGGGGTTATTGAGCGGAGAATCGGGGCTCTTGCTGAGTTCTTGCCCATCGACCTGCGGCCCAACTACGCGGACGGGAAGGAGAAAGATGCCCCGCAGACATAATTGATAATCTTATTCCCTCCGAAATTCCAATTTAGAACTGTTCCTCTTCAATTTCTGCGGCCATATTCCCAATGTGGATTGCGTGGGACGCGTTCGGAGTAAACCGCTGCTCGCCTGGTTGATTGATAACTGTTAGGGTCTGCACGCGCGCTTGGGGGGCGTTCTTCCACAGCTTCCACGAATTGGGAGATGGTTGGTAGCGATTTTCTCTCGTAAATTTCCTCTTCTAATTTAGGCATTAGAGGTGGTCTGCAACTTTTGCATGTTTCCTTCTTCTTCTTTTTTGCCGCTCCAGCATATAAAATTTATATCGTTTTCCCCCCCCCATCCCGATTAGGGTTAAAAAAAAGGGGGTGAAAAAGAAAAAAGGGTTGCAGACTGCTGGTTGCAGACCATCTCATATTTTCTCCTTTTGCCTTTTGTCCATAGGAAACAGGAAAGCAGCTTTTCATTTGTGACGTCTCAACATCTCCCCCCTTTGAGTTACGTTGCCAACCTTACGTGTTGTCCAGTCGGCTCGCTCGTATCCCCGCTATGTCCCCAGCGCCAACAACCCCCACGGCAGCCCCCGCTCCCGACTCTCTTTCCAACACCCAATCTTTGACAGATTCTCTTCCTGAGGCAATTCCTCGCTCACAGCCTCATGTGCCACCATCATCATCTGTTCCACCCACTGATTTCCACAATCCCTCGTCCCCCCTCACACCCCCGTCCCCCCCCCTCGACACCTTTATTCCTCCAATCCCCCTCGACAATAATAACAATCCATCTCATCCCTCATCCCCACTCCGGACCACAAACACAGCCAACTCTCAAGGTAGGGACCCCGCATCACCAACTCCACCCTCACCAACCCCACCAGGCCGCAATTTCACCGTCTACTCCGTTCTCGGCCAAACCTTCGACGTCGACTCCCGCTACAAAATCCTCGACCTCGTAGGCCGCGGCGCATACGGCATGGTCGTCGCCGCCAAGGACTCCCACAAGCCCATCACCTTACCCGACGGTTCGACCACCTTACCCGACGGGTCGGAGTGCACGCAGCAGGTCGCGATTAAGAAGATCGCGAGCGTGTTCGATCACACGACGTTTGCGAAGCGCACGCTGAGAGAGATTAGGTTGATGCGATTGTTGCAGGTAAGCTGGCTGTAGGGCGCACCGATATGCAGCGTGTGTGTATGTGCGTGTGCGGCGTGTGCGTGTGTGCCGAACGCAGCGTGTGTGCGTCTGCGTGTGCGCCGTGGCGTTTGCGCTGTGGCGTTTGCGCTGTGGCGTTTGCGCTGTGGCGTTTGCGCTTGTGCGTTTGCATGTCCGTGTGCATGTGCATGTCTTTGTTCACACCGTTTTTGCGGTCCCTTGTTCACACAGTTTTTTGTTTGCAGCACGAGAACCTCCTGTCGCTGCAAACGCTGATGCAGCCGCTGAACGCGCACTCCTTCCAGGACTTGTACATGGTCAGCGAGCTCATGGAGACCGACTTGTCGTCCGTCATCAAGTCCAGCCAGCACCTCAGCGAGGAGCACCTTCAGTTTTTCATGTACCAGCTCGTGAGAGGCGTCAAGTTCTTGCACACGAGCAACGTGGTTCACCGGGACCTCAAGCCAAGAAACCTCCTCGTTAACTCCAACTGCGACTTGAAGATTTGCGACTTCGGACTCGCTCGGATTGACTTCCCCAACTTGCAGTGGAAGGCGAGCGTCATGACGGACTACGTCGCCACCAGATGGTACCGGGCGCCGGAGATCATCGTGGGGTGGGGAAAATACAGCAAGTCGGTGGACATCTGGAGCATCGGATGCATTCTCGGGGAGCTGATCAACAGGAAGCCCTTGTGAGTTTCAGCCACACACAGCCACACACAGCCACACACATTTGTGTGAAGCCACACACGTTCGTGCGATGGCACACGCGCTCACACACACACTAAGCACACACACACTAAGCACACAAACACAAAGCACTAAGCACACTAAGCACTAAGCACACTAAGCTCTAAGCACACACGCGCGCGCGTCGAACTAAGGGGGCGGTGGTGTCTCGGGCGGCGGTGTTTCGCAAACACGGACAGAAGCGCGAGCGAAGGGCTCACGACTTTGCTGTTAACTTACACTTCTCTCCGCAGATTCACGGGAGGGGACAACAACGACCAGTTGGAGCTGATCTGCGACCTCGTCGGGTATCCGGGAGAGAGCGTTATTGCCAAGGTAAGACACGCCACCGTTGTTCACCCCGCCCCCCCCCTTTGTTCACATATGTGTATGGGCTCACATTACACTGGCTCGACCGCGCTGTTCACCCCCCACCCCCCTTTGTTCACACATGTGTCTGGGCAGATTCGCAAGGTCGGCTTCAGAGAGTACTTGACTGAGATGGCCACGAAGGGCGCAATAGATGCGGGCAACGGCGGGGTGGACATCAGGCTAAGCAAACTGAAGCAAGTGTTCAGAAAGAAGGGTACGAACGAGGACGCCATCGACATCATGGACAAAATAATGAGATTCGACCCGGAAGAGAGGCTGGATGCGGAACAGCTGCTGAAGCACCCCTACTTTGCGCAGCTGCACTGCGAGGAGGACGAGCCGAGGGGCGTGGAACTGCCCATGGAGAACTTCAAATTCGAGCAGGGTTTCGCCAGCCCAGAGACCATACGCATGGAGATTATCCAAGAGATTCTCATTCACGCCAAAGTGGACGAGAGGAGAGAGGCCAAGCTGGAGAAGGAACGCTTGCTGAGGCCCCCGGAGTACGCGAGGAAGGGGGGAACTGTCAGCGAGGCTGGCAGCGACGTGAGCGACGTGAGCGACGTGAGCGATGCTAGTGCTAAATAAGTAAGCATAGTTTTTAGGAAATGAAATGAAAAGAGGCGGAGGAGTGTCCAAGTATGCTTGACGTGGGCTGAACGCCCCTGGGCACTTAAGCGTGGAGGCAGAGGTCGTTGTTAAAGACGGGGGAAACACCGTAACGCACGGGGGAAACACCGTAACGCCGGAACGCCGCACAGTCCGGCACAGTGAGTTTACAACTCGTTTTTTATGTTCACACGTTCTTTCTTGTCACAGCTCTCCTTTCCTCCCTCCCTCCTCCTCTCCAGTATTTAACACGCCCGCCGTATATCCGTCAATCCCTCCCCTCACTCCCCCCCTCCGCGCAGAAAACCTTCAAAATCCCCTCAGCATCCTCGTCGGTGTTGGCGTAGACAGCAATGTTCAGCTGCGTGCACTTCTCGCT
>Ga0307985_10001852_pt1 | contig 11953 bp, 11 predicted proteins | sample EllFjometageno80_FD_203155 | JGI IMG/M metagenome (GOLD analysis project Ga0307985, IMG submission 203155) | Marine microbial communities from Ellis Fjord, Antarctic Ocean - #80 | ecosystem: Environmental > Aquatic > Marine > Unclassified | place: Southern Ocean | collected 2014-10-09 | reverse complement strand
CTCCCCCCCATTCACCCCCCCTCCCCACAGTTGTCCGCCACCTCCGCCGCCGTCGTCACCGTCTCCAGCCTCCGCCTTCTCCCCCCCCCCCCCGCCAACCTCGTGACAGCCTTGGTGTACAGCATGCGTTACGTCGAGACCGACCTGTCCCGGAAGGGGTTGTACCGCGCTTGCGGGGCGAAGATCACGACGTTAAACAAGTGCATGGCGCTTATTACGGGGAGCAAGAATGGGAGGATTAGCACGAGTGAGTTCAGGAACGTTGCGGGCCACGACACGAGGATTGTGGCGTTGAACATTACCAAGATTCTTGGCACGATTGGACCGTTGATCCCGTACGAGGCATTCGACAGGCTGTTGGATTGCACCACTGGGGAAGAGTTGGGGGTGTTCATGACGGACGGGATGGCGCAGGCAGCCGCCGCTGGGACCGCTGGCGCGGGCGCTTCCGTTGGTAGTTTGTGGAACCAGCTCTCGATCGACTTGCTCGGCAGCGTGATGATTCACTTCCACGACTTGATCAAGTTCCAGATACTGAACGGCATGTCGCTGGAGGCGATGGCGGTGCCGCTCAGCCCGCTGCTGTTCAGAAGGAACGAGGACGTCGTGGAGAACACTGAGACGAAGATAAAGGTAAGCGAAACTGCACGCGAGAGAGCGTCTCTGCGAGAGCATATATCTCTCTCTCTCTCTCTCTCTCTCTCTCTCTCTCTCTCTCTCTCTCTCTCTCTCTCTCTCTCTCCCTCGCACTCCTCTAACCCTCGCTCAAGGTCGCCGCGGTGTTCAAGATTATGGTCGTAGAGGCGGACAGGCTTTTCCAGGACCGCGACGAGTTCCTGTGGGGACATCGGGAGCGACCTGACCCGACACGCAGGTATGTACGCGAGTAAACGGATTCCAAACGACAGGCTCAAAACGCGCTGCGAAACATGCGCTGCTCTCGAGGCGCCTTTTGTTCACACTTGTTCACACATGTGTGTGTGGTTGGACAAACTGTGATATGGAGTGCCACGCTAGCAAACAGAACTGCCCTTTGTTCACATCGCCTTCCCTCTTTTGTTCACACCGCCTTCCCCCTTTGTTCACACATGTGTATGGCGCAGGGCCAGGATCAGGAACAACAGCGAGGTGGTCGAGATCAAGTTCAGGGGGAAGGACTACGATCGTGGCAGCGAGACGTCGAAGGAGGACGAGGTGGTCCTCGTCATGAGAGCTACCAAGTCGGCTCCGAGTCCCTCCAGGTGGTACGTGGTGCCGAGCATCTTCGTGCACGACTGGCTCTCGTACTCTAGCGTGAAGGACGAAAAGACCAGAGGCGAGGGCGTGTATTTGCGTCCTACCAAGTTGGACAACTCGAAGCTGCTCAAGGTTAGCCCGGTTTCGAACATGTATTACGTGGACGAGCGGATTAAGAGGGCGGGGGAGTCGGATGCGGGGGACTACAGGCTGGTAAACCAGGCCACGTTCAAGATGTTCAAGAGTTTGTATCCGGGGAGTGGGCCCGCGATTTTCGTTGATGACGTTTTCAAGGACGATATTACGGAGTGGTGGATTGATCAGAGCGACAGTCCGTTCTATGTCGCCAAGAGGAAGGAGCAGGAGGCGAAGGAGGCGAGGGAGAAGCTGGAGGACACGGCGGACACGAACTTTGATGACGTGTTTGACCCTGGACCGGTTTACGAGCAGAACGCGGGGTTGAAGGGGGCGAGCGTTTTGGACGCAGTCATGTTCGACATCGGGGAGGCCATGGGGAGCGTGGGGGACGTCATGGCGGACTTGTTCTCGGGCGTAGAGCTGTTTGGAGCGGACGAGGAGGCGGGGGGCTGCAAGAAGACGGACGACACGTCTGTTGTTCAGGAGGCACCGGAGGTGGAGAGGAAGAGCGTGAGCTTCCAACCGACGGAGGCGGAGCCAGAGCCGGAGGCGACGACTGCTCCTGCCGCTGCCGTCGATGGCAGTGCGGGGGAGGGAGGGAGCTGGAAGAGCGATGGCAATGCGGGGGGAGGGAGGGAGCTGAACAGGAGACAGAGCGTCACGGAAGAGATTGAAAACATCATGGACGAAGGCTCGGCTCAGGCTTAAGATTGAGTAGTAGGTTTTTCATAAGAATAGAATGGCGCAATTCATCTCTCCCTTCAGTTCATCTGGTCGATAACCTTGAGCGCGTTCCTGCAGTCATCGCAGATCTTCCCGGCGAGGCTGTCGATCATGCTCCCGACCCTGAACACCTCCTCCTCCCCCGTCTCGATCAGCTTGCCAATCTTGACCAGCTCGTCCTCCTGCGCGTTCAAGTCCTTCAAGTACCTGCTCAGCAGCGTCTCAGCGCTCTTGCTCCCCGCGACCTTCTCCAGGCCCCTGATGTTCTCCCTCAGCCTGCTCTGGATGTCCTTGATGCCCTCGACGTTCTTCTTCTGCGCCTGCATGCCTCTCTTCTTCCGCGCCACCTCGGCCTCCAGTCCGGCCTTCTTCTCGCAGTCATGCACTATGCTCCTCAAGTAATCCTTCGTCATGACTCCCTTCACACAGGCCAACGTTATAACCCCTCTGCAGTTCATGATGTCGTTCACGCACCCCTTCAGCGTCCTCCACGCCAAGAAGCTCTCGACTTCCGACAAGAACTTCCCGGTCACGACCCCATCGCTCACCAAGCCGGGCAACATGTTCACGCTGAACTCGGACACATTGCTCGTTTCGAGCATCCGCCCTTCATAGACTGCCTCCTCGGAAACATCGAAGTCCCTCTCCTCCCCCTCGCCCAAACTGAACTCGTACCTCGTGAATCCAGTGACCTGCTTCACCGCGCTCTCCGTTGTGGTCACGCTGTACCCGTCGTTGTGCGAGAAAGCGCTGTGATCGACGTACAGTTTCTCGACGCCCTTGTCGCCGTTGTTGACCATCTTGTACCTGGTCGTAAGCGTGCTCTTGTACCAAACGGAGATGCCCAGCTTCCTCCCGTTCTCGTCCGTCTTCCAAACTACGTCCACCACCTCATCGTTCTTCGACGAGATCTTGGGCTTGACTCGGGTGACGTCGAGGTTGCAGCTGATGCCGTAGCTGACAATCTGCCCACACACGTGTGTGAGCAAAGAGGGAGGTGGTGTGAACAAAGGGGCGAACGATGTGATTTCAGCTCCGCCGGTCTTCGCATCCTTCGCAGCACGGCTAGCTTCGCGCCGCTTTCCTCACCTGGTCGTCGCCCTCGATCATCGGCGCGAACTGGTACTGGCCGACGAACCTGCCCTCGTCAAAGATGGACATGTCGCCGGTGCAAAGGAACATGTTGCTGTCGTTCACCAGGTGGACGCCCTTGCTCACGTTGGTCTCATTCTCCTTCGGGTCGAACAGGAAGATCTTGTCGCCCCGGAGCATCTTGCTGGTGATGGGAACCATGGCGCTCTCCCCGCTCGCAACCGACACCTTGGTGCTCGAGTTGTACGTCACATCCTGCATCTGCATCGACGGAACGCTGATGCTCTCGTACTCGAACTCGTCGTCTTCGTCGTCAGGCGCGATCGCCCTGCTCCTGATCTTGAGCGAGCCGCCGTCGGGCCCGCCGCGGAGGCGAAGCACGAGGTGGAGGGTGGACTCCTTTTGTATGTTGTAGTCGCTGAGGGTGCGGCCGTCCTCGAGCTGCTTCCCAGCGAAGATGATCCGCTGCTGGTCTGGCGGGATGCCCTCCTTGTCTTGGATCTTCGCCTTGACGTCTTCAATGGAGTCGGAGGGCTCGACGTCGAGCGTGATGGTCTTGCCGGTAAGCGTCTTGATGAAGATTTGCATGCAGCCACCACCGTAGCTTGGGGCAGCAGCAGCGGCGGCGATCGCGGCGTTCTTCTTGCTCGCCTTGGGGTTGTCGCTGGCGAGGAGGCACACCTCGGACGGCACCAGCGCCAGGTCAATGTTGTCCCAGTCCTCGCTGGTCGTGTTCGTGACATTCGCAAACACATGCAGCTGCACGCGGCCGTCGGACGAGTCCAGGCTCATGCTGTCTAGCCCCGTGTCGGTGACGAGGGCGGCGTCCTTGTCGTCAGAGCTCGAGTCGGGCAGGTTCATGCGGTAGCTCGCGCGCCACTCTTGCGCCTTCGTCACGTAGCTGAGGCTCAGCGTGGAAGGCAGTGAAGTGGGCCGGGCTCTCTTGGCAGTGATTTTAATGCGAGTCTTGCCGGTCAGGTCGGGGATCCTCCGTTTCTTCTTGACCTCGCTGGCGAGCGCCTTCATCAGCTCGGCCTGAAGGACTTGGTCCAGGATCTTGAAAGACTTGAGGTCGCTGAAGTTGACGGTCTCGATGGAGCAGGATTCTGAATCCATGATGTTCAGGTGGGTCCAGATGCACTGGGTGTTATTGGTGTTGGGAATCGCCACTTGAGACTTCTCGACGGCCACGAGGAGGCCGTCGATACTTCCGGAGGTGGTGAGGAGGGTCAGCTTGGAGCCGATCAGGGAGGCCAAGAGGTCGCCTTGAGACAGCCCGGAACCCAAGTCGAAGCTGTAGTCGGGCTTGGGTTCGGGCTTCGAGGAAGAAATGTCGTTCGAGGAGTAATTCACCGATATGGAGTCGGCGCTCGGCATCGACATTGTCATTGTGTCCACGATTAGGTCCTTCTGCTTAATGGGTACATCAAGGGAAAAGTGATCAATATTAACTGTAACAGAAGTGGCACCGGATGTTTCAGAGGGGGGAACCACGGCACTTTTCTCGAAGTACGCGAGAGGCGATGTGTAGAGGGTTACTTTGGAGAGCGACAATGAAGACATTGTGAGTTTTTGTGAATGTTTGTGTATGTGTTTGTTGAGGGGGAGTGAACGATTATCTCGAGAAATATGGATCGTGCAAGATTCAAGATTTCCTGAACGTTCACGAGTGCCCATAACTACCAACTGCCTACTGCCTACGCGAGCCTATCCTATGGAAAGTACCTCCGTTAGTGCACGAGCGGCGCGAAGCTCAAGATGTGGTGGAGAATGTCGTCGGGTAGGTCGCGAACGTAGTGCGCCTTGCCGATCTTGCGGCTGTGGCAAACGAAGTGCGTGAACACCTCCACGCGCTTCTGCTCCTTCTTCGCCTCCTCGATGTCCAGCGCGTTCAGCCTAGCAAGCTCCACCTCCTTCTCCTCATTGGGAACGCCAACCCGTTGTCGGCGATGAGCTTGACGATGTCGTCCTGCAAGTGCTGGTTGTAGAGCGCGAGCGAGAGCGAGAGCGGGAAGGCGCCGTCCTTGTTCCGCACTCAGGCGATGTCCTTGCCGTGGTTCGCCGCGATCGTGAGCAGCTCGGCGATCGTGTTGGACTGGTCCTGCTTGAGCGGCGCCGCCTCCTCGGCGGAGAAGCTGGTCAGGTCTATCTCAGTCTCGCACACGCGGACACGCGGACCAGGTTGCCCTTCACGCTCGTCGAGGTGATCCAGGGCATGAGCGTCTCCTCGGGAGTGTTGTCGAGGATCACGGCTATCGCGTACCAGTCGCCAAGGGCGCCGAGGAGCAGGTTGGCGGGCTTCTTGGGCTTCTTGGCGGTCTTGGTGGCGGACGAGGCGGACGAGGCGGACGAGGCGGACGAGGCGGACGAGGCGGACGAGGCGGACGACTGGCGCTTGGGCATGACGAGGGGAGAGAGTAGGGAGAGGGGAGAGAGTAGGGAGGTCGGGAGAGAGTGAAGAGATGTACACGCTGCTTCAGTGGTGGCGTTAGAATGGCGTGGCAATCGTAGTCGTAGGTAGTCGTAACACTCCAAACTTCAAACAGCTATCCGCGCTGCGCAAGTTAACGCATCATATCTCCTAACGATCATGCAGCCCCACTCCCTCCTCCCCATCTTTCTCCTCCTGCTCCACTCCGCCTCCCCCTTCCTCTCCCATCTCCCCTTCTTTAGGCCTTCTAAATCCCCCTCCAGTCCATCTTCTGGTCCATCTCCTCTCCAGTCCTCCTACTTTAGCGGCAACCAGAACACCCCGAGCGCCTCCGACATGTCAGTTCTGGACGAGATGATAGACAAGCTGTCCAAAACCTCCCCCTACGAGCTGCCCAACGCCGTCTCTGCCTCTCTCAAGGTGGTTGGCAACCCTCGGTTCTTCGTGAGAATCGCCGAACGCGCGGACATGGCAGAGACTGCTGACGAGAAGGCGCTCCTTTCGAACCTCGCCAACAACTTAGCGACGACCCTGGCAGCGGTGGTGTCCACTGCCGAGGACAAGATGGACGACCGCGCCGAGATCTTGACGTCCATTCTGCAATCTGCTGCCGAAACTGACGGCGAGTTTCTCGTGCCGCTGTCCCCGCAGCGCCTTGCCGCAATGCGAGACGCGATGGAGGAGGTCGATTCAGCGATGCTTGACGAAGCGTTTTTGACGACTGTGGATGCTTGGATGAACAAGAGTAGCAAGGACGGGTTGGACGGCATGGTTGCGATCTTTCAGAAGGTGCTGCAGCTGTATGCGAGTGTCGCGCTTAGGAGAGGGAGGGAGGCGCTGTGCGAGAGGGTCAGGAAGCAGGTTGCGGGGAACCAGGGAGAGCAGAGCGAGGAAAATAAGGTAAGAGGCAGGAGCGACGAGAGGCAGGAGCGACGTGACCCATTCACTTGTTCCTTTGTTCACACCTGTGAGTGTGCCTGTCTGTGGCTCTCACCGCGTGTGTGGCAGATCGACTCGCCGGCGAAAGTCACGCTCGGGAGGTTGCTGGCGGCGGATCCCGACACGGCGTGGGATGACATGCTCAGGGAGATAAGGGAGGAGGTGACGCCGGCGACGCTAACTAGCGAGCTGCAGAAAGTCATCGAGGGCGTTGTTCTGGGGCTGCAGAACGGCAGCATGATGCAGCGCGTGCAGGCGGAGTACTGCCGCGAGTTGGCGAGCCGCATCCAAACCCCGCCACCGCCCACACCAGCGAGCTCCACCCAGCTTTACGCTCGCACGCCCACCTCGCCCAGTCCCCGCTTGCCCACTTCACTTCACGGGAAGAGCCCGAAGCCCGTGAGCAACAGCAAGAAGAGCGTGCAGGTGAAGTTGCTGGACTTTGTGGACGGGGTCGGCAGCAAGAACGACATTGTGATGGTCACGCCGAGCTATTGGAGCAACTTTTTGATGAAGAAGCAGCTGGCGACGGTCGTGAGTGACGCGGAGGTCGCGAAGATTCGGCTCGGCGAGAAGGCGGCCAGGGCGGAGTTGAGGGCTGACATCGAGCGGGTTCAGAAGCTGACGAACGAGCTGAGTACGTGCGCGAGCGCGTCCCAACTAGAGCCTCGTTCACGCAGTGTGTGTGGGCTCCTTTACACACACGCGAGCCTTGCGCGAGCTGCCCCCTTGTTCACATCGCCGCAAGCTCTTTCCTCCTTTGTTCACCCATGTGCGTGGCGCTCGCAGGTACCATTTGCGTCGCGCGCAAGACTGCGAAGGGGGACGAGGGGGGGAAGCTGTTCGGCGCGGTAACTCCGAAGCAGGTCAAGGCCGAGCTCCTCAAAGCGATCGACGAGGAGGTTCTCAGGAGGAAGAGCACCAAGTTCGAGCTCGTGGACGTCAAAGGGGACATCAAGAACGTGGGGGAGTACGGCTGCAGAGTTCTGTTCAGCGAGGACACCGAGGCAACGTTCACAATAAAAGTGACCGGGAGCGACGAGGAGTGCGACATATAGGGCAGTTAATTTGTTCGCAGTCAGAGTATCGCATTATTTTTATCTCTGTTGCTCTCTGACTATCTATCTGCCGCTTCCTTCTAGCTCCCTAGCCTCCCTCCACTTCCTCTCCACCACCTCCGGCCGCTTGCTCGCCCCCTTCAGCAACCCCAACACAATCTCATCCACGCCACTCCCTGCCGCCTCCCCCTCAATCGCGTTCATGACCTCCTTCGCCACCCCAGCGATCACCGGCACCGGCACCGCGTTGCCGATGCACTTGTAGAACGCGTTCCTCGCCGCTGTCCCCTTTGGCAAAACGAACCCCTCCGAAAATCCTTGCAGCCGACAGCATTCACGGGGAGTCAAGAAACGAGGATTCGCGCCACTGACGGGGACGAACTGGCTGTACAGCTGGTACCCTTGCTTGTACGACGAGTTAAGCGTCGCAGCGGGCAGTGTTACGTCGGCTCGGCGCGCCCCTGGGTGTTCCTTGAAGTACGCCGAAGACTGGATTTTCGACCACTGCCGGTCGCTTAGGTGCTGATACGCTGTGCCCTCTTCTAACTCAGACTCCTCCTCTAGCTCCTCCTCCAAGCAGCGCCGAAGATCCGGGAAGTCGGGGTACCTGCAAGCGACGCGAGAGTGAGTTTCAGGAAATGGCAGCGAACGAAGGTTGGTGGGGGGGAACAAGGCGTGCGCGAATAAGAGAGATATGCTCGCGTCGCTCTTGCCCTTCGCTCTCGCCCTTCGCTCTTGCCAACGCACGTGAACCTCTTCGCCGCCTCCTTGTCTCTGAACGCGACGATGATAACTCGGCGGCGGACTTGCGGAAGGATCAGGCTCGCATCGAGCAACTTCATGTGCACGGTGTACCCGAGGCCTTCGAGGGACTCCACGATGAAGGCCGCCGTTTTGCCACAGTCGTGCGTTAGCAGACCCGCGACGTTCTCGAGTATGAGGGCGGGGACGGGGGTGGATTGGAGGAGTCGGAGGATGTGCATGAAGAGACCGCCGGTGGTGGCGTTGTTTATTCCCTCGAGCTTGCCGATCGAGGAGAAGGACTGGCACGGGAAGCCGCCGACGAAAAGTTGCGGGGAGACTGCGGCGAGGAGGGAGGAGGGGAGGCGCGTTATGTCATTAGGGAATGGAGAGGTTTGAGCTGAAGGGTAGTTCAAGGTGTGCAGGGAACGAGCAGTTGTGGCTAGCTCGCACGACAGGACGCATTCGAGGGGCGTACACGCCGTCAGCGCCAGTCTGAAGCCGCCAATGCCGCAAAATATGTCAGCAAAGCCGGCCGTGTTGTGTCCGGCCATGTTATGTCCGGCCATGGAGTGTGCCGATGTTGGGGATGGGGGGCGCTCTTTGACGAGTATGACGGCGGGGTGCGGCAGGAGGTCCAGCGCGTGAAGGTTGCTCGACAGCTCGTGCATCCCTCGCGGGTTAATGGGAATGTACAGCACGTCGTCGTCGATCAGTTCCGGGATGACCCAGTGAGATTGAGTGGAGGGTGGGAGGGTTGGAGTGATCTTGACGGAAGTTGAGATCCATTCACGTTCTTCGAGGGAATTCTTCAGCTGCTTCACGAGCGCGGGGGGGGATATCAGCCACCCACCGCAGGGCGGGATGCTGTACATGGCAATTCGTTCGACAATGACACCCTGGACATATTATTATTTTCCCCTGGGTCTAAATTCAGCGGGTACCAGTCCCAGAGTGGTACGCAGTATTCTTGAATTCGATGAACGTTTCCGTCTAGTTGTCTAGTTTTTTCCGTCTAGTTCAATTACTTGAACTTGTTCTGCAAGAAAGATCCCGCAGCATCCCTCAACACATCACTGTGCCCCTCCATTCTCCTCTTGCTCTCCTCCAACTCCGCCCTCAACCTAGCCGCCTCCCCCCCCCCCATCATGTTCGCGAGCGCCGACTCCATGTCGATCCCCGAACCTCTGTTCCCTTCGTCGGCGCCAGCAGGATTCGCACCGTAGACCATCCCCGACTTATTCATCTTCTTCTTGCCTCCATTCTTCTTCTTGGTGGCGCCATTAGGGGCGCCATTAGGGGCACCGAGCGGATTGTTCGTTGTGCCTGCACGCGAATGAGAAAGAGTCTGGAGGAAAGCGGGGCAAGAACGAACAGCGAGCTGATGCCCACCCAAGCCGGCTCAGAAGAGCCACACAAGCCAGTCCAGAGCGTTCTATCTTCTCGCCAGTCGCGCTGCACTGCCGGCTCGCCGCACTGCTCCTAACACTCGCCCTCAAACCCTCGCTCTCTTCTCGCTCGTCTCACCTGCACTCTTGCTCCTTCTCATCTCCTGGTTCCCCCCCCCCCCATTCCCCTGCCTCTCCCTGACCTTCCTGACCATCTGCATCGGATTCCCCGCCGCCACCCCCTCCCCTCTCCTAACTTGAGCCCTCAAAGTATCCGCCACGTCCCCCTCGCACCCCCCCAGTGCTTCTTGCGCTGCTATTCTATCAGCATACTGGAACGCCTGCGCGAGCAAGTCGCTGTCAATGCCCGCCCCAGGCACCGCCACATTTCCTTTACTCTTCGATTGCCGCTTGGCATTCCCAGTATCAATTTTAGAGCCAACGTTACTATTGATGGAACTCCCGACACTCATATTCTCCATCTTCCTTAACTGCTTCTTGCTGTCAGCAATGGCCTTCTTGCTCTTCCTATCTGCCTGCTCGCCTCCGAAACTGAACGCCGGCGGCGGCGCCGACAGGAGAGATTCCACACCATGGTAGAAGTTGGGGTCCATGAGAGGCTGGGGGGAGGAGATTGGGGCAGTACCATGAAGGGCAGTACCATGAAGGGCATTATTCTCTTCGTCATACTCCTCACCCTCGTCGTCATAATCCTCATAATCCTCATACTCCTTATAGTCACCATCGCCCTCCTCGCCATACTCATCATCAGCGCCAGGCGGGAACAAGTACGGCGAGTTAGGCTGGTCAGAGTTCTCCTTCTCATTATAGTCGGCAGCCATGAGGAATGCTGAGGCGGCGGGGGAGCCGTTGGCGGGGGACAAAGAGACTCCGGGCGGGGCGGGGGAGGAGGAGGATCCCCAGTACATGTTAGTGGGCGGCGGGGAGGACGACATCTGGGGGCCGTTAGCTGCGATGAAGAAGGTTTTGTAGTAAATTGGGGCCCTCCGCTTAAATTGTTATAATATCTTGCCGAGTGGGGGGAGGTGCAGTGAGGGGACGTAGACGCGTGTTGCTTTACGCGTTTATCATTAATTATTATTGAGCGTCATCAGTTGAGCGTCCTCGCCGCCAACGAAATGGAAGCTGGCGCAGCTGGCGACGCCAGGGCTGGCGGCGGCAGACTCTTGTAGATCTCCGTCGTTCTTCCTCTGTTGTTCAGCGGCATCATGAACAGGCTGTCCTTCCTCTCCTTCGTTTCGTCGTGGCTGCGAATCTGCGTGAGCATAACGGCTAGATCGGAGCTCGATGACGGATTTTGGACCGAGCTCTTCCTTCTGAAGAACGCGGGGCTTGGTTTGCTCTTGTTGGATAGATCGTGTCGTCGAATGCTCTCCAGGTCCTTGCCCTTCTTCTTCATTTCGTGGAATGTCGGCCGGTCGTTCCTCCTCTTGATGAACTTTTGCGAGAACCGATTGGCCCTGCTCGCGGCAGTGTTCCCTCCGCCGAAGACTTTCGACGACTTCGACGCCGGGGGCGCGAAGGGGGCGCGGGGACTGTTGAATACTTCCTTGGCGTCTTTGTAAGCGTGCAGCTTCAAGATCGTGTGCTGGCCTTCAGTCAACTTCTGCTGGTGGGGAGCAGTGGACTCGAGTTTTGACGAGCCCACTTCAACCTCATCGTATACGTCCATTTTCTGACTGGCCTTCCGCTTGACCTCCGTTCCCCCACCGAACGCGAACTCATGGTCGATCTCCTTCTTCCTGGAAGCAGATGCGTTGAGGTAAGTAATCCGCTTGGCGAACGCGGACCCTCTCCGGTTGGGCGTGGTCGGTTCTGACTCAGAAGACTCGCTTTCGGACTCTGATTCGGGGGGAGTGGCGCGCCGAACGAGAGTCAGGCGGCTGCCACCAGTGGTGGGGGGAGGAGGGGAAAATCTGTTAGTTCTTGTGGCTCTTTCGGCTCTTGAAAACCTTGTCGCTCGCTGTTGTGGTGTGGACATCGTTTCGGTCGTCGGTTCCGGCGACCCAAATCCCAGCATGCCGAGCGCGGACTTGACCATGTTGTCGGCGGAGAGGGTCTCGTCCTTCGGCTCTGGCGCCTTCGATTCTGGTTCCGTGTTGGTCAGGAAGAAGGAGTAATCGCCTTTCGTCACCGTGCCTTCGGAGTCCAAGTAGTCCTGGAGGAGGGACGTCGTGTAGGGGGGC
>Ga0307985_10001851_pt1 | contig 11955 bp, 13 predicted proteins | sample EllFjometageno80_FD_203155 | JGI IMG/M metagenome (GOLD analysis project Ga0307985, IMG submission 203155) | Marine microbial communities from Ellis Fjord, Antarctic Ocean - #80 | ecosystem: Environmental > Aquatic > Marine > Unclassified | place: Southern Ocean | collected 2014-10-09 | reverse complement strand
GGACGAAGTGTACGGAGAGGACGCATCGGTTGAGTCTGGCGCTTTGTAAGAGGGCGAAGGAGAGTGGGGAGGTGGTTTGGCTGACAGAGGTGAGGGTTAAGACACTACAAGCACGGAGCTTCCTGTCGCTGTTGACGACCTCATTCCGTATGCTCTTGTTCACATCACCACATCGGGTTGGCCTCGTTGACGTCGTCGCGAACCCCGCGAGCCTCGCATTCGCTCTAACAAATCCTTTTCCGAACTACGAACGTCCCCTACTATCTTACTGCCGTCCACACCCTCGTGCACACTCGCCCGCCCTCTCGTCCCTTACATCCCCCCTTTAATTTAATGGCACGTATTTCAGACTGGGAAAACGTTAGGGTTAGTCGCCGTACAGGAGGAGGTACACTGTAGAGTACGGTCTCGTGTCGTTGAATAACATTTAATTAATGGCACGAATTCAGACTGGGAAAACGGAGGAGGTAGAGTACGGTCTCGTGTCGTTGAATAACTTTTAATTAACGTGTTCAGACTGGGAAACGTGTTAAATGGCACATGTTCAGACTGGGAAAACGTGTTCGAACCCCAGTCGCCGTACAGGTGGAGGTTGAGTACGGTCTCGTGTCGATGAAAAACTTTTAATTTAATGGCACGTGTTCAGACTGGCAAAACGTGTTCAGACAGGGGGAAAAAGATCTCGTCACCTCTTGTTCATAAGTACCCCAAACCGTCAGGCATGAGCAGATCGGAATCTATCGAGGAAGGTGCTGACCCACTGTCCCTCCTAGCTGCCTCTTCGCCCCCGTCTCCCCCTTCTGACACCGACGCGCCACCCCTATCCATTACCCTCTCCGTTCCTCCCCCTCCCAACTATGATGACGCGCTCAACGCGCCGCCGGCCACCAGCGAGCCCGATGTTGTGCTGGAAGCGACCGATCCCCTGCAGGTGAGACGGGCGATAAGAACGAATCAAGACCAAAGTGCGACCAGAAAGGGATCCTGAGATGGGAACAGTGTAACACCCTTATTTATTGCACATGACATGATTCACGACATGACATGATTCACGACACCCTCGGCGACCACAGTGGCTCCACTCTCGGCAGGACGCGCTGTTCAGGATGTCCGCTCGTCCATCCTTCTCCCCAACCTTTTCATACTTTCGCACATGTCGCCTCCTTTGTTAACATATGCATGGCACACATCTATATCGTTCCTTTTGTTCGTGCCCAGCAACGCGCTGCTCAAAACGTGGCTCTCCCAGCGCCTTTTGATCGCGCCGATGCCCCCTTTGTTCACGCAAGTGTGTGGCACACTCCCTCTTGTTCACTTCGCCTTCCCCCTTTGTTCACACCGTATTTGTGACCCCTCTGTTCACACACATGTATTTCGCAGAACCCGTCTTTCGCCCCCTCCCCCCCGCCCCCCCCCACGCCCACCCCGTCAGCCGCCAAGCAGAACCCCAGCGAGTGGGAGGACATAGTGACCTCGGCCGGGCACCTCCTCCCGGGCGAGTCGATCACCATGTTCCTCGCGGCGGCCACTCTCACCTTGTCGTCCGCGCCCTACACTCGCTCCACCGTGCGCGTGGTGATGACTACGTACGTGCAAGCGTATGCGAGCGAAGCGAGCACATCTCAATGGCGAGCGAAGCGAGCACATCTCAATGGCGAGCGAAGCGAGCACATCTCAATGGCGAGCGAACACCTGGACAAGCGAACACCTTGACGAACGAAGCGAGCATATCTCAATGGCGAGCTCAACCTGTACTCACCCTGTATCCGCTCGCTCAACCTGTACTCAACCTATACTCACCCTGTATTCACTCTCGCCTTGTTCCTGTCCCGTCAACCCTCGCTCTCCTCACATCAGCTCAATACTGACACTTTTCCGCTCGCAGGTACCGCCTCGCGTTTGCCTACGACGACCACACACGTGTCCAGATCCCTCTGGGCAACATCTCCACCGTCACCTCCGAGGTGAACGATGACCGCTCCAAGAACAGCCCCAAGTACCCGTCTTCTTCAAGTGCCGGCGCTCCGCGCGAGTCCACGACCACCGTGATTGTCACCTGCAAGACGACCAACCTAACCGCGCACCTCACGCCGCCCACCCAAACCGACGCGCAGAGAGCTTACGCCGCTCTCACCACCTACGCGTTCCCAGGACGCACGGGGCTAGACTACTTGTTTGCGTTCGAGGGCAAGAAGGGGGGCGCGACGCTCGCGAGCGGGTTGGGGTTGGCGGACTCCCCGAGTGCCGAAGGCCCCCCTTTGTACTCGGCTGCGACCGAGTTTGACCGACAAAAGCTCTTTGCCGTCCGCAAGTCCGCCCTCGTTTCCGGCGGCAAGGCGACTCCCTCCCCCTACCGCCTATCGACCGCCAACGCGGACTTCTCCATTTGCTCTTCCTACCCCGCCGCCTTCGTGGTGCCCTCGAGAATAACCGACAAGACGCTCAAGCTTTGCGGGGCGTTCAGGTCGGAGGGCCGGATACCCATCCTGTCCTGGGGAAACAGCGCGGACGCGGGTTCCATATGGCGATGCAGTCAGCCGAAGGTAGGACTCGGCGGGAACCAGAACGCGGCGGACGAGGCCGTGCTCAAGTGCATTGGGGAGGCGGCCAATGGCTCGCAGCCGGGGGCGAGCTCGTCCACGATCTACCCGCCGGAGTATTTGTACTCTATGAGCGGGGACCATAGTCTGCAGGAAATCATCAACCACTGCACGGCGAGCGTGCGCATCTTCGACCTGCGGCCCAAGACGGCGGCGGTGGCGAACCGCGCCACCGGCGGTGGGTACGAGTCGCCGGCGCACTACCAGACGTCCGTGCTGAACTTTTACAACATTGAGAATATCCACGCTGTGAGAAACAGCCTCGCGAAGCTTATGACTGTGTGCCAGTCGCCGACTGTGCACGACGTCAACTTCTCATCGATCGTGGAGGACACGAGGTGGCTGCACCACGCGAAGTCCATTCTCAGCGCGAGCTGGACGCTGGCGTTTGTGGTTTCGCACCGGAAGATCCCCACGCTGGTGCACTGCTCGCACGGCTGGGACCGAACCTCGCAAGTCTGCGGACTGGCTCAGCTGTTCCTCGATCCCTATTACAGGACGTACGACGGGTTCAGGGTCCTGGTGGAAAAGGAATGGCTGTCCTTCGGGCACCCGTTTCAGCTGCGGTGTGCGCACGGGGAGGCCAAGGCAGACAGGAACGACGACCAGATGAGCCCGATTTTTCTGCAGTTCCTGGACTGCGTGTTCCAGCTCGTCAACACCTTCCCGTCGCACTTCGAGTACAACTCGCGGTACCTTATGGTCATCGCTACGCACATTTACTCTTGCCGATTCGGCACCTTTCTGTACAACACTGAGAAGGAGCGCACCGCGGCGCAGGTTCACGACCGCTGCCTGTCGCTCTGGGACTACCTACAGACGTACAAGGAGTTCCTGGTCAGTCCGTTCTACAAGCCTGCGTGCCTAACGAACCTCAAGTTCGGGACCGAGGAGAGCTTGTTCCTGCCGCCGCTCTCCATCATTTTAAGGAAGGTGGCGCTGTGGCAGGATTTGTACTTGAGGGGATCGCCCAAGGAGAGCTACTCGGCGATCCCGCGGTACTTGAAGGGTTACGTGTACGGGGGAGCGGGGAAGCTGACCCGGGCTTCCGTGGAAAGCGAGGACACCGAAGATGGGGGCGGGGCTGATCAAAGTGACGTTGCGATTATTGACGCCGACATTAGAGCATGCGTGCGCTGCAAGGACGACGAGATAGACGCGTGGTTCAACGCGGCGAAAGGGGAGATCGGGGGACTGCTCGACGACGTCAAGCGGAAGGACATGCAGCGCAAGATGCAGCGGGAGCTGAGCATGGGCACGAGGGGCGAAAAGAGCACGTCGGTCTTTCTCGAGGACGACAGCGAAAGCGGGCGGGACAGCGCGGGCGCTGACGGGGACGGCGAGGTGGCGAGGCTGAGGAAGAGGGTGGAGGAGCTGGAAGCAGAGCTTGGCAGGGTTAAGTTGGCGGACTAGCATTCTAGGTTATAAGAAAAACCACCGGGAGTGTATGAGAGGTACCCAGAAGTGGAAAGTGTGTATTGATCGGAGTTTTGGCACGAAGATACAGTTGTACAGTAAAGTGTTGATGGGATAAGATCAGCGAACTGCACCAATGAGTCCGTCTTCTAGGGTTGTGTTTTGCATAACACTGGCGGCAGCTGGCGCCGCTACCTTATACTACTATGTGTGGGTGGAGTCGGGCGATGAGAAGTCCGCCCCTGTCAAGTCCACCTACCAGGTAGGCTTTCATTGATATATGCCACCCCCTGCAAAACAATAAGATGTTGGGCCGGACAGCCACGGAGGGTGTACAAAGCACCAGCAGCGCTGGCTACGCGCTCGACTAAATACGTTCGGTCGTCCCGCCCAGAGCTACAGCAAACTCAAGTCTTCTGTGGCATCAATCAAGGCGCCCAAGGCTTGGCATGATCCCGCCTTCCCCCAGTACAACACGTCTGTTTGAGATGGGGGTAGCGCCGTCCGACTGGCTTCGGGACGGCGAGCGAGGCGCCGTGCTCACCGACGTCGGGGTGTAGTGGGATCCGCCGTGGAAGATTTGCGGCTCGAGTAGACCGCTGGGGAAGAACTCTACGGGCTCTCCGTCGTGGCTTTACCACGCTCAGCAGGGCGAGGAGAACTTGATGGACGCGGGTGATGTTCAGCAGGGCAGGTGAGTCATGCAGCGAGAGGAGCTCGAAGCAAAGCCGCGCTGAGCTCCCATGATGTTCCCTCTTGAGATCTGTTGTCCGCGCCGCCTCCTTCCCTTGTTCACATCGCCTTCCCGTTAGGGTTAAGATTGAAACGCGCCGCTCACAGGGTGGCTCTGAACTGCGCTCCAATCACCTTCCGCCACGACCTCGATTCCCCACTAACCCAATACCTGTGACACTAGGTTTATTCCGTGTCATGTTTCGACCAAATCTCACTCAGCGAAAACGCCGAAGCCGTGCTACGGGTCTAGTAAAATAGGAGGTGAGCAGCTCGCTCGCTTTAGCACGCCATTCCTCGTCTAACCCTCTCATCGCTCGTGCTTAGGGAGATTTGGGCAATGGTCGTCGAGAAGACGTTTGCGAAGCTGCATGGAAGTTGGGAGGCGATCGGGAAGGGCGGCCGCATATCGGCGGCACTGCAGGCGCTAACTGGCGGCGTGGGGGCGACGCAGCACACGAAGATTTTGTGTTGGGATACTCTGATGGACGCCGTGGAGGACCTCAACGTGCTTGTCGGTGCTGGGACGAAGCACCATTTGGACGTCAAGGTTGATCAGCAGGGCATCTTTGAGTTAACCCTAACACATGCGTATGGCACACATGCGTATGGCACACATGCGTATGGCACACATGCGTATGGCACACATGCGTATGGCACACATGCGTATGGCACATATGCGTATGAAACACATGTATGGCACACCGACATATAAGTTCTGGGCCAGAGGTGTGTGTGTGGTCAACTTAGGTCATGCTAGTCGTAAAAAACCCTCTCCGTCTCTTCAGGATCCGTCCCGTTGACCGCGCAGTTGCACTCGTGGCTTCTGTCCTCAACCTCCTTCTTCCAGTTCGGATTCCCCGTCTCGAACATCTTCAACACCCTTCTGTAGATGTTCTCCGTCCGGCACAGCCGAATGATCTCCAGGGGATTCGCCTCGATGTCCACCACCTCGTCGAGATTGAAAGCCGGGACGCGCTTCCCGAACCAGCACTTGAGTTTCTTGGAAGCGCCCAATTCAATTAGCTTCTTCACCGACGGCACGTTGCCGGTGAAGCACGCCAAGTGCAACGCCGTAGGCCTCAACCCCCGAGCCCCATGATCGAACTTGAAAAACCGAGTGCTCTGCTTGCACTCGTCTGTGTAATACTTCTCGCCGACCAGCTCCTCCAGCTTGGGGAACGGCCGCTCGTCAATGTCTTGCCCCTCGGCGACGAACTTTTCGATCTTGGCGACGTTGCCGGCCATCACGGCCGTAAAGAACGCCAAGCTCCGAGACTGCACGAGCGAAGGAGTGTCAGCCACACACACACAGCGCCACACACATACAGCGCCACACACACATCGCGCCACACAGACACAGCGCCACACACACAGCTGTTAGGGTTACTATCCTGCTCAACACGGTTCCAGAACGATGCCCCAATCGGCCGCAACGCCAAGGAGTTACAGCTGTTCTCCCGGAGCGCTGTTCTCCCGGAGCGCTGTTCTCCTGGAGCTCGCTCGCCTTCGTTTGATCCCACCAGCACCCTCCTTGTTCACACATGTGCGTGGCGCCGCCCTCCTAGTTCACACATGTGCGTGGCACACATGTGCGTGACACACATGTGCGTGGCACACATGTGCGTGGCGCTCGCCTCACCTTGTCCTTCACAATCTTCAGCCAAGCCGGCCTCAGCGGCGGTGTGACGTCGCTGCAACCGTAATTAATCGTCCCCAGAGAAGTCGGAGAATCGCCGCTCGCCGCCTCCAGCAACGCCGTCACGCTACTGACCGGGGTGTCGTCGATGAACAGAGTTGTCAGCGTCGGCACGGTCGCAAGCGCGTCAACATTGGTCACCTTTGTGCAGCCCAGGTCAAGTTCAATCAAGGAAGGATGGTTCTCCAACGGCCGCACGTCCCGGACTTGAGTGTACCTGAGGTTCACGTTGCGCAGGTGCAGGCAGTGGCGGAGAGGTTGAATGCTGGCAATCTGGGTCTGCAGTAGGTCGAGTTGGCGGAGCACAGACAGTGTTGCTAGTTCGTCGAATGTCTTAACAGTGAGTTTTTGGCAGCGGCGCAGGCCGAGCTTTGTCTGAAATTCGTGGGTGATTGTTATGACGCGGATGGCGACGTCGTCCGACAGCTTTGTCTTCTCCCAGATGTTCCTAAGCTTGGGATCAGTTGACGGGTCCAGGCGGTCGATACATGTCTGTGATCCCAGCTCCATGTGTTGGCAAGGAGGAGGGGGGGAGGAGGGGGGGGGAGGGGAGTCGGGCCAAGATCCTGTTATCTACAGCAAATGAGAGAACTCGCAACGCCGCGAGCTTCAAATAAACTCGTCAAACACGCCGCGCTCACAGACCTAGTGCACTAGAGCTGTGCGGCTAACCTCAAAAACTTCTAGCTTAACCGCTTACAAGTTACTCAAACTCAAATCTCCGCTCTTCGCCCCCAGTCCTCCTCCGCCAGCTCCGTCGTCGAGCGGCATGTACTCCGCCAAAATGCCGCGCACCTGATCCCTCATCTCTCTCTGCGTCCGCTTGTAGTACACGAACCCCGCAGCGCCCATGATCCCAATCGTGAACAGCAGCGAGAACACCAGCGTGCCCGTAGAGATGCCGCCGCCACCGCCACTCGACCCTCCGTTGCCCCCGCTCGTGCCCCCGGACGTCACGCACTCGTCGAGGTCGTTGGAGAACTGGCACGCGCTGCAAATAGAAGGAGCTGTGCCGTCGAGGAAGCCGTTGCAGATCATGTTAAAGACGCCATTAGCGGTCACGGCGCCGCGCTGAAGGAGGGTTAGAGTTGCTTTGAGGAAGTTTGATAAGGGTGGGGGGGAACGCGCTTGCGCACGAGTCCGTCGTTCGGCGCACAAGTTCGGCGCATCTCGCTCATCCCCCCCTCTCTCTCCTCACCTGCACCACGTTGTTCACGTAAATCGCCGGCACGATAATAACGCCCAGCTCGTCCTTGTAAGAAACCTCCTGCGCCAGCAGCGTGTTGCTCCGGTCCTGCTCGTACCCGCCGCTATCCGACATGCACTGGTTCACAACGGCCGCATCGATCATCGCGTCCTTCATGACTTTGTCCGCGCAGGTCGTGTCCGCGATGGTCGGGAAGTCGTTGTCGTTGCAGCTGCCAATGAACGCCTTGGTGTACGCCCACCACTTCTTGCCGATCCCGTCGTCCGCCCCGTAGTGCTGCCAGATGCACAACCTCCTCAGGCTCTCCACAACAACGTCCGCCCCACTCGCCCCCATATCCAACTGCCCGTCGGGATCCATGGCGCAATAAAGGCCGTTGTTGGTGCATAAGTTACCGCAAGCGCCGCCCCCGTGGCACTGACTCGCGACGCCGTCGTAAATGTAATAGTGCGGGGAGAAGTATGCGGACTCGCCCATGGCGGCGACCTCGTGCTCGAAGTTCGACTCGAAGTAGTCGTCGCGGGTCTCGGTTGGCGTCGACCAAAGCTCCCACTCCACCCTATCATCCGGCGCCGGAATGGACCAGCTCATCTTGATCTGAACGACCGAGTTCAGCTTCAACCTCGTCTTGATCAGATCCGCCTGCGCAATACACATGTGTGAACAAAAGGGACGCGGTGTGCCATACACATGTGTGGAAGAATGGGGCGCGGTGTGCCGTACACATGTGTGCCATAAACATGCGTGAACAAAGGGGACGCGGTGTGAACAAAGAGCAGCGCTGCTTGTGGCCGTGTTCGAGCGCCGTCTGTGATCCTGCCAGTACTGTATATCATCGCTGAACTATTCTCGTCCCCTCGCACGCGTTCAGCTAACTCACATCCTCCTTGAACAGCAAGAAGGAAGGAACCGTAATGTCCGCGCCACTCCCATCGTCCGCCATGATCGGCTCAAACCCCTCGCACTGCATCCCCGGGCTATTCGTGCACTTCCCGCTAGTGGCCGCGTCGCACTGGCAGATGTTGTCCGCGATCAGCACTCCCGCCGCGCCGAACTTCTGCGCGTTCCTAACCTTGGCAACGAACGTGCAATCGCCCCTGTCCACCATGAGAATGAACGGCGTCCTGAACGCCTCGCACTTCCCCGTCTGGTCCAGGAAGCACGGGAAGCTGGGTGTACACGGTGTGAGAGAGGAAGAGAGAGAGGTTAAGGCATGATCGCTCGTAGATGTCGTGCTGTCCAGTTAAAAACTTACCCTTTCTGAGGATCAAGCTCCTCCTCGCATCCGTTCGTGCCGGAGTAGTACACCTGTTGAGAGATGGCGCCGCCGTAGGGGGGGATTCCGAAGAGAGCCTCGCGGTGGTCGTAGCCCTTGTGATGATGGAGAGGGGGGGGGTGAGAGAGAGAGCACACACTATGTGTGAACAAGGGGAGTAAACGTTGGCGGCATAATTCGGTCGCTTGAGCATTGCTCGCCCACGCTAGTGTTGCCCGTGTTTGTCCGTTCTCTCGTCTCTCTCCTCCTTCCTCTAACACACACTGCGCTCCATCAATGTTTCTCTTCTTGCGCTTCCTCACCTCGTCGCGGTACAGGTCGGCGGGGATGGAGACTTGTAAGCGGCTGGAAACGGCGTCGAGGTTGGCGGTGACGGTGCCGGTGAAGGCGGCGAGGAGGAGGGAGGGGAGGAGGCGCATGGGGGACTGTGGGGGTGTTAGCAGAAAAATAAGGAGATTTGCCAGTGAACATTGGGGGGGGGGGAGGGGCGTTAGGGTTGACATTGACAGGGTCGCGAGACTCGGGGTTGCTCAGCGGCCGGCATTTACTCCGATTGCGGCACCTTGTCACGTACACGCTGTGGCGCTGGGTGCGAACTGTGAGCGCGAGGGCTGAGTCGAGATGATCTCAATCGGGTGAGGGGTCTTGTATCAGTGAGGGCAAAGGGGCGGGGCTGCCGAAGGGCGAGCGTAGCACCCCACAAGCAAGTGAGAAGACAAGCAGGTCAAGGGTGCGAGCGCGCAGCTAATCGTGCGCGGCGTGAATGTGATTTCAGTGAAAGAGAGGTTTTGAGACGATATTACAGCGGACACGGCCGTTCCGCGTATCAAGCATTGCGGGGAGAGCTGAGACGAGGAGGAGGGCGTTTGTGTACTCTTCGCTCGTCGTGTCGTGCCTGTTGGATGTACAAACTGTAGACTTTGACTCGTAGACTTTGCTGCGAAAATGTCAATCCTCGCTACGTCGCCGTCCACCTTCTCCGCAATGCTTCAGCTCTTCGTGCTGCTTTTGTCGATGTCCATGACGGCATCCTTCACATTCGCGACTCCCCGTCCCTTCAACTCGGTCGCGGCAACAGCTATCCTCTCCACCCCATCCTCTTCCACCACCCTGCACATGTAAGCCGGTGAATATGTGGCAATACACGGCTTCGAACGCATCAGCGCTTGAGGCAATATGTTGAGCAGTCCGCGATAAGAGCGCAGACGGGTGGATGACGGGCAATTTGAGGTATAACTGGTTGTTTGATGAGTGCATCAGGAGTTAATGTGCAGTAGGAGCAGCCGCTAATTGCAATCGCCCTGCGAACGCGAGCGACTAGCCCTGCGAACGAGAGCGACTAGCCCTGCGAACGCGAGCGACTAGCCCTGCGAGCGCGAGCGATCGCTCACGTTCTCGATATATAAATTATATTTATCATTCGCTGCCTTGTGCCTTCCCTTTTCCCCCTCCCGTTGCCCCTTTGCCTCCCCTTTTGTTCACTCTTTACTTTGTGCTTAGGTTCGGCGGCGGCGCCCCCGGCGCCACGCTCGAGGATGAGGCAATGGAGGCGCAAGCCAAGCAGATGGGCATGAACCTGAAGGAGTACCAGCTGGCGATGAAGATGCGCGAGCGCATCGCGACGAACCTGGGCAACCACCGCTCCACTGGCACGGCGTTCGCGGGCGCTGAAGAGGTGTCGATTACGTACGACGGCAACGTGAAGCCGATCTCGGTAACCATTCCGGAGAAGGCGCTGACGCTTTCCAAGGAGAAGCTGCAGGACGGGATTCTGACGGCGTGGACGGGCGCGATAGGCGAGTCGCAGAAGGCGGCTCAGAGAGAATTCGCGGCAATGCAGGCGGATATCAAGAAGGAGATCTCGTAAACAGCTGTAATGCAATTGAGTCACCAACGCACATACCGAGCGAATGCGCGCCGTTGCTGCACTATAGCGACGAGACACACCAGGTTAGATGTACCAAAAACGGCCGAAGACGGGTACAATATAACGCGTTTTGAGCCGCTCTTTGCGCGTTTCTCACCGACCTGTTCAAAGCTCACTGTTCAAAGCTCGCTCGTTTAGCGGAACTCGCGGTCCTCTCGCGCGCTCGTTCGCGGCTTATAACGAGCTGTTTGGTAGTCTCGTGTTCGCTCAAGGCGCGTTCGTAGCCGGTCATTTCGTGCAGGGTTGCGAATGGCGCGTTTTGAGCCGGCCATTCAGCGCGGCGAAGTGCTCACGCTCATGCTTACGATACGAGTGCTCGTATGGCGTGCGTTTCAGTTAGTCGGCCCACCCACTCCCTGTGTCATCGAAGTAATCGTTTAGATACGATACCACCCGATTATGTACATGCACGAGCTCGAGCTCGTGCTCGTGCTAGTGCTAACGATAAGAGTACTCATATGTCTTGTGTTTCAGTTGCTCGGCCCACCCACTCCCTATGTCATCGCGGCAATCGTTCGTCTAGAGCATTCCACCGTTCTACTCAACGTCAACGTCTGCACTGTCGTTTTAATCAAATGATTGGTGTAGCTTAAGATTTAGACCTTCTTGAAGGAGACAACCTGCTCCTGTCCGACAGCGGCCTGAACAGTAACGATGACCTCGTTGTCACCGTCCGCCCAGAGATCGCGAATCTCCTGGGCCATGGTCTCGGGGACTTCGGGGAGCTTGAGGTCCTCCTTCATGTCTCCGGCGTCGTTGGTGAGGGAAAGGAAGTCCTCCTCGTCAATGTTGAGGATGTTCCACTCGTTCCTGTTGACAATGGGGACCATGACGCCGTGGGTGGACGGGACCATGTCCTCGAGCTTCTTGGACGTGAAGATGTCGACGACGAGGAAGTTGCACTTGGCGTGTCCGTGCTTGCCAGTCTTGGAGACGGAGATGGACAGGACCTTGGTGGGCTTGCCCTTGACCATGAGGTAGCCGCCCTTCTTGACCTCACCGGCAGCGCAGGGGATGGTCGCGGAGGCTCCGGCGTCGGAGTTCTCGATGTTGTAATCCTGCTCGTCGTCGGACATGTTAAGTGAGGAGGTGTGCTAG
>Ga0307985_10001850_pt1 | contig 11958 bp, 7 predicted proteins | sample EllFjometageno80_FD_203155 | JGI IMG/M metagenome (GOLD analysis project Ga0307985, IMG submission 203155) | Marine microbial communities from Ellis Fjord, Antarctic Ocean - #80 | ecosystem: Environmental > Aquatic > Marine > Unclassified | place: Southern Ocean | collected 2014-10-09 | reverse complement strand
CAGCCCTCGCCATGGATCCATCAATAGTGTCTTCTATCCACCACCCCAACCCAGCCTCCCCTCCGGACACTTCCAGCTTCCCTCTGCTGCTGCTACACGAGATTCCACTCCATTCTTCTCCAACCCTGGTCGACTCGTACACTGAGCTGCTGGCCTTCCCCGCCGACGGTCCGCTCGGCAAGTTTGCTGCCAAACTCCTTCCTTCAATTTCTGACGAGATTGACAGACGAGTTGCTCAACAAAGGATCACCAACTTGCTTGAAGGAATTGACTGTGATAACGTTCACCCGCTGCATGAAATTAAGCTGGCTGTTGCCCCGGCTGCTGCCCTCAACGAGCCGTATGCTTCAACGTCTACCGCAGCAACAACCAACACAGCAGCCAACGCTATCCCCAAAATGATTCCTCTGCCAAGCCAAACTATCTCAACAAACTCTACAAAACGATCACTTTCCCCTCGACCATCGTCCACACCATCTGCCATACAGTCAACAACCGCACCTCCTTCTTCCATCACGACCTCGTCGACCCCAAGACCCACCCCCACACAGTCCCTCCCTCACGCCACGCCCGACTCCCCCCCCTCCTCGGCCTCGAAGAAGCCTCGCCGAAAGAGCCAGTACTCACAGGAGGCGCTGGACGAGAAGTCGCGCAAGAGCTTCAACGCGAACTTCGGCACTGTGCACGTGGTGACCGGCGGCGGGACCGGCGGTATCAAAGGGCGCGCCCGCGCCGCCAAGGACGCGCTGAGGCGGCGAAGCAGCTTGAACGTCGAGAAGGAGCACAAAAAGAAAGTCATGGAGGACAAGGCGAGGAGGAGGAAGATTGCGCTGGAGCGGCTTAATGACAGGCAGAAGAGGAGAGAGAAGGGGGAGGAGAAGAGGAAGGAGAAGGAGCTTAAGAAGCAGAGGAAGGAGGAGAGGGAGAGGAAGCTCCATGAGGAGGCGAGCAGAGCTGCTCAGGAGGCGGCGGAGAGGGCCGAGAGCGAAGCTATTATCGCGGGGAAGGACAAGACGCAGGTGATGTGCGCTAAGGCGGCGGCAGCCGCGACGGTTATCGATAAGGAGGAGGAGGAGCAGAGTGAGGATTCGGAGGAGAGCTTGAGCGCGGACGAGGAGGAGAGCGCCATTGTGGATCAATTTCGGGGCATTGAGAAGCAGGTGCAAGAGCAGGAAGAGGAAGCCGTGGTGCAACGGCAGGTCGTGCAAGAGCCGGTCGTGAAGGAGGCTGCTCAAGACGATACCAGGCCGCCGCCCGGATGGGGCACAAAGTCCATGCTGACGACGTACGAGGAAGTCAGCGAAGCGCGGTCCACGCGAGCCCTGGAAGCGCCAGCCAGGAGAGTGTCGGGAGTCGGTTTCTTTGCCCCCCCGCCGCCAGTGGAGGTCGTCGAGACGACGATCAAAAAGACGACGTATAGGGAGACGGGGGGCGTCAAGCAGAAGGTTGCAGAAGAGGTGACGGTGGAGGTTGAGGTGGAGGCGGAACGCGATTCGTCGCCGCAGCCGGGTTGCGTCGAGCAGAAGGCCCAGAAAGCGCCAAAGGCGCAGTCGTCTGCCGTCAAGGTCGCAGTTGAGGCGGAACGAGAGGCATCGCCGGAGCCGCTGGTTGAGGTCGTAGCGAAGCCGAAGGTCGCCGAAGAAGTTTCGGATAAGGCAGAGCGATCGGCGCTGCAGGCCGAGAAGTCGCCGGAGCCGCCGTCGTTCGGTCTTGAGTTGGCGCTGCCAAGCCCGCCGCGCGCAGCTGCTGCCGCGAACGCCCGAGTGAAGGGCATGCTCAAGCGCGCCGCCGCCGCCGCCGATTCTGGGGACCTGCTGCGTGCCGCAGCGGAGTACGAGAAGGTTTTGAAGCTGGATCCGAATAACGACGTCGCGAAGGGGCAGCTGAGCGAGATGGAAGCGGAGGAGGAGGAGCGGGTGGAGAGGGAGAACGGCGTGCTCAGGGGCAAGCAGGAGGAGGAGGAGGAAGAGGAGGAGGAAGCGAAGGAGCTCGTCGATGATGCAGAGGACTCTTCGAGTGCGGACGAAGTTGGGCCTCCAGCAGTCGATGACGAAGAAGACGAGTCATCGGCGGATGAGCCAAACTCGCCCGACTCCGCCCCCGTTCGCGCTCCACTGCTCGTGCCTTCCGCAGTCGACGACGAAGACGACTACGACGATGACTCGTCGGCAGACGAGCGCGCTCCGCTTCACGTGCCTTCAGCGGTCGACGTCGTCGACGACGACTACGACGACTCGTCGGCAAACGAGCCCGTCCCTGCCCCAGTCGACCCCACCCCCGCCGCACCTCACCCCGCTCCTTCCGCCTCCCTCCCGCCCTCCCGCCCTGCCCCCGCCGTCGTCGCCCGCGTGCGCGGCGTGGAGAAGCGCGCCTCGAAGTACGAAGCTGAGGGCAACTTGCCTGCTGCGATAGCCGAGTACCGCAAGATTCTGAAGCTGGACCCGGCGAACGCAAACGCCTCCGCGCAGCTCGCGAAACTCGACTCCTCCCCTCCGGCCTCGCCCGAGCTGGACTCGCCCGAGCTGGACTCGCCCGACTCGGCGCCCCCCTCGCCGACCGCTGCCGCCCCGGCAGTCCCTCCCCTCCTCCTCGCGTCGCGCTCGGACAAGGAGAACGAGTCGACTACGATCAGCGACCACATGTTCAGCACGCGCAAGGCCCGTATCGACGGCGTGCGCGAGCGGGAGGCTGCCGGGTGGACGCCGCGCTCGGAGGTGAAGGAGATCATCGACTCCTCCGTCACGGCCAAGCTCGTGCCGCCCGAGGCCAATCTGAACAACCCCAAGAAACCGAACCCCGCGAACACCACGGAGCGCAAGTTCACCGACGTGTTCCCGCACTTCTCGCACATTTTCTCCGCCTACTACGAGCGGGACAACATCTCCTCCGCCAAGCAGGGCTTCGGCTCCTCCTCTGGCTCGCGGCGCGGTCAGCTGTCACAGACGGAACTCGCTGCGACTATGCACTACCAGTGGTGGCTGTTCAGCGTGTTTGGGCAAGTCATGGACGACTACACAACTGTCTTCTCGGGCGCCCCCACGAAGAGCAAGAGCAAGCCGGTAGTCGAAGCGCCTGACTCCGCCTCCGATTCGTCCGACGACGACGGCGGTCTCGACTGGGAGCCGGAGAGCAAGAGCTCCAAGGACTTGAGGCGCGGGGAGAAGGCGTTCTACGACGGCGACAAGCGCTCCTTGTTGTTCCGGGTGAACTCTAGCAGAGCCGAAGTGTACAATATCGTGAACGACGTGCTGTCGGTGACCAAGCCGTGGGTCGAGCTGCCCGTGGGCCTGGACTTGAAGACCTCCTGGAACTTGCTGTGGACGTGGAGCAAGCCAAAGGTCGATTACACGAGCCTGTTGGTGTTCCAGAAAGTGAACCACTTCAGGAACTGCAAAGCGATCACGCGCAAGGACCACTTGAAGAAGCACATTGAGAGGTTCTGCACCAAGTCCGGCGTCACGAGGAACAACAACAGCGGGGTCAGCGTGCCCAAGAGCAAGTTCGACGACGTCTTCAACATCATCCCGCAGTCCTTCGTGCTGCCGCAGGAATTCAACGCCTTCGTGAAAGGTGAGGCGCCACGCATACACACGCCACACACGCTACACACGCCACACACTTGCACACATGCACACATACACACTAAGCACTAAGCACTAAGCACTAAGCACACTGCCCCACTGACACCCCTTCGCTCCTCCAGCTTTCACCCAGGGCCAAGGGGAAGCGGCCGCTAACTCGTCGCGGCCCAACCTGTGGATTTTGAAGCCAGCGGGGATGAGCAGGGGCAGAGGCATCAAGGTGATCGACGACATCGGCAGCGTGTCTTACGACCAGACAGTAGTCGCTCAGAAGTACCTGCACGACCCGCTCTTGCTGGACGGCTACAAGTTCGACCTGCGCATCTACGTTTTGGTGACGAGCTTCAGCCCGCTAGAGGTGTTTGTGTACAAGGAGGGCTTCGCGAGGTTCAGCAGCGTCAAGTTCAACACGAAGAGCTCGGACATCACCAACAACAAGATGCACTTGACGAACAGCTCTATTCAGCCGCAGAAGGGCGGGTTTGCGAGCGACAACCCCACAGTGAAGAGCCAGGAGGACGGAGGGAGCAAGATGACGACGAGCGAGCTCTGGAAGAGGCTGGAGGAGAAGGGCGTGGACACCAAGCTGTTGTGGAAGAGATCGTGCGACTGCATCTTGAAGGGCCTCATGTGCTGCACCGATTCCGTGCCGTTCCAGCCGTCGGCGTTTGAAGTTTACGGTGCAGACGTCATCTTCGACGAGGGGCTCAACCCGTGGCTCATCGAGTTCAACAGCAGTCCGGCCATGGCCAGAGGCACGAGAATCGACGAGATCGTCAAGGAGAGCATGATCCACGACACCGCGGGAATCGTGGACCCGCCAAAGTTCGACAGGGAGGCACTGGTGAGAGTGTGCGCAAGAAGGATGGAGGAGATGCAAAAGAAGGGCAAGAGCGCGATGAGCGCGGGAGGGGTGGGCGGCGGGGGAGAGAAGGAGAGGCTGGAGAAGGACCTCAGCGACATCTTGATGGGCAAAATCCCGAGGCAGTACGGGGAAGTGCCAGAAAACATGGGCAACTACCAGATGCTGGCGCCAGGGACGCCCTACTTCGACAAACTGCAGGGCATCGTCGGCAAGATGTTCGTCAAGGCTGTGATTTAATGTGACCATTTTGTAACACGCGCGCACCTCTGGTCCAGAACATGGTGTAAAAAGTGTAGGCTCTTCTGAAGCACTCGTCCAAGCGTCTTCGACGCATGGGAAGCGAAACGAGATGTTTCCCTACCGCCCTCTATAAAATACTCTGTTGCTCTCCCCCCCCTGTCGATCACAAGCAAACGTACGTTGTCTTCTCCCCCTCTTCCCCCCCTCCTCTTCCCGTCTCTTTGACCAAAGTACCCGACCACAAACTTTGCCCAGCAACAACCGAGCAAATAAGCAATCCGAGTGGATAGGGTAGAGATAACATTGATTCAGGTGAAACACGGCTTGTATTCGCGATAAGGTCGCGCCCGGACACCAAATGATAATGATTACATGCAATATGAGAGCACGCAGGTGCAGATTCAGGAGAGCGTCGCGAGGATGAAGAGCGAGAATGAGGCGCTGAAGAGACAGCTGGGGGCAACCGCGGAGACGCCGCCGCCTCCGCCGTCGCAGCCCGGTTTGCAGGCCGAGGTCGACAAGTTGCGTCACCAGCTTGAGAGAGTGTGGAGACGCAAGAAGAATCCGGTTTACAGGCCGAGGTCGACGAGCTGCGTCGCCATCTCAAAATGTCGTCCCTCGGCGGCTCGTTTGCATCCTCCGTGTGCATGAGCAGCGAGCGGGGCTTGAGCAGCATCAAGCAAGCGATCGTCAAGCAGGGCACGCTGCGGAAGAAGTCTAAGTACTTCGGTCAAGTGACAGGAGAGGTCAATCATGTTGGACGTGGCTGGCAATTTCACGTCGAAGTTTCACTTGGGACGGCGGCGGCAGTCATAGGAACTTTGTGAGATTTACGGCGAAAACGAGTGTAACATTGTTAGGGTTGTCAAACCTTTGCTGGCTTCACTGTGCGGCACAACTATGAGATACTGTACTCGCTTAATTTTACTTAATTTGGGTTAAGGGAGCTCGTTTTGCTCCCCGTCCTACACTCTGCTTGCGACGCTGCTCCACAAGCGCACGGTTCCACAAGCGCGGCGACGTTTTCCTTTCCCTTCTTTCCTTCTCTCCTTCTTCCCTTCTCTCAGATACGTCTCGAGCTCCTCCTCTACCTCGTCGCATTCAATGCCCCCATTCTACCCTTCAATCCTCCCCCCCCCAATCTCGTCAGCAACCTCCTACGACTCCTCCTACACCTTCAACGTCCCCTCCCTCAATATATCATTCCCAAATATCTGCTGTGTGTGTTCCAACAAATCGCCATCAGGGTTAGGGTTGGCGTTCGGCTCGTACGACGAAGATGTGCTTTATTGGCACCTCAACACAATGCTTCTCTCTCTCCCCACCAGAGCCACCACCACCGCCCCCCCGGCATTCCCATTCACTTACTCACCTGACGACCTATGGCCCCTCATAGCTACCCCCTCCTACAGTCCTCGCGACCGTCACCACCCGCTCTCTGACAAACTATCTGACCTCCTCAACAACCTAAAGAAGACTGACAGGAGAATTGGCATGAGCAACGTTGTCTACATCAGACCTGGTGCGCAGCTGGATATTAAAGACCTTATGAGGAACCATGGTACCGTCATTCCAACCACCAACACCACAGCAGCTAACACCACGCAAGCCGCCACCACCACCACCACCACCACGTGCTCCTGCGCGTCCCCCACCGGCATAAAAAACACTGCGATTTACGAAGCCGTCACGACCGGTCTCATCGTCCCTGGCGACATAATCTCCACCATCTCGATCCCCTTCCCAAACCTTCCTCCCCACAAGAGCCGCGACAGCCTGCACAGGCTCAAGTACCCGACTTATGACAAGCGCATAACGACGACTGAAACTCTCGCCAAGCTGTGCAAGAAGCAAGACAACTTTCCCAACACGTGGACTGTGACGAGGTGCAATGTCACGATGAGGAAGATGATGGATGGATTGCGCAAAATCGTTGACTGGGGTGTGGCGAACAGGGTGTTCATTGAGGAGGGGATCATTTTGGGAGGCACGGAGGACACAGCCCTCCTTCTCGACACCAGCACCAAGGTGAAGGGCCGGAACAGGAGGGGAGGCAGGGGTGAAGGGGGCGGAGTCGACTACCAGGGCATGCAAGACGACGACGGCGGCGGCGGCGGCATCGCTGGTAGCAAGAAGCGAAAGCAGAAGGACGTCGAGCCGGAGGTTATTGAGATGCTCGACGATAGTGAGGATGAGCATCTCAATAACATAATTACGACCGCGACGATCGCCGCGGCGCCCGCTGTCAAGTGCGCGGCCCTCTCGACCAACTTCGATCCCTCGACTCTCCCCCACCCTGACCCGGACCACCTCTCCCTCACCACTACCATGGTCGCGCTGCCTCTCCTGCTCAACATGGACCCGGAGAACAAACAGTTGCCCGTGATCTACGGCCAGGTAAGCCCGCACATGTGTTGTGAGTTTGCGCTGCGGGATCGAAGAGAACTGTCAGAACGCGTATCGTGATTGATTTCGGCACAACCCGCGAGCTTCTCGTTCTGGAGCAACGACGCGCCTGCTCAGTGCGGTTCTAACGCACCGCTCTGTGAACCGCGAAGCGCGCTCGATCTACTGCAATTCGCAATGTCGCCCGCGATGTTGCCCGCTCGCTGCTCATTCTGGAGCAACGACGCGCGCCTGCTCAAAGCGGTTCTAACGCACCACTCCGATCGCAAACCGCCTGCGAACCGCGAAGTGCGCCCGATTTACTGCGAACGCGCTGTTCGCGAGCGAGGGCCGCGAAATACTGGCCCAAAAAGCGCAATTCGCGCTTTGAACCGCCTCGGGCGCTCCAGAACGCGCCTCCCTTGTTCACAGCGACTTCCGAGGGGGTTCTAACACCACCCAGGTTATTTCCTCCCAGACCCCCTTCCGCTCCGGCTCCTTCGTCGCGACAAAACTCGTCGTGAATGTCGGCTTCGGCGTCATGTACGCGCACGTGCAACCCGGCGGCGTGACACCCGTGGTCCACCCTGGGTGGGGCAAGTCGCACATCCGGACCGACTGCGAGACGGTGTGCAGAGGGCAGATAAACAAGGGCGTGTTCTGCTCGCTTGGCAGCGGGAAGCGCAAGATCAACCTCACCAAGGTGGATGTGACGAGGCTGGCGAACAAGTGCATGTACGTGCGCGAGCGCTTGCGTGGCGCTCCTCGCTTACGAATAGCCGTTTGCGAGCGAATGGCGCGTTTTGAGCATGCTCTTGGCGCGTTGCGAGCCGCTCGTAGCACGTTTGAGCAGCTCGTAGCGCGTTCCGGTTCTCTTCGTTCGCAACTAGCGCGTTCTGGCGCTCTTCCCTCGCAAATAGAGCTTGCTGGCTCTTTCCGCTTGCAACTAGAGCGATCTGGCTCTCCCCGCGCTTTCTAAACCCGCCAGAAACTCGCAAATCTTCGCACGAAGGCGGCGAAGCCGGCAAACTCACACACTCTCTCTCTCTCTCGCAAAGGCGAGCGAAACGCGCGAACGCACTGACGAGCTCAACCTGATCTCGCACCTGCCTTGTTCCTCTCCCATCCACCCTCGCTCGCCGCTCATTTACTCACACTCATCGCAGGTACCTCAACGACACCGTCGTGAACTTCTTTGCGAGGTACTACCAGACGAACAGAGGTTCGGACGACCGGAAGGTGCTCGTGATGCCCTCGTTCTTCTACTCGCAGATCACCGACGACGACGGGAGCTTTAAGTACAACGAGACCGACAAGGGTTTGCAGGTGAGCCCGGGCGCGTGATTGGCGAAACGTGTGTTCAGCGCGAGCGGGTGGAGTGGCGCTAACAGTTGAGTGCTGGAGAAGAAGGAGCGAGAAATGAGCGGCTCATTGCGCCTTCCGAGCCGCTCATTTCTCGCCACGAAACACGCCGCAACACGCCCTTAGCGCCAAACGTCAGACTCTGAAGGCTCTATTCGCGCTCTCCTTTCGTTCTGCCGCCCCCCCCACCGTTCTGCCTTCCCGCTAGATTTTCCACGAGCAAGCAAAACACGCTAATCACCCCCCCCCCTAACACCCCCCCCAGGACTGCTACACGGCGGTCTCGAGGTGGGTGCCGTCGGAGGGCGACATCTTCGCGTACGACGTGATCGTCATCCCCGTCTGCTACGGCGAGCACTGGAGCGCACTGGTCGTCACGGATTACAGGAAGGTCATCGAGGGCGAGGGCAAGGGCGACATTAAGCTCTGGGACAGCGGGAAAAAGATGAAGATCCACAGGGGCGGCGAGGCGTGGAAGGTGGTCAGGGGCTGGCTCAACGCGAACTGGAAGCTGGGCGCGCCGCAGGGTCGGATTCTGCAGGAAGTGGTGACGGAGGAGGTGGCGCAGGAGGCGCTGCCGACGCTGCTCAGCGCGGACTCCACGAGCGCGCGCGAAGACGAGCCGCCCACGCCCGAGTTCGACTGCGCCTCGCCAGTCATCCCGCCCAAGGCCAAGAGGGCCAGGAAGGATAAGCGCTTCGTGCCGTTCACCACCAAGTCGGTTCCCGGCAGCACGCCCCAGTGCCCGCAGCAGGTCAACGAGTACGACTGCGGCGTGTTCGCGGTGGCGTTCATCAAGGCCGCGATCGCTGGCGAGGAGTGCAACCAGGTCGACGTCGGGCAGCTGCGCGAGGAGATGGCGCTGGCGGCCTGGAGCGTCAAGCAGGAGAACATGGCGGAGGAGGGTTGTATGGGCTTGTAGGAGGAGGTAGGGCGGTACCGAAGGGTAGTAGAAAGTAATGCTTTTAACGCCCACACCATGTACACCTCTGGCCATGTTGCGCATGAGGGATACTTCATTTAACAAACACGTGCTACTGTTAAGGGCCTACTGTTGTCACCTACCTGCGTCTCCGTCTCCCACGAGTGTCGTGGTCGAGTCGCGCGACTCATGCTCCATCTCTCTCCCCCCCTACATGAGCTCGAACTCGTCCGCCTCGTCCTCCTCGACTATGTCCCATCCCTCCGCCTCCTTCTTCTCCTTCTTCTCCTTCTTCTCCCTCCTCTCCTTCTTCTCCTTCTTCTCCTTCTTCTCCTTCCTCTCCTTCTTGCTGTCGCCCTTGTTGTTGTAGATCTCAGAGCTTGTTGGCTTGAGCTTCTCCCCCAGAATCTTCACCCTCATTGGCTGCTCAACTTGGACCATCCCGTCCTGTGTGTCCTCTGCGCTGCACCACTCGTCCTCGACGTTCTCGTTCTCCCTCGTTCCGTCGCTCTCAGTGTCCGAGAAGTTGTAGCTTCCTGAGGAGCTTCCTGAGGGGCTTCCTGAGGGGCTTCCCGGGGTGGAGTAGGGGGAGCCGATGGCTTGGAGGCGGGAGCGGCGGCTCTTGAGAGCGCGACCCTCCAAGTCGTCGCCGTGCAGCCAGTCTGTCAGTGTGACCATGTGTGTAGAGGTTGTTTGTGGGTAGAGGTTGTCTGTGTTGTGTGGAGAGGTCTGTTCTGGGAGTGAGGGTTAGAGAGTGTCAGAAGAGAAAGCGGGTGATGAGGGAAGGAAGGGGGGGAGCGAGGGTTTGAGGATGAGACGAGTCGGTAGTGGTGGACGCAGTTGCTAGCGTGGTATGAGAGCGGTGGTGACGAGTTGTTGATACTCACCGTTGTTAGCGTCTGTTCTTTAGAAGTGGGAAGGGACCGCCCACTTCGCTTTCAGAACTTAAACCACGACCGCAAACCCACACGCACTGTGACCGGGTGGAGAGCGAAGGAGGGGGTTGCGCCCCCGCCCCCCCAACATGCCATGAGGCAGTGCCGTCAGGCAGTGCCGTAAGGCAGTGCCGTAAGACTGTGAACGACGCAATACTATTACGCGCATTCTCTCTTTCTCGGATACAGTTCGCGCCCCATGGCCGCCTCGCCGCACGCCAACCGGCAGCCTTGAACCAAGTTACACGCATTGTTAAGCACTCAATTCACAAGAACCCCTCACTCGGCATTTTTCTTGCAAGCGCGTTAGATTTTTGAATTCGAGTCATTCGGAAGGGTACAAGCTCAATCGAGCATGAACAGGTTTAAGGAAGACGACCTCCGTTTGGAGTATTCCAAGTAGCTAAAGTGTCCAACTCGATGCACTGAACAAGAATATTACAAAAATATTTTTCAAAATCGAAAATCTCGCGCACCGACTGATTTCTAGTGTGTTGATTCTTCCTAAATGCATCTTTAGCGTGCCAAACTACCTTTCAATTGCCATATTTACGAATGCCATTTCCCCATAGCCATTTGAGAACATTCCCGCTTCCTCTGTGCCTACCCCCGCAAAGTTTTTTTCCGCACAAATCGTGTGCGTTGAAGGTTTTAGTGGAGAAAATGTCTATAAAGTCGAAACGCGAGAGAACTTCACAGTTGCAGATGAGCACCGCTAACAAATCTATAACGTATTTTCGGCCACGCTCTATCATAAGCCGGGGGCGCTGCTTTAAAACTCGGCTATACGCGTAAGGTGTAGACTTTACTTTTACGTGACAGACTAGCTTGTAGCAGGTGTAGTTCATCAAGCCGGTAGTTCATTAAGCCGGTCAACAGACTCCAATAACGAGATGTCAGCCGTAATAGCGCCCGTCGACTCGCCCCCTACCGCGAATGAATCTATCACAGCCGTATTACACATGATAATGAGTTGCCCGGGCATATGCAGCTAACTTCTGTTACAACTTCTGCCAAGATTACTTCCGCCAAGATTACTAACAAGAGCAGCCCGTTTGCGATGTTCAGGCTCTTCTTCGGGGCCGCGCTCAGCATGTTCGACTTCTCAACTGACGTGCTAATGATCCAAGACTACTTCCAGAGCGACCAGGTACAGCGGGCGTGGGCGATTCTGGGCATGCTGCGCGCGAACTTGGCCATGCACTTGTTGATTAGCTACTTACAGAACAGGAAGACGGGGTGGAAGGCGGTGGGGATGGACTGGTTGCTGGTGCTGTCCTATCTGAAGCCGGGCGTGGACGCATGGAAAGTCGCGAGCGGCGCAGCTCATGAAGAGAACTCGATGCTTGATGCGCAGCAGGAGATGATGATGTGCAAGTGTACCGAGTTGGTGACGGAGAGTATTCCCGGAACAATCCTTCAAATGGACGCGTTCCTGTCGACGAGTAAGGCGCGGACGGGCTTCCAGGTACGAGGCGCTCTCCTCCATCGCGAGTAAGACTCTTGTCACACTACTAACACAGTAACACACCTCCACACGCCAGGTCTTCAGCTTCTGCACCTCCGTGTTGACTACTGCCTTCAAATCAACGACGATCTCATTCGACTGAGACACCAACCCGTCGAAGCGCTCATATATATATATACGCTCCCGCATTCTACGGCTAC
>Ga0307985_10001849_pt1 | contig 11959 bp, 8 predicted proteins | sample EllFjometageno80_FD_203155 | JGI IMG/M metagenome (GOLD analysis project Ga0307985, IMG submission 203155) | Marine microbial communities from Ellis Fjord, Antarctic Ocean - #80 | ecosystem: Environmental > Aquatic > Marine > Unclassified | place: Southern Ocean | collected 2014-10-09 | reverse complement strand
GGAGAAACTTCACCACTAGGTAAACTTCATGTAAAAGCACAAGATACAGGAGCTACAGCAAATGCTGTTGGTAATCTTCTTGTATTAGAAGGCACAGAAAATGGACTAAGTATACTATCTTCTACTTCGGGGGCAGGTTACATACTCTTTGGAGACTCAGACGATAATGCTCATGGAGGAATATTATATGATCAATCTTCTGGTGCGATGAGATTTAGAACTGGCAGTACTTGGGACCAAATGAAAATTTTAGCTAACGGCAACGTTGGTATCGGAGACACTAACCCGGCTGAACTACTAACTGTTACAAACGGAAATATTAAACTTAAATCCAATAGTGATGGTAATAAGGGCATACTGAAGCTCTATGATGCCGCAGGGACCCAATCCGGACAAGTTTATCCTAGTGCAGGAGACTTACGAATTTGGAGCCCTAATGACGTTTTACTCTTACCTACTGGTAACGTTGGTATCGGAACAGCAAATACATATAGTAGAAAATTTGTAGTAGCAGGTGCAGGCGACCTAATGATGCTACGTTCAACTAACGCAGGGACAGGCGGAGCTCAACTAGATTTTATACATGATAGTGCTTCAGCCGCTACAGGCGACTCTGTTGGTATTATAAACTTTTCAGATGATGCAAAACAATACGCTAGCTTAAAAGGTGTAACTAATAATATTAATGTATCAGGCCAATTACATTTTGGTGTACGAACAGATGCTTCTAACTATAATCATGCTGCAATGATTATAGACAATACAGGCAATGTTGGAATTGGAACGACTAATCCACTTGGTAAATTTGTAGTCAGTAATGCTGGTGCGGGAGGGATAGAATTCTTCCCTGATTCAGCTTCTGGCCAAAACTCCGTACAACATTATAATAGAAGTGGATCTGCGTATTTAAGAAATAGAAATATTGCATCAGAGTTTACATTTAATTTAAGTGGTGCATCGGCTGACGCTGTAACTTTCAAAGCAGGCGGCAAAGTTGGTATCGGAACATCTTCATTCGCGGCTGATGGAAGCTCTCTACTACAAGTAGCCGGCCGCCTCGGTATCATGGAAAATACTGGGACTCAATTACAAATAAGTACTGGTTCTACTTATGCATGGATGGAGGCTTGGGATAATACCGCAGATAGAGCTCCTAAAAGACCTATATGTTTTAACCCTTGGGGCGGCAACGTTGGTATCGGAACAGCTTCTCCAAAAGCAAAACTTCATGTACAAGGCGATGCATTTATAGGTGAGTACAATGGCTATGAAACAGAAATGCCGTCCAACTCAGCTACTCTGCATATACACGAAAAAGCTTCAGGTTCAGGAGTAGCTTTAGGCGACGAAACTCATGTAGTTATCAGTACAGGAGCAATTGGCACAGGTGCTCAGGGATACCAAGGCTCTTTATGGTTTGGTACTTCAGATCATCCTGCTGCTGGAGATACTAGCGGAGCATCTTCAGGTACTCAATTTGTTTGGCGAAATGCGGGTATAGCTTCTGCTACATCTGCAGATACTGGAGCTACAACTGCATCTGGAAACTTAGAGTTCTATACTAATAACGGAGGAAGTGGCGGCACAAAACGCATGACAATAGCTGAGGATGGAAAAGTGGGTATAGGTATAGCATCAGCAATATCTTCTGCAAAAGTAAGTTTCTATGAAGCATCAACTAATGCTGGTCTATTTATAAGAAAAGGAGATGGAACAGCTAGTGCAACAAATAAATATATACAATTTGATATTAGTGGCGGTGGTGCTGCTGGTGGTTCTATTACATATGCTTCAGGTGGTAACGCACAATTTACAGCTACTTCTGATGTAAGATTGAAAGAAAACATAGAGGATGTAACTGGTTGTTTAGATAAAGTTATGGCATTAAAACCCTCATCATATACTTTAAAAGACTGTCAACTGGACGTTCCTTATGGATTTATAGCACAAAATGTTGAATCAGTATTACCTGAATTTGTATCTGAAAACGAAGAAGGTTATAAACAAATTTCTGATGGCTTAACAAGTGGTTACATGGCTGTACTCACTAAAGCCATACAAGAACAACAAACAATAATAGAAAGCCTAACAGCAAGAATAGAAACATTAGAAGGATAACATGGCAAATACAAAGATACCAAGTGAACTAATCGCAGACAGTTCGATAACAGCCGCTAAATTAGCGGACGGAACAATCACGACTGCTGATATTGCAGATAGTAATGTTACTACTGCAAAGATTGCAAATAGTGGTGTAACTACTGCAAAGATAGGCGATGCCCAAGTAACGACAGCTAAGATTACAGACTCAAATGTGACAACTGGAAAGATAGCTGACGATGCAGTAACAACTGCTAAAATGGCAAGTAATTCTGTTACTTCAGATACTTTAGCTTCAGGACTAACACTAGCAGGTACAACTACGTTATCTTCTCATTTAGTAATGGGAGATAATGATACTATCAAACTTGGTACAGGACAAGACTTTAGGCTTCATTTTGATCAGACAAATTCTTTTGTTGACCACGTTCCTGGGTCAGGAGCATTATATCTTAGAGGAGATACTCTTAATATAACGAGCTATACCGGAACAGAAAATTATTTAACCATGGCAGTCAATGGAGCTGTTAGTTTATTTAATAATAATCAAGTAAAACTATCCACAAATAGTGGTGGTGTAACTGTTACAGGTGTAGTAACAGCAACTAGCCTAGACATCTCAGGCGATATAGACGTAGACGGAACTACTAACCTAGATGTTGTAGATATAGATGGAGCTGTAAACATGGCAACTACTGCCCTTGTTACAGGTGTTCTTACTACAACAGCAGCCACAGTTTTTAATGGTGGTTTTGCTTCTAATGCAGCTTCAACAATTTCTACAGCCGATAACCTTGACACCCTCTCACTTATATCTACAGATGCAGATGCTAATGTTGCACCTAATCTTAGATTATATAGAAATAGTGGTTCTCCAGCAGACAGTGACCAGTTAGGTAAAATACAATTTGAAGGTAGAAATGATAACAGTCAAGATGTAATTTATTCAGAAATTGTTAATCAAATAAAAGATGCTAGTGACGGAACAGAAGATGGAAGAATGGCTTTAAATTCTATGGTTGCAGGTACTTTAAGAGCAAGACTAGATATTTTACCAACAGAAACAGTTTTTAATGATGGTAGCATTGACCTAGACTTCAGAGTTGAATCAGATGGCAACGCTAATATGCTGTTTGTTGATGGTGGTACTAATAGGGTTGGAATAGGGACTGCTAGTCCAGATTTAAAATTAGATGTTAGTCATGGAACAGCAGCTCAATATATTGCTACTTTCCAAAACACTGCTAATAATAATCAATTAAAAATTGGCAACCAAGCTCAGGGTTACTTAAATATTCAAGGAGCTAGAATAGATAATGGTAACCCTTATAACTTCTCACTTCAATCCGATGGTGGCAATGTTGGAATTGGAACTACTACTCCAACGGAACTATTACACATTAAGAATCCTAGCAATAGCTGGAATGAATATGCCAGGATTAGAATAGGCACAGAAACTAGTGATAGCTATGCTTCTGAAATAGGGTTTCATAGAGGAACTTCAAGTGATGCTGATAGAGGGTTGTTTTTAGATGGGTCTGGTGCAGGTAATCAACAATTAAAAGTACTAGTTAATGGTAATGTTGGTATCGGAACAGCTGCTCCAATTTCAAAGCTACATTTAGCAGACAGCAGTACTAATTCTATAGTTCAAACACGATTTGTTAATGATGCAAGAGATTATGCATTAGGTGTTCATGGAGGCTTGTCAGATTCATTTATTTTATATGATGACACAGCAAATGCTACTCGTTTAGTTGTTACTACTGCAGGCAAAGTTGGTATAGGAACAACTGCACCACAATCAGGATTACATATTGCTGAAGGTGGTAGTGGTTCTGATGGTGGCTCAGTTCTTACTTTATCACAAACAGGATTTGGCTCTATTGTTAATAATGATGATTTAGGTAGCGTTCACTTTGGTGGCGTAACAAGTGGTGGTGTTGGTATTCCTAATGCTGCAAAAATTATGGTTGAAGGTGATGCCACTTGGTCAAATAATGATTATCCAACAAGAATGTCATTTTTTACTACAGCAGATGGTGCAAGTGGTTTAAGTGAGAGGATGCGTATTGATAATGCTGGAAAAATTAAAATTGGCAATAATATTCCAATGTGGTCAGGTTCTTTTGGAGGGGGTTTATTCCTTAAAGGTAACAACGCTACATCTGATAGATATGCTCAATTGTGTATTGTTGATTCTAATGGTGCTATTGCACAAGCAGGTTTAAAAGTTAATAACAATGGTTCTATTACTTGTGGTGGTAGTGGTAATGTAATAATCACAAACGGTGACTTACAAGTAGCTAGTGGACATGGAATAGACTTTAGTGCAACTGGTAATTCTGCAGGAGCTATGTCCTCAGAAATACTTGACGATTATGAAGAAGGTACTTTTACTCCTGTTTTGAAAGCAAATGGTGGATCATCAGTTACACCTAATACTGGAATGACAAAAGGATACTATACAAAAATTGGAAATCTTGTCACAGTTTCAGGAACTTGTGTGTGGACTGCAAACGGTTCAAATGCTAATGGTGGGTATACCGTCATTGCTGGTCTTCCTTTTACCTGTGCGAACACGAGTAACGGCAGGTTTGCAGGCAGCCTGGGGGCATGTACTGGCATTTCTGACGCTGAAAACCTCAACGCCATTGTAGACCCAGGTAATAATTTTATCTATATCACAAGACAGATAAATACTAACTATTCACATGGCAATACTATAGCGGCATCAGGTGCTATCTATGGTTTCACGGTCACTTATAGAGTATAATAACAAATTAATAGGGTGCTTAGTCAATTCTAGGCACAGACAAAAGGAAAAATAAAAATGGCAATAACAAAAGAAACAGTCGAAGACAAAATAGAAATTGTAGGAGACTATAAATCAATACAGGTGCGAACAGCTACTGTAATAAAAGAAGACGGAGTAGAACTTAATCGTTCATTCCACAGGCACGTTTTAGAATGCGTATCATCATCAAAAAACGATGACAATAGCTGGACTCATACTGATACAGTTGTATCAAGCGAAAGCGCAGAAGTGCAAGCAATCGCTACAGCAGTTTGGACTACAGCAGTAAAAAACGCTAAAAAAGCATCTAACGAAGCAGCATAAAATATCCCCGACAAGGAAGCACAAAAAAACCCGCGAAAGCGGGTTTTTAGTTTTAGTAAGCTTAGCCTTCTACTGGTTCTGCTTCAACCTCATTAGGGTCTTTATCTATGACTTGCTCGAGTCTACTAGTGTAGCCTTCTTTAGCTAATAGTAATCTGTCATGTTGAATTTTAGCGCCGACTAAGTCTTGCTCCAATCCTTGTAACATATTAACTATTACCTTAGCATCGTCATGCAGTTCCGAGATTATGTACTTCTTGTCGTTAAACATTAATACTGGCTCGCTGTTGGTTACTTCTGTCATCTTTTTCTCCTTATCCAAAAATGTCTTGCCAATTACCTTGAGTTGTACTTTTTGCATACTCTGTACTTCTGTTCTCAAAGAAATTTGCGTGCTCCACTGCATTAATCTGCTGATCCAACCATGGTAATGGATTCTCAGTGCTGTGGAAAATTGCTTTCATACCTAGACCCAATAATCTGCGGTCTGCGATATACCTTATGTATTCTTTTACTTCATTGCCAGTTAAACCTTCAATATCTGCGTTCTCAAAACAAACATCAATAAAGTTATCTTCTAACTCTACTACTCGTTCTGCTGCACAGTATACTTCGTACTTTAACTTATCAGTCCATAGTTCTGGATTCTCAGCAATAAAAGTTCTGAATAGTTTGGACATTCCCTCTACGTGTAGAGTTTCGTCCCGAATAGACCATGTGACAATCTGTCCCATGCCTTTCATTAGGTTGTGTCTAGGGAAGTTAAGAAGAATAGCAAAACTACTGAATAGTTGTACTCCTTCTGTAAATCCGCTGTACACAGCCATTGTTTTTGCCATCTCATGCTTATCTCTCATGTTAAAGTCTGTTAGATAATCATGCTTGTCTGACATTGCCTGTATCTCAGTAAATTTCTGATACTCATCATCTGACTTACCAAGTGTTTCCAATAATAAAGAATACGCTTCTTGATGCACTGCTTCCATAGCAGCGAAACTAACAAGCATCATTCTTACTTCTGGTTGCTTGAATGTTGGTAGATAATGCTTCGCATATCCACAACATACATCTACATCAGCTTGTGTAAAGAACCTAAATATATTATCTACTAAGGCTCTATTTGCTGGTGTAAGTTTTTCTTTATAATCCTTTATATCGTCTTGTAACGGTACTTCTTCAGGCATCCAATGCATTTGCTGTTGCTTTTTATACATCTCGAACGCCCAAGGATAGTTAAAAGGCTTATAATAATTTCTTTCTTCTAATAAATTCATTTATCCCTCACAACTAAGACAATCTGATTGCTCAAAAATTATCTCTCTCTTTGCTTGATTTGCTACGTTATCCGCACGACCTATAGCTTCGCTACGTAGGTAATATAAAGTCTTCATGTTCTTTGCCCAAGCTAGCATATGAACATTGTGTAGGTCTCCCTTGTTTACATCAGGTGGGAAGAATAGATTAATACTTTGAGACTGGCAAATAAATTCCTGTCTCATACTAGCGTGCTCTACAATCCATGCCTGATTAATTTCTACTGCTGTTTTAAAAATCTCTCTCTCATCATCAGAAAGAAATGGAAGGTGTTGACAGCTACCTTTGTTTGCTATGATACTAGACCATACTTCATCATTGTTCTTATTATAAACCGCCAAGGTTGCTTTTAAGAATTTGTTTTTCATTAAGTATGAACCACTCTTAGTTTTCTGCGTATAAGCATTTGCTCTGTAAGGTTCTACACTAGGACTTGTGTTTCCACAAATAATACTAGAACTTGCATTTGGAGCTATTGCTAGCAAATGTGCATTTCTTACTGAGGCAGTATCATCATCAGGGCAAGCCCCTCTGTCTACTGCAAGCTTATGAGTCTCAGCTTCTGCCTGACTCTTAATATGCTTAAATATTACCATATTTGCACTTGAAGCCATCATGCTCTCAAAAGGAAGTCCTTGTTTCTGTAGGTACGCATGGAATCCCATAGCGCCTAGCCCGATACTTCTTTCTCTTGATGCACTATACCTTGCTCTTTCTAATTCATCAGGTGCATTTGCTATGAAATGTGTTAAAACATTATCTAGAAAACGTACTAAGTCTGGTATAAACGCAGGGATGTTTTTCCACTCGTCATAATACTCCAGATTTACACTTGATAGACAACATACTGCTGTCCTTTCTTCATTAGTTGCTAAGGTAATTTCTGAACAAAGATTACTATGATTTACTTTTAAACCTTTTCTTTTCTGAAAATCTGGCAAGTCAGCTTGCACAGCATCTTCAAACATTAAGTAAGGTTCTCCTGTTTCCATTCTATTCTGTAGTAATTTTACCCATAAAGTTCTAGCACTAATAGTCTTTTTAACTTCACCACTATGTGGGTCAACTAAGTCCCAGCTATCATCAAAGCCTTCTAGTTTAGTTGCCTTATGGATTATTTCCATAAATGCATCTGGTACTACAACACCATGATGTAAGTTTGTACACTTACGATTTATATCTCCACCTGTTGGCTTTCTGACATCTAAGAATTCTTCGATCTCAGGGTGACTCATATGTAAGTATGAAGCATAACTACCTCTACGTGTTACTCCTTGTGAAAAAGCTAGCATTTCTGCGTCTACTACTTTCATAAAAGGAAGAACTCCTGTAGACTCCGAGCCTTTTGATGTCTTTGTTCCTTGTGAACGAACATCACTCCAACCACCACCTATGCCACCACCCATTGAGGATAGGTAGGCATTTTCTGTATAATGTCCAGTAATTCCTTCTCTACTGTCTTCTATGTAATTAAGAAAACAACTGATAGGTAAGCCTCGTTTTGTTCCGCCATTTGAAAGTATAGGTGTTGCAAACATAAACCATAGTTTACTAGCATAATCATATATTCTTTGAGCGTGAGCATCATCGTCTGCAAAAGCTTCAGCAGCTCTTGCAAAGGCTTCTTGTGGGCTTTGTTCATCGCCAACAAGATATCTATCTTGTAGAGTAAGTTTACTGAAATCTGTTAGTAAATCATCTTTACTGTAATCAATCTGTATCATTTAAATACTCCCGTATTTGTGAGGACAAGTCCTCTAAGTTCATGTCTGCTTCGATTAATGCTTGCTCTGAGTAACTCACTAAGTCCATGAGTTCTGCGTTGAGTAATAACCTGTCTGCGTTTTCGTTTAACGACTGTATGAATTTATACTTACTGCTTATTGGGCAGGCATTATAAATATCAAATAAGTCTCCATACTGTTCGATTAATGATACAGCCCTCTTAGGACCGATGCCTGCTATTCCTGGCACGTTATCACCTGTGTCACCTGCTAGACATTTCTGAGTCAAGTACATACTTGGCTCTACGTCATAGTGGTCTTCCCAGTTATCTATAGTAATTTCTTTTCTAGTTACTGTGGAGAATCTAGAAACTCCATCCTGTATAAGCAAATCCCAGTCTCTATCTGAAGAGACCATCCAAATCTGTCCTATACCAAATTCTGCTTTCTTTCCGACAATCCATGCGGCTAAATCATCAGCCTCTAGTCCGTCTTGTCTTATTGTTAAATGTCCTCTTTTCTCTAATTGAGTAAAGGCATTTTTGAACTCACCCATAAACTGGGCGAACTCTGCTTTTTCTGCTGCAGTTTGCTCTGCATACTTTTCCGACCGATTAGCTTTGTAATCGGGAGAGAGTCTTTTCCTATAGGTACTTCCACCATCTGCTAGTACAACTATGTTTCCACAGTCATATGATTTTGCTAGACTTTCAACGGTTCTTACATAGTCATGTTTATATTCGAGCTGTTTAGAGTGCTTCCACCTAAAGGCTACATTTAAACCATCAACTATTAGTAAGTTCCCATTCTGGATCTGGTTCCCAAGGTTTGAGAAGTTTATCGCCATTTGTAAATTCCAATGTTTCGTTTTCTAGCCACTTTTCTGCGATAAGAATATATGCACCGAGCCAGTTTATGTACATATATCTTTTTGTCATAAGAGGTCTGCGTGTCGTAACCACAAACCAATTCGAGTAATTCTGTTTTATAAGCAGTATAGGCTCTTGCTTCATTAGCTGAGCCTGTAATATTGCTTTCTTCCACCAACCTACTAGCACATTACTCTTGGATGTGAACATAGTTTGGTTAAGCCCCATATCCTTATAGTGTTTGACTTCTATAAGGAATAGGTTGTGCTTGTTTTCTACATGTAAGTCACCCTTAATTTTACCACTACCACTTCCTGGTGTCTGTGTAAAGATGTGACCTGTGTGTCGTCTGAGCATATCAGCAGCAAGTAGTTCTGCTTTAGCTCCTTTCTGTCTTGAGTTTACCAACTAATCCTCCAGGGACTTTAAAGTCTTTGAGAATTTCTCATTCACTTTTTTGTTTGCTGTATCCATTTCATCGAGTATACACTCGGGGCATTTCATACCAATAGGTAGAAAGGTCGTTTTACTAGTTACAGGGCATTTATGATACCAAAAGGTATCGCCTTCTTCGTGAGTCATAGTTATTCCAGACGACTAATATTTTCTTCTTTGATTACTTCAATTCTTGCTAGTAGTGGGTGAGTCCAGCCATGAGATACTAGGTAAGTGTTTAAATCCTCTCCAAGTAATATCTCTACTAACTTCTCTTTTCCCTCGTCATCAAGAACACTTATTATTTCATCTAAGAACAGTGTATTAATCCTTGAACTAGAAATACTACTCATAAGTTTTCGTATTGCTAGAAGCGTTGCGGTGTTTACTCTTGCAAGTTCACCAGAAGACAAGGCTAGTATATCAACTACTTTTGCATTGTCAGTTATCTCTACATTAAGCTTGTCATTCGTGACAACAAACTCTAAGCTGAATCTACCATCAGATAGTTCAGATAAGTACTCATTTGTTAAATCTTCTAAATCCTTTACTAGATTCTCAATTTTATAGGCGAGTAAACCATTTGTACTAAAGGCTTTCTTTAGTATTTCTAAGTGTGCAGATTGTTCTTCTACCTTACCTAAAGCTGTGACAAGTTCTTCCAGTTGAGATTCCATACCTTCTGACTGTTCTTGAATAATAGAGACACGAGTATTGTGGCGTTCCGCCTTCATGTTCTCACTACTTATTCTTTCTATGTCAATATGTATATTTCTCAACTTTGAAGAAAGTGTGTCAATCGAGGTTGAGATTTCGTCACCGTCTAAAATTGTAGAAGGTAAACTACTATCCCAATCACGAATATAGTCTTCGTGCAGTCTTTGCTGATTTTTCTGAACTATCACCTTTCGATTGTGTTCTTTCGCATCCGCAATTTTGTCCTTGATTCCAAAGAGATCATTACTTGCTACTTTCTTTTGATTGAAGTAAATTGCGTTAAGTTCTTGTACTTTCTCTTCGTCTACTTCGCTCTCACAAGTCGGGCACTGCCCATCAAGTTCCGAGAGCTTATCCAAATGTGCTTGAGCTTCAGCCACTTTGGAACCGAAGGTTCCTTGTTGCTGCAGCATAGCAGTTAAGGATACTTCCTCTTCCACTGGCTGTAAACGACCTGAACTTTCCAACTCGTCTAGCTGTTCTCTTACAAAACTATTATCTATAATTTTTTTGTTATTTTCCGAAATCTTTTCAAAATCGCGTCGTAAATGCCTTAGAGTGGTCTCGTCTATTTCTGATGGTTTTGGTAAATTTAATATTGGGAATATCTCTGTAGTCTCCAATTTATTTTCTTCTAACCATTTTAATATAACATCAGACTTACTGTTAAGGCTGTTAACCTCTACTGAAATCTCTCTAGCTGCTTCCTTGAATATATCAAAGAACTCTACATACTCTTCTAGCTTTAACAAATCAATTAGAAACTTTTTTCTGTTGGTATCTGTTGCAGTTAGAAACTGTAATGATGTGTTTGTATTCTGATATACTAACTGCGTGAAGGTCTTAAAGTCAAGCCCAAGTAAATCTTGAACTGTCTTATAGGTGTTCGTTGCAGTATGAGAAGAAATATCCTCTCCATTTTTATACAGCTTACATTTTATAGATGCCTTACGAGATACATCAATCTCATAGTCATCTTCGTCTACTTGAAATAGTAGATTAATAGAGTAGCCATTATTGACAAATCTATTTTGTATCTCTTGTTTCTTTATCCCCTTACTATTCTTATTGAATAGGACTTCCTCGATAATAAGCGGAATGGAAGACTTACCCATTCCGTTTGTTCCAACAAGTTGGGTGAGGTTGCTGTCATTAAGGTTAAGAGTATTATTTTGCCCATAGCTGAAACAGTTATCCCAGCGTAGCGTTTTTAGAATAATCATTAAACACTCCCATTATTGATTTAATTTTAATATCATTTAAATTCAGTATCGCACTTAGGTACTCTACTAGTTCTTCTTCCATTGACATATCTTTTAAATTAAGTGTAGCTTCACTACTTCGTTTTACTACTTTCTTATCCAGCAATTCGGAGTTCTTGATGTTTGCTAAGTCAGCTACGTCACCTTCTATCTCGTAGATAGTATGGTGAAAATCTGTTGCAATCATTTCATTCTCACTTCCCACAGTCTTTCTTATTAGCTGTGGTAGGTTAAATTCATGCCATGTCCAAACTTCTGAGAAGCTAGGATCAATTAAAAGATAGCCCGTCTTGACTACTTCTCGATGAAAAGAAGTAGTCATGGGACTGCCTGGATAGATAATGTTTCTCTGCGTATTGGAGTGACTGTGTAGGTCTCCCGCGTATACTACAGGAAAGTCATTAAACCTTTCCAAGT
>Ga0307985_10001848_pt1 | contig 11960 bp, 11 predicted proteins | sample EllFjometageno80_FD_203155 | JGI IMG/M metagenome (GOLD analysis project Ga0307985, IMG submission 203155) | Marine microbial communities from Ellis Fjord, Antarctic Ocean - #80 | ecosystem: Environmental > Aquatic > Marine > Unclassified | place: Southern Ocean | collected 2014-10-09 | reverse complement strand
GCCCTTTGCCGCATACCGAATTGCCGGCTCCACGATGGCTTCCCAGTCAAGGCATCCGTGTGAAGCGTGCACCTCGTCCCAGGCCTTGAGGTTGCCCGGCACACCCGACGCTAAGTAGCCAACCTGGCTCAAGCGGTCAACACTCGTCAGGTAGTCAGGCCAGGTCTCCGACACCGGCGTGTACATATCGGGCGTAGCCGCGCCCGGAGCAACGGTGTAGTTGTCGATGCACAACCCGGTGCCGTCGGCCATAGCCAGGTTGATGTAGCCGCCACCTAGAGGTCCAACCATCATTGGTTCAACGACGCTCAATGCGAAGATCGCAGCGATCGCAGCATCGACCGCATTACCGCCCATGGCAAGCATCTCGAGTCCTGCACTCGATCCCAGGGGATGGTTAGTAACCACCATTCCCTGCGAGCCCGTCGCCGCTTGCTTGTAGGTCCCAAACGTTGTGCCTGCACTAGCGCGCCAGTCATCCATACCACGCACGCTAGTGCTGGTTGGTGTCGCTGTTATGACCGTGGTATTCGTGCGTCCATCTCGACTTGGACTGGCCTGTCCATGAGCCGATACTCGAGCTCGCATCCGAGCACACCATTCGGCGCCGAGTTCTAGGTCAGCACGTGGCCGTCAACAAGCACACCGGCTGACCGATCCCAGCTAACACGATTCCACGGACTCGCTACATCCCCAAGCAACTCATCGGCGACGCTTTGGAAAAGGGCCTGGCTCGGATCGGGTGTCGGCGCCCACTGCCCCTTATCGGTGAGCCACAGAATCCGGCCTGACAAATAGTTGTCCGCTACCTCGCTCCATGACCCGAACCGATCACGAAGGGAGTCGGATGCATCCATGACCAAAGCCCAGGCGCGATCCGATGAAATGACCTGTGCCAGAGCGGCGCCGCCAGCAACGGTGATGAGCCGGCAATAGTCCCAGGCAAACTTCTCATCGCCACCGTCGACACCGTCCGTTGCCCATTTCGTCCGACAGCCCTCGGACTGCATCCATTCCACAAGTTCTTCGAATTCGCGCTGGTCGCGAACGTCCCACCATGTGGCCAAGCCTTCAGCCCAGTCGAGCGCTTCGAGACCGCCGCCAAGCGTGTCAAGACGAGGTGCCACCGAACGGAAGTAGATGGCGTTAGTGAGCAGAGCCCATGCCTGCTCGCCCGATACATTCGCGGCTTGCGGGTCCCAGGACCACTGCAGTCCACGGTTGTCGTTCGTGTTTCGCTTGAACCATGCCATAGCCTCAGCCTGACATAGATCTCCGCTGCCATCGGGGTCCCTGCTACTGCTGGCGACGCTGTCAGTGACTACCGACGAACTCCGACATGTTCTTCAGCATGTGGGCCGCGCCGTGTCGGGTGTTCAGCGCCGCGTCCTCGCCGTACAAGGCTTCCTTCTGCCAACCGAAATTGCGGCGATGGGTCGCCAGCGGAGCGAGTTCTTCTGCCCTCGTGATCGCAGCCTCGCGTAGCAGATCAAGTGGCACCGCAGCTTCGACGAACCCGGCCGCCACCGCAGCGTTCGCAGTCCAGCGGCGGGCGAGAATGACGGTTTCGTGGAATGCCGCTGCAGGAATCTTGTGCCGGAACAGGGCAATCTCGGGTTCAGGAATGGTCAAACCGATCTGCAGTTCGTTCGCACACAAGTAGCCGCGGTCCTCGCGCATCAGTCGTACGTCGTGACCCAAGGCGCACATGAAGCCGGCGCCGAACGCGTGCCCGTTTACAGCGGCGATCGTGGGAACCGGCAGCGTGATAATCCGTCCCATCACCTCCATGAACTCGGCACCGAAGGCGACCCGATCGCCACCTCGGTGATCTCCCTTGGACGAGATCCACTCCAGGTCGAGCCCGTTTGAAAAGAACTTGTCGTGCACTGACAACGTAACCAACGCGGCCGCTCCCTCGGAAGCTTCGACCTCATCCAGTGCCTTCGCGAATTCACGAACGAATGTTGTGTTCCAGCAGTTTTCATCGTCGGACATTGTCAGCACGAAGACGGTGCCATGGCGTTCAAGCTCAATCATGGACACGACGGTACGCCCCGGTTCAGCTACTCGCCAACGACTCGTTGAGCATGCTGCAATCAGCCGGGTCGCACCCAGACCATTGGGTCGCTCTCAGAGGCTGCCTCGCTGCTTGCTAGCTCAGCTCGCCCTACAACCATGTGGTGCACTTCATCGGGCCCATCGGCCAGCCGCAAGGTACGAATTGCGGTGTACATCGAGGCCAGCGGTGTGAACTGAGAGACACCCAGACCGCCATGCATCTGAATGGCCTGGTCGATGATGTCGCAGACTCGATGCGGCACCATCGCCTTGACCGCGCTTACCCAGATGCGCGCCTCATGCATCGGAAGCTCGTCCATTGCCTTGGCAGCTTGCAGCACCATCAGCCGCATCGCTTCTAGTTCAATGCGAGCCTTTGCAATCAGTTCGGTGTTGCCGCCAAGCCGAGCGATAGGTCGCCCGAAGGCTTCTCGCTCCAGGCCCCTCGCAGCCATAAGGGCCAGCGCCTTTTCCCCGGCACCGATGGCACGCATGCAGTGATGGATACGGCCCGGCCCCAAGCGCAGCTGTGATATCTCAAAACCGCGCCCTTCGCCTAGCAACATATTTGCTGCTGGCACCCGCACATTGGTGAGACGGATACGCATATGTCCGTGCGGCGCGTCGTCAGAACCGAACACATGCATCGGGCCCAGTACCTCGACACCGTGCGTGTCCATAGGGACAAGGATCTGTGACTGCTGTTCCCGCGTCGGCGCATTGGGATTTGTCTGCACCATGGTGATCATCACCTTGCAGCGAGGATCACCGGCGCCCGAGATCCAGTGCTTCTCGCCATTAATCACCCACTCATCGCCGTCACGTACCGCCTGGGTCGCAATGTTCTTCGCGTCCGATGATGCAACCCCTGGTTCGGTCATCCCGAAACAGGAACGAATCTCGCCAGCAAGAAGTGGCTCTAGCCATTGCGCCTTTTGTTCCGGTGTGCCGACACGCTCAAGCACTTCCATGTTGCCCGTGTCAGGTGCAGAGCAATTCAGACATTCCGACGCAAGCGGGTTCTTGCCAAGTTCAAAGGCGATGTAGGCGTAGTCCAAGTTCGACAGGCCTTCGCCCGTGGCTGCGTCGGGCAGAAAGAAGTTCCACAGCCCTTGCTCTTTTGCCTTGGCCTTGAGTTGGTCCAGAAGCTCAAGCTGGCCTGGCCCGAAGCCCCATCGATCGTCCCGATCCTCGCCGAGTCGATGGAACTCTTCGGTGAGTGGATCGATTTCGTCGCGCATGAAGTCGACGACGCCTTGCAATAGCGGCGCGGCCCGTTCAGAAATCTCCAGGTTGTACATCGCTGTTGTTCGAGCGAGTCCGGTGGTGTGCGTCATTCGTATGTTCCTCCGCTGGAGCGTCGGTACTCCAGTCATCATGTATGCACGCTGAGTGCTTCTGAGTCGAAACACAAGGGACCTTGGTCCACTACTGAAGTAGCTATGTTGAGAACATGACCGCGAACGAGTCGCCTGACTTCATCGGCCCTGAGGCCCCCAACCTTGACTTCATCGACCTCGAGGCCCTCGATATCGGACCGATGTTGCGTCATGCTCGCACCGCGACATTTGCACCGAACTGGAAGTCCGTCCTGCTCGCCGACGCCTCCGTCGGTATCGTCATGATCGTGCTTGGCGTGATTGCGGTTCTATGGATCGCGTGGGTTGGCTGGCCCATCGTGATCGTCGGAGTGCTCTACGTCTTTCTCGTTGTTCGCCGCGCGTTGCAATGGCGGTGGCTGCGCAGCAAAGCTGGCTTGAACTAAGGCTTGAGCTCACAAGCTGACTGTGCGACCATCTGGTCATGAGCGCACGACCACCAATCCGGATTCTCGACGTTGGCGGCACGCCTGAGCAGATGGGCGCCGCCCACGGCACTGCATTCGCCGAAGAGATTCGCCATTACATGAATAAGCGGGTCGACCTCGTTATGTCGGGCATGTGGAGTGGCGGGCCGTTGCAGCGCTCCGATGTCCTCGACATTGCCGAATCGATGCTTCCTGCGCACGCCGCATTCGACGCCGACCTTCATATCGAGATGTGCGCACTGGCCGGGGCCGCTGGGATCACCCAAGCCGAGGCCGTCGTAGTTGGCGGATTCACCGACTTTGTTGACACCGTTCGCTCTGTCGTGGGCGGACTTCCTCCGGTCACCGTTGTCGAGGACGATTGCACCGCAGTGATCATTCCCGATGACCGCACCGCCGATGGTGGCTTCTTTGGCCAGACATGGGACATGCACGACACCGCAACCGACCATGTGCTGCTGCTTCGGGTCCAACCAGATGACGCGCCACCGGCGATCGTCTTTACGACGACCGGCTGTGTCGGTCAAATCGGTATGAACGCCGAGGGTGTCTGTGTTGGCATCAACAACCTGAGCGGTCTCGACGGCACACGAGGTGTCAACTGGACATCGGTGGTGCGCGGCATGCTCAAAACGTGTAATGCCGACAAGGCGCTAAAGGTCCTGCTCGATGCCGACCTCGCCGGCGCTCACAACTTCCTCATCTTTGACCGCCACGGCGTCGGCCACAACGTCGAAGCCATGCCGTCTGTACGCCCCGTCACCACACTCGCCGATGCCCCGATCGTGCACACCAACCACACGCTTGATCCAGCAACGACAGCAGTGCAGGCCGAGAAGCACCCTGTCCAGATGGCAAGTTCTGTGGCGCGCCTCGATACCGGTCGCACCTTGTTAGCCGAAGGCATGATCGATGAAGAACGGATCTTCGATCTCACACGCGAACCCGGCGCCATTTGCCAGAAGAGCACCGAACCCTTCCATGTCGAATCGAGCGGCGCTGCTGTCATGCGGCCTGCTACCGGCGACTTCTGGGCCTGCTGGGGGCGACCTGCCGAGAACGACTACCAGCACATCAGCTTTGCCGACGGCATACTCGGCGCATGACTGCTCCAGAAGCTCGCAATGTGCTTGGCGGCCCGCTCGAATCGTGCGGCACCGAACCCATGACCGGCTGGTACCGCGACGGATGCTGCAATACCGATCCAGGCGACGTCGGTAGCCACACCATCTGTGCCGTGGTGAGCCGAGAGTTCATAGACCACCAGGCCAACATCGGCAACAATCTGGCTACACCTGCGCCACAGTTCGGCTTCCCGGGCCTACATCCTGGCGACCGCTGGTGTGTCACCGCCGCAAACTGGCTACGAGCCCATATGGAAGGCGCGGCCGCTGCGGTAGTTCTTGCAAGTACGCACGAACTTGCCACCGAGATCGTGCCGCTTGAGATACTCCGCCAATACGCCGTCGACGTTCCTGCCGACCTAACCGCCTTGGGCGACGCAGGGCCCGACGAAGAGTAGGCGGGCTGGGCCCCAGCGGACTCGGCAACGAGCCTCGGCGAAGCTGGGCTCGTCAGCCGAGCACCGAGTTTGTCGTATTCGACTTCTCGCGCAACCGAGAGAAGGCGCCCAAGCTGATCTCACGACCGGTGAGTTCTCCGGTCACTCGAACGGGATCAACGTCGTGGTCCTGGCCAGCTTCGTGGGCGTCGACAAGTGCCAGCAAGAAGATGCCGACCATGGGGGCATTCTTGAATTGGTTCCCGCTGGTCCCGCATGCCATGAAGAAGCCATTCAGGCTGGTCTTGTCATAGAGCGGGGCCCAGTCATCACTTGCATCGTAAAGGTCAGCCAAGCCAACCGGAGCCAATGGAATGCGCATCTCCGGCATCCGTCGAGCTGCCCGCAGAACCTGGGCCTCGAACAGATCAGGGGTCGCTGTATTGACAAAGTCGGTGTGATCGGTGACCCATTGCAGCTCGTCGCACTCTGGTTCCGAACTGCCTATTAACACGGTGCCACCAAGGCCAGGCCGGAAATAGACACCCACGCCAGGGTCACTCACCAATGACCCCGTATCGGTTGTAAACGACGCTGGCGCTTCGACCACGTGTACCTCTTGACGTAGCGGACGGCTCTTGATGCGCATCTCGTCGCTGACCCCAGCGAGCTGATTCAAGGCCGACGCCGCTGGACCGCCAACATTGATCACGATTGGCGAGCTGAGATACTCGCCGCCTTCCAGGACCACACCGTCGACGCTGCCGTCTCGCTGGGAAATCGCAGTCACCACTACATTCAGTCGAACCTCAGCCCCATGGGAGCGGGCGGCGAACATAAAGTTTTGAGCGGCGCGCATCGGGTCATCGATGAAGCCGCCATCAGGCGTGAAATACCCCCCAATGTCGGTTGTTGGGTCATCAGCAAAATGCGGGTCCTCGACCGGACGTGGTGGCCAGAAATCACCTTTGGCGAGCGCAGGCAGTTTGGCCTGTATCTGGTCCCCTGAAAGATCTTCGTACGCAATGCCAATATCTTGGAAGATCGCACACACATCAGCGCGATTGTCACCGGGTGTATCGAGCGCCAAACAACCTGTCTGGATGAAGGAGGCCATACCGTCGGGGTCGGCCTCACCAAGATGACTTGCGAAGTCCTTCCACCGATGCGCAGCTTCCCACGCGGTCAGAACCGAGTCGAACGTCGAGTAATTAAACCGAATGATCGCCGATGATGAACTCGTCGAACCAGAGCCCACCGCAGGTCCCGCATCGACACACAACACGCTGCGCCCGCTGCGCGCCAGTTCGAGCGTGATGGAGGCGCCCATCACACCTGCCCCAATCACGATCGCGTCGTAGCTCTGTCGGATACTGGTGTCAGCCATGGACAAAATCTAGACCGCTTACCACTCGGCGGCTGCGACCACGTGCCTGACATTCGCATATTTGGACATGTCACCATGGTCCTAAGTTGCATTTCAAGACCGACTTAGTTTAAAGTTGCAACTCGCTATGAGTATGTCATCTGAGAGCCGCGCCCGGTCGCTACCAGCGTCCCCGCCGCCCGACCCCACCGATCTCGGCTCGTGTTCTATCGAGGCAACACTCGACCTCGTGGGTGATCGCTGGACGCTACTGATCATGCGTGACATCTTCCGAGGCGTTCATCGTTTCAGTCAGCTGCAAGACGATCTGGGGATTGCTCGCAACCTGCTCACCGACCGCCTGACCCGACTGGTCGAACGCGACATCTTGCACAAGGTCCAATACCAAGAACGGCCCCAGCGCTACGAATACCGACTCACAGCCAAGGGCATGGATCTCTCGCCGGCTCTCGTCGCCCTTATGGGCTGGGGCGATCGTTGGGCTGCCGACGGGCAACCGCCCACGTTGCTCGTGCACGACACGTGCTCTACCCCACTCGAACAAGTTCTTCTCTGCCCGGTCTGCAACGAAACCGTGCAGCCGAGCCATATCCGATCTCGTCCCGGCCCCGGCCGACAGGAATAATCGTGACTACCACGCACCACACCCACAGCGACGCACCAAACAGTGCAGCATTGCTGGAACTGCCGTTCACCGAGCTGCTGACTCGCGCACGCCAGATCCGCGACGACACCTATGGCACTCGGGTCACCTACTCTCCCAAGGTCTTCATCCCCCTCACGATGTTGTGCCAGGACAAGTGCGGTTACTGCACCTTTGCCCAACCGCCTGCCCGGCTTGAGTCTCCCTTCTTGAGCCCGCGTGAGGTCCTCAAGATCGCCCGCCAGGGTGCGAAAGTCGGGACCCACGAAGCCCTGTTCACGTTGGGCGAACGACCTGAGCTTCGCTATCCGATCGCTCAGGAATGGCTTCGAGATAACGGCTACGAAACAACCATCGACTATCTCGTCGCGATGTGCGAAATGGTGCGCAACGAGACGGGGCTACTGCCTCATGCGAACGCCGGTGCCCTTTACGCCGACGAATTGGCCCGATTGCGAGAGGTATCTCCTGGCCAAGGCATGATGATCGAGTCGCTTAACCCGAATCTCAAAGCACACCGTGGAGCGCCGGACAAGGAACCACAACGCCGCTTGGACACACTTGAGTGGGCTGGCGAATTGCAAATCCCGTTCACGACCGGCATTCTCGTGGGTATCGGTGAGTCCCCGCAGGACCGAATCGATGCACTCGAAGCAATCGCAGCGTCACACCGCAGGCATGGCCATGTGCAAGAGGTCATCGTGCAGAACTTTTTGCCCAAAGATGGCACCTCGATGCACCTGTGGCCTCCATGTGACCACGACGACTATCTGCAGGCAATCGCCCTGGCTCGCGTCATCTTGCCGGCCGATATCCATCTCCAAGCGCCGCCGAACTTGTCCGATGACTTCGGCGTCCTTCTCGATGCCGGCATCGACGATTGGGGTGGCGTCTCGCCAGTAACCGCCGACCATGTGAATCCCGAACGCCCGTGGCCAGGACTTGACCGCCTGGCGAAACTGACCGAGGACAAGGGCCACGTGCTTGCACCTCGGCTCACGATCTACCCCGAGTTCGCGCTGAACCCAGGCCGCTGGCTCGACGATGCGAACCGGTTCCTGGTTATGGACCGCTCCGACGCCGAGGGCCTTGGCCGCGACGACCCCGGCGCGATCTTCCCCGAACGCACGATGGAAGCAGCCAAGGTCGAAGACGGCGCCGACGTCGTCGTCATCGGCGACAAGTCAACGGTCTGGTACTCAGGCGCCGAGAACCCGCCACCGGTCCTCATTCCAAGCCATGCCTCCGCAGGTGGCGCCGTGGGCGAGGTCATCGCTGGCGTTCGTGCCGGGCAAGAAGTTGGCGAAGCCCAAATTGTCACCCTGTTCTCTGCCCGTGGCCCCGAAGTTGCGGCCGTTGCCCAACTCGCCGACGATCTGCGCCAAGAAGCCGTGGGCGACGTGCTCACGTGGGTCCACAACCGCAATATCAACTACACGAACGTGTGCACCTTCAAGTGCCGCTTCTGCGGATTCTCTAAGGGCCCCCTATCTCTCAACCTTCGAGGCAACCCGTACCTGCTCACACTCGAGCAGATGCAAGAGCGGTGCGTCGAAGCAGCCGAACTCGGGGCAACCGAAGTCACCCTTCAGGGTGGCATCCACCCAAGCTTCGACGGCGACTACTACATCGAAGTGACTCGAGCCGTGAAAGAAGCGGTACCTGATCTACACGTCCACGGGTTCACCGCACTCGAGGTGCACGAAGGTGCCCGACGACTCGAAGTCCCACTGATCGAATACCTGCAGATGCTCAAGGACGCTGGTTTGGCTTCGCTGCCCGGAACCGCTGCTGAGATCCTGGACGACGAGGTGCGAGCCATCCTGTGCTCGGACAAGGTAAACACCGACGAATGGCTCGAAGTCCACGAGGCAGCCCACTCGATTGGCTTGCACTCCAATATCACGATCATGTGCGGCTCGATCGAACAACCCGTTAGTTGGGCACGCCATATGGTGCGCACCCGTGCGCTGCAGAAGCGCACTGGCGGCTTCACCGAATTTATCCCACTTCCGTTCGTGCACATGGCGTCACCGATCTATCTCCAACGCCAAGCCCGCCGCGGCATGACGTTCCGCGAGATCCTGCTGATGCACGCTGTTGGCCGCATCGCCTATCACGGCTGGATCGATAACATCCAACTGTCATGGACCAAGATCGGCATCGAAGGCGCCCATCAGATCCTGCAGGCTGGCGCCAACGATCTCGGCGGCACACTTATGGATGAGAACATCAGCCGCGCCGCTGGAGCCATGCACGGCCAGGGCCTGACCGAAGCTGATTTCAAGGCTCTCGCGGCGCCGCTGGGTCGCACCGCACGTCAACGCACCACGGGCTACGGAATGGCCGACGGCAAAATCGAAGCTGCTGGCACCACCCGTTCCCAGAGCGACGATGGCATCAAAGACGACCGCCGCGAACTCCTTCCGGAGGAATATGTCGGCGTCGGCCGCAAGTAATGTCTCGGACCGAGCTGCTCGACCGAACCAAGAAGGCACTCGGTCTCTAGCCGCTCGCTCTTTTCGCCTATTCAGCGCGCCGATGGCCAGGTCGACGAGACAACGAACATCCGCTCGACCTCGGCCAACGTCGACCGATCACGAAGACTGAGCATGATCGGATGCGCACCCGCCTCATTGAAGTGAGTCTCAAGGCCGGCCACGACGCTGGCCAAGTCGTCGACAGCTGTCATAGCGACGGGAGCCAGCCAGTGAGGTTTCTCTACGATGACTGCGGCCAATGATTCGCCGTCGAGCAGATGGCCGAGTTCGCCAGCTCGGATCCAACGACCTGCAGCGTGTTGATCAGACATCCGAGCGGGGAGCACCTTGGGCCGTTGAGATCGGTAAAAGACCATGCCTTTCACGAACGCTTCGCGTCGTTGCACCGTCGGGTAGTGCACGCGGCTTAGCTCGAGTTGTTGACTGAACAACTTGCCTGTCTTGAATTCGAAGTTGTCAGACGCGTTCGGTCCCGGGTAATCACTCACTCCCCCGTGCGGATGGTGGAGGAAGAACTTGACGGCAACCTCGCAATGCACGACCGCACCGTCATCGTCCCGATAGACAAAATCGAGTTCGCCAATGGTGCGCTTCCCCTCGCAAATCTGCAGCCCTGCCGCCAACAGTTCGACCTGTCGCACGTGCACCAACCAATACTGCACCAGCCGCTCGAAGTAACGCCCAACACGGTGTACATCACCCTGTTCGACCAGAAAGGCATGTAATGACGGCGCGTCGATGTCGTCGCTCGTCAGCGTCGCAGGGGGCGCGACATTGTTGCCACAGACAAATGATGGGCAGTTGACGACCCAGAGGAGATCACGAACCGCCTGTGACATGACGATCAGCGTTTGGGCGCCATGTGCAGGGTCCCACGGAGTTCAGCAAGGTGAATCTGCCGATTGCGTTCTCGCAGTCGTTCGGCTCGATCGGGGGTCAGGTCGGTCACACACGTCCCGCATGACACACCCAGTTCGAAGCCAGCGTGATCGCGGTCCTCGGCTGACAGTGGGCGGCGACAGCCACGGCACAACGTGTAGTCGCCCTGTTCGAGTTCATGGTCAACTGTGACCCGTTCGTCAAAGACGAAACACTCGCCTGCCCACAGAGACTCGTCGGGGTCCACGTCTTCGAGATATTTCAGGATCCCACCCTTGAGATGCATGACGTCGTCGAAGCCTTGATCAAGCATGTACGACGAGGCCTTTTCGCATCGGATGCCCCCGGTGCAGAACATCGCGACCCGCGGATGTTCCTTGGGATCAAGTGTGGCGACATAGTCGGCAAACTCGGTGAAGGACTCGGTGCCTGGATCGACGGCATTTGCGAAGGTGCCAAGCGCGACTTCTTCTTCGTTACGGGTATCGATCACAAGCACGTCTGGATCCGAGATCACATCGTTCCAGTCATTCGCCGAGACATAAGTGCCGACGCGTGAGGTGGGATCGACCGGTTGGCGGAACGTGACGATCTCTTTCTTCAGCCGAACCTTCAACCGAAGGAACGGCATGGACTCAGAGAAGGACTCCTTTACTTCCAGGTCGGCAAAACGTTCGTCGCGGCGCAGCCACGCGAACAGCGCCTCGGTGCTGGCACGAGTTCCTGCGACTGTTCCGTTGATGCCTTCGGGCGCAACGAGTACGGACCCGCGTATCCGGTGGGCTTCGCACTGCTCAAGTATTTGGGCGCGCACCACAGTGTGGTCGCCAAGATTCACAAATTTGTAGAAGGCCGAAACCACAACCGACTCGTCACTCACCACATCAGTGTGTCGTGCCAAGCCCCGGATCGCGCTCTTCGTAATCTCTGGGCCGGTCGAAGCAGGGCTAGCTGTACTGCGCTGCGAACTCGGCGTACGTGTCCATGATTGGCAGCACGGTGTCGGCATCAGCCGGTGGCAGCGCAAAGACGATCCGGTGAATACCGGCCTCGATCAACGAATCGACTATTTCGGCCTTTGCCGGCGTGGCGAACTGCCCGAACTCGAACGACTCGGGATCGCGACCTGCTTCCTCGGCCATCTGCTTAAGCGTGGTGATCTGTTGTGCAAAGTCGTAACG
>Ga0307985_10001847_pt1 | contig 11962 bp, 9 predicted proteins | sample EllFjometageno80_FD_203155 | JGI IMG/M metagenome (GOLD analysis project Ga0307985, IMG submission 203155) | Marine microbial communities from Ellis Fjord, Antarctic Ocean - #80 | ecosystem: Environmental > Aquatic > Marine > Unclassified | place: Southern Ocean | collected 2014-10-09 | reverse complement strand
GGATTGTGACTGGCTGGGAGAGGTAGGGCTGAATTGGCAGGATGAGCAGGGGGGCCGAGAGCGTCGCAAACGAACGGATACGTTGATGTCGTTTGGCAGGTGCACTAGGCACTGGCACGGGATCTGGGGAAGAGGAGAGAGATAGAGGGGGGAGAGTTGAGGGCAGGGGTCGGCGGGGAGGCACTGGCGGCTGCTGCAGAGTGAAGGGGGAGGCCGGCGAGAAGAGAAGTGGCAAGAGAAAGAAGGCGAAGTGCCGCCATAGCATCCGTGGTGCGCGACTGGGGCGAAGTGCAATCATCCATTTTTGACGAGCACGCACCGGCGCACGCACATCTCTCCTCTCGCCTCAATGATGCTCCCTCAAGATCAGCCGCCCGACGACAGCAGCATGGAGCCCGCGGACCGCTTGCTGACGTACCAGACTAAGCTCTAGCTCTCCGCCTCGTTCGTAATCGACCTGCCCAGTCTCAGCGGAGGCAACATCGTCGTCCTCTTCGGCTGCTCCTGCATGGGCAACGTCGTGTCTATGCAGGAGCAGCCGAAGAGGACGCGGCGGCAGGCGCTGCAGGAGACACTGACGGACCTGTTGGCGTTGCTGACGATCGTCAAGAGGGACGGATGCTTCGACCTCAAGTGTACGACATATCGCGCACATACCACTCGCCCCTCAGTCTTGAACTCACCGGCGTGGTACAAGGTTCACTCTTCGCATCCTTCGCCGCACGAGTGACAAAGGGAGAAGGCGGCTACAATTGCCGCACTCGCCCCTAACTTGCTTGCTTCCTTGCTTGCTACAAACAATGTACAAACTATCACCTTAGCCCCATAGCGGTGCCGGGTGCTTATCCCAGTTCTTCGGATTCGGCCACTTCTCGACCCTGCCGTCTTCAAACTCCGGCCTCGTCGCCTTCAAGCCCCTATTGTTCTCCCACCCAAGGTTGTCACCCAACCACACATTCCGCCGGGCGACGCCTGGCGCCGGCTCGTTCGCGTCGCGCCCCTTGAGCTTGTCGTCGATCCCCATGAGTTGGTTGTGGGTACCTTTCGCCGGGAAGATGGGGAACTCGGGACGGCCGGTTCGCGCGTTCGTCTTGAGCACGCTGAGGGGAGGACAGAAGAGAGAGTGAGAAGGAAGGGGGAGCAGAGGGGGCGCACACAACGTCTCGCGGCGCCATGGCGTTTGTTCGCCGGCCGTTTGTTCGCCGGCCGTTTTGTGCCGGCCGTTCGCTCGCCTTGCGGTTCTGAAGCAGCGTGAAGAGTTCACAGTCGATCCCCCCTTTGACCCCATCTCACTCATCAGTTACTCACCTGGTCCCGTTAATTATGTTGTTCACCTCCGCCTGCGTTGCCAACCCCTTATTGAACTCTCGCTTCCTCACGTTCCACTGACTCTCGTCAATGACCTTCCTCGTGACGCCAGCGGGGACAATGTCTTGCTCCTTGTCCATCGCGAACGGCATGTTCCACGTGAACCCGCTCTTCAACCGCTCCGGCGTCTTCGCTCTCGTCAAATCCCCATTCTGCAGCCGGTTCATCGTCTCGGGATACTCCTTCTGGAAGTGCAAGTTTAGCTTACTCGGGTGGTCACACTTACTCCTCACGACCTCCTCCGCCGCGCTCCTCGACATATCCCTCTTCAGCTGCTCCGTTCTCGCCCCGCTAGCCTCCGCCTCGAGATTATACTGACCAATCATGGTGACACTGAGCTTGCTTGTGGATTGACCGTAGCCGTTGGTCACTTTGCCGCGGGTAACGTCCATTTTGAGGACCTGGAAAATGTAAGGACGGGTTAGTGAAGTGGCACTGTAACATCAGCCTGTGGCTGTAACACCAGCCTGTGGCGGTAACACCAGCCTGTGGCTGTAACACCAGCAGCAGGCCTGTGCTCGGCAGTCTGTTCTGGTAATAATAACTTCCGGGGCATTCCGCAGTCACAGGATACGCCGCATTGGCAGGCAGCAGGGGGAGGGGCTCGCAGCAGCTGGCGAGGTCGCAGGGCTGGGGGGTGAGGCTTGCGTTACCTGTAGTGTTGGTGTCACTTGGACGGTTGTAGGGCAGGTCGGCAGGCCTCGCAGTTGGGACCTCCTCATTTGATGAGTACCAAACGCGGGGGGGTTAGAGTTTGCAAAGCACAACAACTCTCTCCCGCTACCCACACCCCACCAACTGTACCACAATGGCGTTCGCTGGAGAAGCCACCCCCGAGCTGACCGAGAAAGAGCTGCGAAAGCTCATGAGCAAGCCGCTCATCAAGGTAAGACTTGACAAGGGTCCTAAAGTAGCCGCAACGTTTGAGCCAAGGGGGGACTGAGAGGGGCAGGGATGGGCGTTAAGCTAGGAAGGGAGTGAGGGACGAGGGGAGGGAGGGACACTGTTGCTTGATCTCGCCCGCCGTCGCCGGTAGGGAATTCGTCAAGCGCGAACTGCACCCTCCGAGCAGTGCCTATCCTCACATAGTACCTGAACACTGGGGGGCAATGACGGGCTGACACTTGTGCGAAGGACACGAGACTAGCTGTTGCAGCATGCTAGCTTGTCACATGGCATGCCGCAATGCACACACACACACACACACACACACACACACACACACACACACACACACACACACACACACACACACACACACACACACACACACACACACACACACACACACTAACACACACACACTAACACAACAATACTCTTCACCTCTCTCAGCAAACCGACATGCCCCAGGAGATGGCAAACGAGACCCTGGAGGTGATCACAATGGCCGTGGACAAGTTCCAGACTAACCGAAACTACGAAGCCGCCGCCCTCCTCATCAAGAACACTCTCGACAAGAGGTTCGGACTCACGTGGCACGCGGCGGTGGGGGAGGGGTACGGATTCGACATCACCTGCCAGAACAGGCTCCTTATCTACGTCTTCTACGGCAATGTTGGAGTCCTGTGTTACAAGTGCTAAGAACAAACAAGGATGCAACGTAGTAAGGGGCGGTGTATACCGTGTAATGCGTGGTTGGCGGGTTTGGCGACGAAGGTGGGAGTGCACGAGTGGTTAATACCCGAGTCCATGGCGCATGCTAAGGGCTTGTGAGTGCAGGAACACATCTTCGGTAAAACTGGTAATTTGTAGAGCAGGGTTTTTGTACATTAAATCAAGTGGACCTCGGACGTGCATCAATAGCGTACTTTTTTAGGGTTGTATGAGGACCAACCCCGCCCGCCCTTTGTTCGCACTGCGCACAACAAGCGACGTGCACAAGACTGCGGCCGTCTGTACAAGTACGTTAGTGGCCCGAATCATTCATCATCTCCACTACTTGTCCTGTACCTTGAGTTCTTCAACATGACGCCCTGCCCTGCCTTGAAACAGCTCTGCTGCTTGCTTGCTTCGAGTCTTTCTTAACAATTTCCTCCTTTTCTACTTTTAACAAAAAGCCGCCTCCTTCGCCCGCATCACTCGTCGCCATGGCCTTCCACGACGACGGCCTCGACACTATCTGCCTGTCGGTCTTCGACGACCTCTTCGACCTCGTAGCGGAAAATGAAATTGACCTGGACATTGACAATGAGACCCTCCCCCTCCCTCCTGTGAGTACAGTGCAGTACGTAGTTGATTCCATACCCGCCCAAGGGAACGCCCGTCTGGCCTTCGAGGGGAAGTACTTCATTCCTGAGACCATGTACACTCAGGTCGGCAAGAAGGTCAAGATGTTTCTGACCGGATATGAGACAGACTCCCCGGAATTGTCTCTTCAGATTACTGCCAGTGTTGACGGGGACCCCCAGTGCCTGCGCGAGAAGGGTCTGGGCAGTCGCGCGTCGATCGAAACCCAGCAAGCCAAGGACCTGAAGACGTGGGATTCGGCCACGTCTCCCACTGTTCCCCACCGTCTGACGAGAAACAGAGACACCATGGAGTGGTCTTCCTACATACAATTCACTCACATCTCCCACTACACCGACGTCAAGAAGCCCAGCTCCGGGCTCTTCACGCTCACGTTCACTGTCAAGGACGGCGACATCTTCGTCGCTTCCCTCACGACCAAGCCCATTGCCATCATCCGCAAGCTGACCAAGACGGCCAGGGACGCCGCTGCGCCTCAGTCTCATGGTGTGCACACACAGCCGGGTGTGTACTCACAGCAGGGTGTGGCCACACAGGAGGGTGTAGCCACGGAACCGTACCGCACCTCGCCCTCGCCCAGCGTTGATGCTAGCGTTGATGCGAACAACAGCCCCTCCAGTACGAGATCGTTGAGCACCTCGACGCCCTCCATCTCGAGCGCAACCACGTCGACGCGGTCGACCGCATCGTCCCGCCCCCAAGACACGGAAGTGGCCACCAAGGCGTTTGAGATCTCGACGTTCCTCATGGCCTTCGGCCTCTGCCCGAAGCAGAACGCCATCACGAAGGCGTCCCCCCAGTGGTCCGTCACCCTTCTCTCGTTCCTTCGCGCCGTCGGGCACCACCTGTCCTCCTGCGAGGCCTCCGCTGCTCACAACGACTCCCCGTCGCTCCTCGCAGCGACGGTGCAGGAGCTCGTGCTCGCGCGCTCTAGCGTGCACGGGATTCAGAACGCGGCGGACGTCGAGAGAACGATCGAGAGCGTGAAGGAGCAGCTTGACAGGGGAGAGAGTCCCGACGAGACGATACCCGTGCTGGACTGGTTCATTGATGCGGTGGTTGACTTGGACTTGGAGGATGTTGAGAATAATGCGAAGATGTCGGATTCACTGCAGCAGCTCGTCACGTACATGAACAGCTTCTGCAAGTTGAGCGACAACAAGGCCAAGCGGAAAGACATCGTAAATTAGAGCCGGGGTTTTAGTTTAACGAGTGCGAGTGAGAGTGCGAGTGAGAGTGCGAGAGTTGCATGCGATTTGCATAAATAAACAATTCGCCCTTTGTTTCTCCTTTTTTTTCCTTTTTCCCAGTCTGAACACGTGCCATTAATTAAATGTTATTCAACGACACGAGACCGTACTCTACCTCCACCTGTACGGCGACTGGGGTTCCAATCGCACCGCCGCTCCCCTGCACCCGCCGCGGCGGCGCTTAGGTGCGCGCCCTGCCACCTGCGTGGCCGCCGTCGCCTGAGCAGTAGTGCCTGCTGTATTCTTCGTATGCGTTTCTCCTTTTTTACCTCCTTTTCTTAGAAGATTATTTCTGGTTTATTTTAGTTCCGCCTCACCAATTAGCTCTAACAACATGACAATCACGCTTGGCGTGCTAAACGGCCTCGTAGGCGGTGTCCTGATCGGTGCTGGCAGCGTCGTGCTGCTGCTCGGCAGCGGCAAGATACTTGGAGTGTCCGGTAAGTTTATTTCTCATATTTTTTTACTACACGACAATAACCAGGCTAAAACACCTATCGATTCGCCTCCGCACCCTCGATCTCCGCAGGCATCATCACTCCGTTCACATCTTCACCTCTCTCATCCTTCTCGCTCCCCGCCCCGACCTCCTCCAAGACAGTCCCCGATGTCCTATGGAGATTGTCCTTCCTCTCCACACTGGCCGTCACGGCCTCAGCCGCCGCCCTGATCTCCCCAGATCTCACACGGACGTACGCCAAGTCCGCGCCCACCCCCGCCGTCGCGCTCATCGGCGGCCTCCTCTGCGGCGTTGGCACGACACTCTCCAACGGTTGCACGTCAGGCCATGGCGTGTGCGGCCTCGGCCGCCTCTCCGTCCGGTCGCTGTACGCGGTCGCGTCGTTCTTCAGCGTCGGACTCGCCACGGCGTCCCTCACGCACGGCCTCCACTCTGACCAGTCCGACTCCCCTCTCGGCCCCGTGTCCCCCCTCGGCCTCACCATTACTCTCCTCCTCGTGTCCTCCACGGCCACTGTGACCCTCCTGACGCACAACTCGCGACCCACCAAGGTCCTTGCGGCAGTCTCTCCCGCAGCCGTCGCCGGCACCCTCTTCGCGTCCGGTCTCCTGATCTCAGGCATGAGCAACCCGCTCGTGGTCCGCAACTTCCTCAATCTGTCGGACTTTCCCCAATTGTGGAACGCGACCCTGGCGTTCGTCATGGCCGGCGCCTCCACCGTGTCCTTCCTCGGCTACCGGTACAAGGCCCACCGCGCCAAGACCAGCCCCACCCCGCTGCTGTGCGCCACCGACGAGCCCTGCGAGTGCTCCTTCTCGTCCATCCCAGGCGCCGGCAAGCCCGACTTGAAGCTAGTCGGCGGCGCCGCCCTGTTCGGCATCGGCTGGGGGCTGACCGGCGTGTGCCCCGGCCCCGCGCTCGTCTGCGGTGCGCTCGGCGTGCCGTCCATCCTCTACTGCTACATCCCCGCGCTCTTCGTGGGCAAGGGCATCACAGCGTACCTCACGAAGAAGCCCACGATTCCGGTTGAGATTGACTTGGACGCCTTGGCCGACTACACGGACCCTGCGGCTAACGAGTTCCTCGTTTCGGGCACCGAGGACCTACCCTACTTCGGCAAGGTCAACGGCTGGCTCAAGCTCATCCCGGAGGAGAGCTACTCGTTCGCGGACCCCGCCACAGTGCCCTTCCTCGACGCCGACAAGAAGTGCAATTCCGTCATGGTCTCAGTCGAGGCCGACTCCCTCACCTCCCCCCTCGTCGACTCCCTCATCGCCGCTCTAGACGCCCTGCCACGCCCCGCCCTCATCTCGTGCAAGTCCGGCGCCCGCGCCACCGCCGTCGCGCGCCTCTACGCCGCCCGCAAGCTCAACGCGACGTCCGAGGTCGTTCTCAGGGCCGCGATTGCCAAGAAGGAGCCGTGGACGAACAACGAGAAGCTCGTCCAGTGGATTAAGGACAACTTGCCCAAGGAGCGTGCCGAGAAGACTGGTCTCATCTTCAGGCAGCTGTTCGACAAGGAGAGCAGCACGTACTCTTATTTGCTCGGCGACGCCGCCACCAAGATCGGCCTCATCATCGACCCCGTCGACACCCTCGCCGACCGGGACGTTCGGATCGCGACCGAGCTCGGCTTGACTCTCAGCTACGGGCTCAACACGCACGCGCACGCCGACCACATCACAGGCACGGCGGTTCTGCGTACGAAATTGAAGGGCCTGGGGAACAGCGACTTCAAGAGCGTCATCAGCGAGTCGAGCGGCGCCAAGGCGGACAAGATGGTCGGGGACTGCGAGCGCATCTACTTTGGGTCGAGGTATTTGGAGGTCCGCTTCACGCCGGGGCACACGGCCGGTTGCGCGTGCTTCGTTCTCGACGACGAGAGCATGGTGTTCACGGGGGACGCGCTCCTCATCAGGGGGTGCGGCAGGACCGACTTCCAGGGAGGTTCGGCTAGCACTCTGTTCAAGAGCGTGAGGGAGAACCTGTTCGTTCTGCCCGACGAGTGCGTCGTGTACCCCGCGCACAACTACCTCGGCGTTCAGTGCAGCAGCATCGGAGAGGAGAAGGAGCACAATCCGAGGCTCAAGGAGGGAATCGGGGAGGCGCAGTTCATTCAGATCATGCTTGATTTAAAGCTTAACGCACCCAAGATGCTGGACGTAGCGGTGCCCAAGAACTTGAACTGCGGAGTATAGGAGTGCTGATAGTGCAGAGCATTACAAACATAATCTAACATACTCTAACGATTACAAATTCTCCCAATGCTTCCCGAGGTTCTTCGCCTTGTCGTCGACCGCCCTAAACGGCCGCTTCAGCACGTAGTCCTCGGGCTGCTGGCCCATTTTCTTGAGCCAAGGGTACTTGATGACGGCGTCGACGTCCGTGACGCTCCTGTATCCCTCCAGCGGCCGCTTGATCCACTCCACGCCCCCCTTGCTGGCGAGCGCCCGCGCGCAATTCACCGAATTGCTGCTAATCGCCACCCTCAGCGGCGTCAGGAAGCTCTTGGTCTCTGCGTTGATGTCCACCTTGCTGCTCGGCTCCAATCCGATGTTGACGATCACCTGGACGCAGTCGACGAAGTCGAACCTGGCCGCGATGTGCAGCGGCGTGTAGCCAGTGTTGTTGGCGATGCTGACGCTGCACCCCTGCATGTACAGCTCTTCGATGCACCACGCCAACCCCCAGCTTGCCGCGGCGGCCGTCCTCTGGTCCCGAGGCATGTTGTTCAGCTTTTTCATCATCCGCTCTGCGTCGAATCGCGGCTGGCTCGTCGGCAGCGGATGCGAGAACAGGGGCTTGAACTTGGTGAAGTGACTCGCGTAGATGTTCGTCTCCTTCTCGTGCCGATCGAACGCGGCAGCCAAGTCCTCCGCCAAATACTTGATGGGCTCGTCCCTGGCCGCGGCGTTCAGAATGTTCAAAGCGTGGTTGGCGTTCTTCGGTACTATCCGTTCTACCGTCCTCACGTTGCTCGCCATTCTGCCCTTCTTCTTCAACCTCAGCTCCAGCCCCTTGACCATCTTCTCGTACTCCTGCTTCGGATCCTTGAAGTGGCTGTCGTTGCTGCTCTGCGCCTGCTTCGTCGTGACCATCCTGCCCATGACGATCGTTGGCGTCTTGGCTCTAGTGACGACGCCCGCCTCCCCACCACCGCCGGCACTGCTCGCCGCTCCCAAGAACTTGCTCGCGTCAAACTTCTTCTTCTGAAAAATCGAGCTTCCCAACGCCGCCGCCGCTGCCCCCCCTCCCTCCCCCGCGCCTCCTCCTCTCTTGTCGTTCGCCGCACCCACCAGTAAAGCCATCGCCCCGGCCGGCGCCGGCGTGCTCCCTCCTCCCTTGATCATGATGGACGCCATTCTGCTCCTCACGTCCCCGTTGCCGCCCGACATGTTCACCTTCACGGGCGCGGGAAGGGCCAAAAGCGTGGAGGATCTCCTGGCCAACTCCGTCTTCTCGTTTCCCTTGAGTTTCCGGAACGGATCTCCCTTGATTTTGTCCGGCGAGAACATGATCTTCAGCGTTCCGTCGCCCCCCTCCCTGCTGCCGGGTCTGCTGTTTTTCGGACTGCCAAACCCGTCGTCTTTCTCTTCCTCCCCGCGATCGAAGTCCTCCGCGTCGTAATACTGTTCATTTTCCTCCGCGTAAGTCAGCTTCATCCTGCCCATCATCTTTTCCTCCGTGAACAACCCGTTGATGTCGTCGAACTTGTCCAGCGCCTTCTCCAGCTCCGACTCCTCCTCCCTCCACTCCTTGAGCTTCCCCTCGCCAAACTCAGTCTCTAGATATTTGCCAAACTTGAGCTTGTTCAGAGCCTTGATCGACCCTTCCGCCTCCGCCATGGCTTCCTCCATCGTGAACGTTCTCACCGGCTCCTGCACCTTCTCGTACAGCTTCTTTCTCGACTCTTCCGCCAACCTCTTCTTCTCATCGGGCGACAATTCAGGCGCCCAGATAAAGCTCACGTGAATCTTACCCGTCGCGTCCTTACAACCCTTGCAGCCCATCACATCCAGCCACAATTGCACCTCGTCCTCCGCATCCACGTACCGGTTCAAGTTGATCTGGCACACACCCATCGGGTCCGCCCCGCTCATCATGTCGTAGTCAAACAGCGCCAAGCACACATTCTGGGGGCAGTGTTAGCGACGACTGGGAGTCGGAGAAGAGAGAGGGTTCGGCGCTTACCTGCATGTGCTCCGGGCCCAGCTTTCCTTTGATCCTCTCGTTCCACATCGGGTTCAAAGTCTTCTTGATAACCTTCGTCTGGCTGAACGTCTCAATCCTTGGCTTCGATTTCTTCTTGCCCTTCCCCATCCCAAACATTCCCCCTTCCGACGGCTTCTTGAACCCCTGCAGCTTAACAAACGGGTCGCTAACGCCACTCCCAAACATCCCCTTATCCAACGCAATCAGATCCATCCCCTCAATGATCTTGATACTCAACACTCCCCCCCAAAACTCCTCTATCCTTGGCGTCGCCGTCCTCGTGAATGAAGCAGAGATCAAGACCTGCCCCGCGGTCGCGGCGCAGCCCGTGTACGGCAGCAGCTCGACCAGCGTCGGTTCGCTCGGTAGGAGAGCAGGATCGGCGAGAGACAGCGTAATCGCACCCATGATGTCGTCGTTGCCGACCAAATCGTAGTCGAACACCTGCAGTGTCACGTACGGCGAGTGTTCCTCCTCCATCAAGAAGCTGTACGACTCGTTGTACTCAGGGTTCAGCTCCTTCTTGGCCGTCTTCGTCTGCGCCTTCTTCGTCAACTTCCCCGTGTCGTGTTCCGTAATACTGACCTTAACATACGGGTCGCTACTCGTCGCCGTCTTGGAGAACATGCTCCCCGAGTCCATCGCCGGCAAGTTCACTGCCTTGTGCACCGTGATCTTGAACTCGCCGCCGAAGAAGTCGGTCACCGGCGCTTGATGGAACGGGAAGAAGATCAGGGAGAGGGTCAGAGTCCCCGTCGGACAAACACACCCTTCACATGGCATTATGTCGTAGTCCTTTGTAACGTAGGGGAGGGGATTGTCGCCGTTGCTGTACTTGGCGCCGGCGACCACCAGACTTTGCACGTTTACGTCGACCTTTCCCATCGGGTCGGGAGCGGACATCTTGTCGTAGTCGGCCACGTCGAACGTGACGACGGCGTCGAAGACTTCCGTGAGCGTGTACGCGAACGACTCGTCGAAGGTGGGGTTGAGGTTCTTGTTCTTGTGCTTCGTCTTGTGGATGATTTTCTCCGACGACTTGTTGTCGATTATCCTCCGCCCGGTGAGCTTCACGAAGGGATCACTGGACAAACGCGCCATACACACGTGTGAACAAAGGGCGCCACAAACACGGTGTGAACAAGGGGAGGGGAGGGAGTGCGCAAAGGGGGAGGCGCTATAGACGCGTGTGGCGTCGGCTCGCCGTCGCTTGTTTCCCTCACCTGCTAGCCTTCGACATCACATGCTGATCCATGACCATAAGATCCTTCGCCCCCTTAATGACCCCTACTAAAACACCGCCTGTAAACGCAGTCCCCTCGTAAGGATCAACCTCGTTCTGCACAAACGCGACACTGACCGTCATCGTACCAGTCGCATTGGCACAACCCTCACAAGCCTCCACGGCGAGTTCCTGGATTACCGGCTCTGCTGAGGTTCCGTGGCCCATGAAGTTCACCAACGGCAACGTGACGGAACCCATCGGATCGTCGCCACTCATTTTATCGTGATCCCACACTGTTAGGGTGACGATACTACTGTGCTCCTTCGTCAGCAAAAACGTCTTCTCGTACCCCCACTCAGGGTTCAAGTTCTTCGACACGGTCTTCGTTTTACTAACCTGAGTAACCTTCCCGCTCAATTCCCGACACATGACCTTGCAGTACGGGTCGCTGCTCCCCTTCTTGCTGAACATGCTGCTGTCCATCGCCAGCAACCCCGTCGCTTTCACAATGGTTAGCGTAACTTTACCGCCGCGGAACGACTCCACCTCGGAGGCGCGGCGGAGGGTTGTGGGGGGGGGAGTAAGGGTGTAGGAGAGGGAGACGGAGATGGAGCCGGTGGCTTTCTTGCAGTTTATGCTGGGCCTGGAGGGGGGCAGGGGTTAGGGGGGGACAGTGGCAGAGGCAGTGGCAGCATAGCAGCAGTAGAAAGCATATTCTTGAATCGGCAGTAGAAAGCATATTCTTGAATCGCAATCGCAGCACCCCATCTTCTCCACTCACATGACCGGATGCCACTTCGTATGCACACTCTCATTCAACCCCGGCCTACTAGCAGCTAACTCCAACAACGGGATCTCCGCCATCCCCATCTCGTCATTGCTACTCCCGAAGTCGTAGTCCATCACCAGCAGTCTCAGTGTGGGATTGTGTTGACTAGTAAGTTCCACCGTGAACTCCTCGTCCCACAACGGCGCCAACGTGCTCTTCTTGTGTTTAGTCTTCCCCAAATCAGTGACACTAGTCTTCGCACCGTCGTTCATCACCGCTTGTAGCACGATGTAAGGGTCGGACTTGCCCTTTTTGCTGAACATAGACTTGTCCATTGCGAGGAGACCGACGGCTTCCTTTACGGTTATGGTGAGGGTGCAGCCATAGAACTTTGGGGGAGCATCTGGGGTGGCCATTGGGAAGGGGGG
>Ga0307985_10001844_pt1 | contig 11968 bp, 14 predicted proteins | sample EllFjometageno80_FD_203155 | JGI IMG/M metagenome (GOLD analysis project Ga0307985, IMG submission 203155) | Marine microbial communities from Ellis Fjord, Antarctic Ocean - #80 | ecosystem: Environmental > Aquatic > Marine > Unclassified | place: Southern Ocean | collected 2014-10-09 | reverse complement strand
GAATGCATACCACTTAACTCCATTACTTACGAATCTAATTACCTCTCCTCCTAATGCAGCAGCTTCAAGAGTTACCGTGTCTTTAGCAACTCCAAAAGTACCATCAGCACCAGAGTCAGGACCTATACATATATCTATAGTATCAGAAGTTGCAGCAGTAATAACAGCATCTCCAGCCCCAGAAGGACTTGCAGTAGCTACAAACGTAAAGTTTAAGCCAGCAGCTACTTCTGGAAGAGTGATTACCACATCTGATCCTCCTGCTATAGTTAAAAATACAGTAGCTCCACTTTGATAATCATATAAAGTAGTTGCTGCTGTTGTTACCGTTACCACAGGACAGATCTGACCTCTTAATTTTGGAAGTCTTCCTTTCCCTGCATTAACTGATTTTGTTGAAATATCTAAATAATTTGCCATTTTTTTTTATTTTTTTTAAGCGATATTGGGAGGCCGAAGCCTCCCTCTATCAAATTATTGAATTAATTATGATGCAGATAAAATACCACAAGAAAGCGGGTTTCTTACGATAATACCTGTTTCAGATAACACGTGACATTGGAATCTATCATCACCATTAGCAGCCATCATTGATTTAGTATCGTAAGGGTTTACCATACCACCAACATATTTCTTAACTAATGAACGATTAATTCCGTTAGCACCTTTAGTGATTAACTCTACGTTAGAAACACCAGAAGTTGAACCGAAGTCCATGAATACCATCTTCATAGATTCTTTCAATCTTGTATCACCAAATGAGTTAGTTCCACCTGAAGCACCATGAACGTGCGGATCATCAAATACTGGACAGTAAGCAATAGTAATTTTATTACCTAAAGCATAGTAAGATGTAAAGTTTCCACCTAAAGAGATATCAGATCCAGCTTTAACATCAGCCATAGAACCTCCAGTCATTGCACCAGCAGGAGCAACAATAAGATCTTTCATAGCTCTGTGGAATGCGATACGTCCTTCAGTACCAGTAAACACCACCCATTCGTTTCCGTCAGCAGCAGTTGCATTTAAAGAGATTTTACCAATAAACTCAGTGATAATATCTTCAGTTAATGTTCCAGCTGAATAAGAAGCTTGATTAGATGCAGCAATTTGAGCTAATACACCATCACCAATAACGAAAGATCCGTCATTAGTTGCAGATGCAGCTCTTGCAGAACCATCAGCATAAGTACCAGCAGCAATATCAGTAATGATATCAGTGTTAGTCGCAGAGTAGTTAGTAGCAGCAGTTGCAACAGAATTTTGTCCATACCATCTTTGTAATTCTTGCTCGTACATGAATTGATCCATCATGTGCTGTTCTTTAGTAAAGTACCAAAGAGACTGCCCATTATTTTCAACCCAAGATACATCAGTAGCATCTTTACCAGTGATTGTACATTTCTTTCTGTTAGTTGTCATCCAGTTCTTGTAAGTATCTGGGTAAGCATTATTCTCACCAACATCAGATCCAGCAGACCCAGCAGGGAAAGCAGAACCAATTCTACCAACTACAGATCCAACTGTATTATCAGCAGCAGTAAGAGCTGTGATAGCCTCAAGAGCGTATGCATTTGATGAAGCATCAGTAACTACTAATGCAGTACCTCCAGAAGGAAATCTAACTACATCATAAAGATTGAACCAATCTTCAGCACCACCTCCTGAAGAGTTTTCAAATTTTATAGCTGGTATTTTAACACCAGCAGCACAAGCACCACCACCAGATCCTCCAGCAGGAGTACCAACAGTTTCTACCATTGTTTTTCTATTAAGACGATTCATTACTTTCCATTCATAAGAATTGTCTCCTAAAACTTTTTCACTTGCCATTCTTCTAGTTCTTTCTAAAAGATATGTCATTGAATATCTTGGGTAAAGAGATATTAAAGTTCTTGCGATTTCTGGATGTTGCAACAAGTTTGCGTTAAGTGCATTCGCAGCTGTTGTTCCTTTTCCATATGTACCCGTTGAAGTTACGGCCATAATTTTAAATTTTTTTTTATTAATTAAACATTTTTATTGTTTGCTCAATTAACTTTCAACCTTTAGCAGTCTTTGACTTACTTTTTTTAGACTTACTCGTTCATGAACGCTTTTGGATCAAACGTACCTGACTTCACTTTGAAGTTAGACTTGCTTTTTCCAGTGTTTAGATTAGGTGAAACAATACTATTCATAATAGATGCCTTACCGTCTTCTAAACCTTGAGAACGAAGAATCTTTTCGATTTGCGTGCGGTATAACATGAACATAGCGACATCAGCAACATTGGCGTGATCTGCATATATATCCTTCATCATACTACCTGTAGCGTAGCGATAAACTTCTTCCTTCTGTTTCTTTGTTACTTTCCCTCCCATGAATTGATCCATGTTCTTGATTTCTTTCTTTAAATTTTGCTTTGCTTCTGTAGCTTGTTTCTGTTGAGTCTTTTGAGTTTGTTCTTTCTCATTCTTAGCTTGAGATGTTTGTTGATCTATAGAATTACCTATAACTCTTCTAATACTCTTAGCCTTCATCTTCATCATACCAGAATCTTCTAGCTTGTCTAATGAGTCTTCAATATCTGAAGCTTCTATGCCATCAGCCTTTAATTCTTCTGCTACTAAATCTCTATCACTAAAAGATAAGTAATTTCTTAGTTCAGTGATTTGATTATTAGCAGGAGCTTGTTGCTGCTGCATTGATTCAGCGTAAGCATTGATAGTTTTTAAGAACTCTTCTTTAGAGTTTACCTCTAATCCTAATTCACTACCTACATCACTCCAGCTTAATCCATCAGCTGGTTTTTCTACAGCGTCTACAACCTTAGCTTCTTCTTCATCTTCCCAATTGTATTCTTCTTCTGTTTTAGTTTCCTCTTCTTCTTCTTTTTTCTCAGAATCCCAACCCCAACCATCTGCCTGGTCTTCTTCAGTGGTTTCTGTACCTTCCACTTCTTCTGAATCTGCATCTTTGGTTAGTGCTTCTGTTGTGGCTCCAATCTCCCCATAAACATCTTCTGAAAATGCTAATGGATTAAATTCATCTTTTACCTCCGTAGTTTCGGTTGTATCTACAACCTCTTCTACTAACTTCGACTCTTCTTTTGACATTTTATTTTATTTAAATTAATACTCCCCGTGATTTGCAAATATACGAATTATTTATTATAACTTCTGTGCTGCTCTTTTTAAATCGTCTGACGTTGTGGATGTTCCAGCTTTTTTATTATCAGCTTGCTTCTGTCCGACAGCCTTCTGCTCCGACTCGTCTTGCTTGTTTTTCCTTTCTATATAATAATCAGCAGCTTTTTTATCCATTTCGTTTCTCTCTTTAGTATCATGAAGATCTCTGTCCACTTGAGCTTGTAGCTTAGCCACCTCAAGTCTAGACTCTGCAGCAATTTGAGCAACTTGTAGTTTAGCCTCATTATCCATTTGTTTAAGTTGAGCTTCAGCTTCAAATTTAGCTTTCTCCTGTTCGGCAGCAGCTTGTTGTTGTTGCATTTGCTGTTCCATTGCAGCTTCTTGTTGTTTTTTCATTTCATCCATAGCTTGTTCTAATACTTTCTCAGCCTCAGTCATTGTATCTGCTCTAAGTACTTTAACAACACCTAATAGATCTACACTTCCAGCTTGTAATGCAGCTTGAGATAATTGCTGTACAACTTGCTTCATAGCATCGTCCTTACCACTATCACCTACATAAACACCAAAGTCTTGTAAGGCAATGTCTGGCATTACGTTTAAGAATTTATAAGCACCATCACCTAATATCATTCCAGCTTTCTTTCCTCCAGCCCAAGCAACCTTCATAAGATTACATAATCTTTCTAAGATTCTTTGCTTAACTTCAGCATGAGAATAGAACCAGCTTTCAGTAATTGTAGATGATTGCATTACACTTCTCTGTACATTACCTACATACTCATACTTCTCTACAGCACCTTCTCTTTGTTTAGTTACACCAGATATTTGCCCAGCCATATCCTCTAGCATCACCTTAAGGTTAATTAATTGCTGTACAGATTGGGATAAAGTAAAGTCAATTTGTTGGAATTGATTAAACGAACTCATTTGATTACCCTCGTCTTTAGAATTAATTGGTATAATACCGTCTGTCTTTAAGTGATAAAGAACTTGTTGAATATCCATACCTACATTAGTTGGTAATTGAGCTACATCATATACTACAGCCTTACCACCTGAACGAGCCATAGCAAGTTCTATTTGGTAGACAACAATATTATAAAGCATTTGCACGTTATCTAATAAGTCGATAATAGAAGCAGGAGAACCTGTAGTATTACCTTTTACACAACCTACATAAGATAATGGAGTTTTTCCTGGATCATCTACGCTTCTCACTTGATTATCTCTTCGTCTAGCGTTAACTAGAATCTTACCACCTATCTTAGTAGCCTCCCAAATATCATCCACCCATTTGTTTTCGATCTTATCACCTTTTCTTTTTCTATAAGTATCTTTTACCATCTTTCTAAATGGTCTTGCAGGATCATACTTATTTTCTGATAATTTAAACTTAATACTTCTTAGTGATTTCCATTCAGCAGTTACCACTCTTATTCTAGTTTCTTTACCATGTCCAGCATCCACCCATTCAAAGCCAGAGTTATAGTTATTCATATCGCCACCAGCATATACATTACGCATCTTATCAAGCTCTAATAAATTCTCAGTAGTTAATCCTTCTTTAAATTCGTCATTAATCTCATTAACAGAAAGCCATCTCTCTTCCCCCACCCAAGAACAATCGTCTAAGTAATCTGAATGAGAAGATGTATCGAATATTATATTTCTAGGATCCACTCTTCTTACATATGGGTCTCCATTTTGTATGTTTACTTTATGAAATTCTTTTGCAGTTACAAGTAAATCTCTAAATCCTTCTTTAAATACATCTCTAAGATTATATCTATTAGATAGGTATTCTAATCCGTCCTGAGTAGTTTCTTCTATCATCTCGCGATAGTTATACTTCATATAAGTCTCAATATCTTCAGGTACAGGGATTCCCTGTCCTTGTTCCTTGACATCTATCTTCATTGTTTCCTTCATCTCAGCATGAAACTCATCAAGTAATGATTTCATCATCAACCCCACCTTATGATCATGCTTTCTGATTACAGCAGATTTATTCACTGTAGTTACCTTCATATCGATAGGTCTTCTTAACTCCTCTCCAATTAATAGGTCGATCTTTGGAGTGATAATAGGGTAGTTAACTAGTCTGGCTGGATATGTTAACCCATACTGCTCTGTAATATACTTATAGTCAGATTGGTTTATTGAACCATTATATACTTGATAGTTTTTAATATCCTTAGCTCTTGAAGAGGCATACGACCCTCCATCAGTACCCATATAACTTACTATAGCATCGAGAACTTGCTCGCACCATTCGTTATTCTTGTCTTTGTCTCCAACTACCATCGAAGGCATTGATGTGTATTTTTTAGCCATAGTTTTATTTTATTTCTATCGGAGTTCCGTTGTACCCCATTTTATAATATTTAAATCCCATATCTTCTACTTTCTCCCTTATAGACGCTTTCATCCTATAATTGTCAATATTATGAATCAAACAAAGGCCAAACGCCATAGCACGATCCGTATTTTGTAATCCATAATTAGCAAGTTCATCTATCAAGTCTATAAACCATATATCTTGAACGCTTTCTCTTAAGTAGTCATCTATTAAATCTTCTAATAGTGCCTTTACTTGCTTATTCATATGCACACCATATGTATTTTTAGTTTTCGTTCCAGGGTTATGTGCAGACTCTGGTTTTTCCTTTAAGTACTTCAATGCATTCATGCGCTTAAAGTAATCTAAAATACCTATCTTTGTATATTCCACCAACATCTTAGCGTTATAGTACACCGCTAATTTCAGGCAGCCATCCCAAAAATCTTCCTTCTTCTTAGGTCTATCAGTGTATTCAGCCACCACGTAATCACTTGGCATATCTGTGTTTGCAAATCTACGATAAATTATCGCACTACCCAAGGAATCTGAGGCTCCAGCTTGATCTTGGTCATAAGAATCAATTCCACCTATGTCTAAATGCTTATATTCCTTCTCAGGATGAGCTAATATTTTAAAAGGACCAGTTGGATGAGGCCTCCATGTTACTACAGGATCTCCTTCTCCTAATTGCCAATCTAAGAAGCCACTTTGTATTTGACTTCTATTATCTTTACTTGAAAGTATCCTCGATCTCTGTGCGTTTATTAATGCAATATCAAATCTTGCTGAGTGTGTATTAAGGAATGCTTCCTCTACAGTTAATGGGTAATTTTGTATGTGTAAGTTATATGCTTCGTTATCTCCAGATTTCTGTATACTCTCTCTATCTGTTATAAGTTTTTCTCTAGCTCCTTTCTCGTCTTCAGCTCCAGTGTTAATATCAAAGAACCCATAGTAAGCTTTTGATGCTGGAATAAACATAGGGATTAGATTATAAGCATCATGACTATAATACATATCCATAAAATCTTTAGATGCTTTAGATATATCACCACCAGTACCACCGACAATAGGTACACCAAATTGAACATCACCATCCATAAAGCAAGCTTTAGATGACATGTATGCGTTCTTGAGTTTCTTAAATTCCCCAGCTTCTTCAAATATCATCAACGAAACCCTTTCTCCTTTAAAGACTTCTGGATTATCCATTGTTCTACATATGATATTAGACTGATAACCACCTACTTCCCACTTACCATCCTTATTCTTCTGTTTATATCCAGATCTCATTATACCATCAGTGTCTTTTAATACTGAGTGTTTAAAGTTTGGATGTATACCATTAAGTCCTTTTCTAGTCTTATCAAAGAATGCGTCTGCTGTAACTTGTAATCCTGCAGCTACACCAACGTCATTAAAAGGATAGAATGTATATTCATGAGCTACAGCTCCAGAGTTCATATAAGAGAATCCCTTATCCCTAGCTTTAATAACAATCATGCCTTTTCCTTCCTCTTTACATAATTCTATAGTATCAAAATACTCATGATCCATAGTTCTGTACCAAGGATGTATTAAGTTCTTACGATTACCAGACGTTCCATCATTACCTAAGATCATATAGTAATTAAGGTAGAAATAATACTTACCCGAAATCTTATTAAGCCCTTTAGGTTTAAAACCATTCAAACATCTATCAGTCTCTTGAGCCCAATACTCTTGATAAGCTACAGAGTCAGGATTTAATTCAGGATGTCCTACGTTTGGTATAGGACGATATCTCTGTGGATCAAATTTTATCTTACCCATATCTTAGTCTCTTTGTTTTTCCCAGTCCAAATGCTCCATTCTTTTTCTCTCTTTTTTCTTGCTTAGCATGATACTTGTCTCCCAAGTCTACACCATGTAGTTTAATGGCTAAGTCATTATATTCATCAGCTCTTTTCAAGTCAGCCATCTTATAAAACTTAGTATATCTCTTAAATAGATAGTCTAAATCGTGTTTGTTCTTCTTTTCAGCCATTACATTTCTTTTATTTCCTTCCTTCTTTCTAAAAAGGATAGTCCCTTATTACCAACTATCTTCTGTCTCTCACCCCTTCGATCAATAGCGTCTAATAAGGATTGTCTTGTCTTTAATATCTTCTCAACCCCAATCATTAGCTTCTGTAATAGTTCTGCATTCTCCTCATCTAAGTGCATCCCGTCTATAAGAGCTGTAAACTGATTAATCTTATTATTAAAAGCTATAAGCTGTTCATCTAAAGGATCGAATTGTAGTTCAGTGTATTTTGCACATGCAGCCATCACAGAAACATCCTTAGCTCCTTTCCAATTAAATGTATCGTATAAGTCTTTAGAAACAGCTTTGATTCTCTCCCCTTCAATATAATGCCTATAAGGGCTTTCGTAGTCGCTGACCAGAGCCACCCACTTGAGGGCCGTAGGCCCGAATTTTTCTTTCTTAATGAGTGTAAGAAATTCAGGTACTCCCGTGGTGCCGTCATCGTCTTTAAATATGTCTCCCTTCCTGTTTAGCTTTAATAAATACATTATTTGTACTTTAGTGTTAGTTTAAATAAAAAAATTATAGGACTTATGAAGTTAGAGTTATAATCTGATTCGAATAACTGATCTATAAGATATGTGGGATTATCCTTTACACACCAAGAAGATTCTAGAACATTAAAACCATTCTTCCTGCATTTGGCTTTTATAAACTTCTCGTCTTCTATCAACTCGTCTAGCTCATCATAAACCTTTTCTAAAAAGAATTTATCATCTACACTATACACTCTGCCTTGTTCCCCGTTTACTTCTCTCATTTTATTAAAGATGATGTTTGTGCTCCAAATATCTTACTCAATATACCCTGTATATCAGGAACATTATTAATATCATTAGATGCTGATTGAAAAGGAACCTTGTCTTGTATAGAAAATAGTTCCTGCTTTCTTAAGTTTATAGCATCAACTGAATCTTTAGCTATCATACTTTTATTAAATAAATCAGACTTAGCTTGTATTGTTTCTTTATCAGAAGATCCTGAACCAGCCCAGTGATTCTTTAACCAGAAATCCTTTGTAGATTGTTCACCAGACCATACCTTACTAAAATTAGATGAAGGATGCTCTCTGTGATATCCTAAGAATAACATTTTTTGTTGCTCAGCACTTAAACTACTAACATCGGCACTTTTTTTCGAATCCCACATCTTATCTAACCAGACAGGTATATCTTTTTTATTTCTCGTTAAGTAAGCATGAGTTCTATTAACTGCTATATTACCCCCCATTCCATCTCCCACTTCAAATTGAAACAATCCTCTACCAGGACCTCCTCCTTTTTGTTTAGCATCACCACTCATTCTCTGAGCTGGACCCGTCTCATGAAAAGAGATGTAGTCCATTAGCTGATTATATTGTTTAGACGTACCCCCTTTCTCTTTAGAGAGAAGTTGTAGCATCTCTTCTAGTCCGATTTCTCCCATTAGAATCTCCCTCCTTGTGTGTATTTTCTCATTTTCATTCCATTATTAGCCTGTGGTAATTGTCCTTGTGGTAATTGTGAAGCAAACTTCTTTCCAAATGCTTCTAACTGAGCTAAAGCTATCATGTCAGTGGCTTGTTTTGCATATGACTCTGTTTGCTGTGGCATTACCTGTGGTTGTGGTTGTTGCATCACTTGTTGTTGTGGTTGAGGTATAACACCTCCATTATCATATTGTCTTGCAAACTCACCAAACATACCACCATGACCAAAAGACGTAACATTCTTAGATAGATAAGGATTTAATTCAAGCAATTGATTAGCATCCATATTACCCATTGTATCTTCAGATCCTCCTCCTGTACCACCAGCACCTCTTGGTATTGATATGTCTTGCATACCACCACCATAACCACCAGCATTATTAAGATTAGAATAATAGTCTGTAGCATATCCAGTAGGATTAAACCAAGAAGATTGTTCGTGAGATTTATATGGATTCTTTTGCCACTCCTCCACTAAAGGACCTCCTGGAACATTAGGACGTGGCTTATTACCTACTATTGGGCTATCACTTGTATCTTCTAATAACTTACTTAAGTTCTTTGCTTCTTGTGTCTGATTTCCTGTATACATAATTATTGGTGTTAGTTTTCACAAAGATACATAATTTTATTTATTTTTTTTTATTTATGAGTGAGTATGGTTATTATTAATATTTTTTATTTTAGTGAGGGAGTTATACTATATGCCTAAATCCCCATCCCCTTTTCAAAACTTTGGACACCCTCCCCTAGTTTTCCTTTTACTATTTACAATAACTATTAATTAATACATACATATACTATGCTAACTATTATCATTACAACTATTATTGCTTACCTACTATTTACATATGGCTCATTCAACACTACTAAGTGTACAGAAGATGTCAACAATGTAATAGATAAGTATAAAAACAGGAACAAACCATTCTAATACTATACAAGTTGAGACTATATGTCTCTTCTTTTTACTAATATCTGTGAAAAATGTATAGTTATTGCGGATATAAGTGTCAGTGTGATACAGTCTAATGAACTATATTTAAACACTATAATAGGTTATACTAACACTATTAATATATAAACTGTTGATTATCAATCATTTATTAAACATTAACACTATAATAGGTATTATATATAACTATATAATGTATTTAGATGATTAATAAGTAATACATATAATTAGGTGCGAAGTTATACAATTTAAATGACAATGTCAAGTCCTACAACTGTTTTATTAACTAATACATAATATACTAAGTATTTAGGTGATTGAATTATATGCATACACAACTATTAAGAGTATAACTACAGTATTATATCTATAAACATATAGGTGCTTGTCCCCTTATGTTAGCAGATTTACATATACTCCTTATATTATGTTTACAAAAAGATAAATTAACTACAGTATAGCTCGCATATATGTGCTTCGCACTGCTCGCCTATCTCTCATCAATATAGTGTTCGTTTCACTCACGTATTTAATATCAATCTAATTGCTCTGCATATATTTATACTATGCTTTACTATTATATATAAGTATTAATTAAACTTTATATAATGGGAACAATAGAAACCACTGACATCGATTGCCAATGCGGCAACACAACAGGCTTTCAATTAAGCCACAATGTATCAGAGTGCACACAATGTACTACATTAATTACAATGGATACACCTACATATCATACAAGGTATGTAAAACCTTTAGCAATGATAGCTAAAGAACAAGCATTAACAGACATAGTTATGGGTTCATTCGATAAGAATGGAGATATAGCTGACTGGTCTACATGCTTTGAAGTTGACTGTATAGATGATATACCATGGTAAGTAATATCATTAACCTATACTACAAGTCTATTGATACATTCAATATGCTATACTTCCACAACTACTAACAGGTCGGGCTAACGCCCTTCCTTTTTTACTATTTATTATAAGTATTAATTAAACTAAATAAAGATATGGATAATCAAGGATTAGAACACATTACAGAGATAGAGATTAAACTGCAAAAAGCAGAATCAGCTATCTATTACTTAAAAGAAGAAATAAAAGCTTATGAGGAAGCTGTGTTACACGTAAAAACATTAATGCCTGAAACATATGATAAATTAGAAAATAGCTCATTCTTTAATATTATACATTTCCATCAGTTAGAACATAAGCATTGGGAAACAATTCAAGATAAAATAGACTCAGGAGAATATAAAGTATCTGAGTATGATTCTAATGATGAACAGCCTCATTAACTAAATAGGTCGGAGCTAACGCTCCTCCTTTTTTACTATTAACTATAACAATTAAACTAGTATAAATTAAATAATTAAAACTATGGCTAAGAAAGCTAAGAAATCAGTAACAGGTAAACATGTAGTAACAGTAGCACCAACTAAGAAAGCAATTAACTTTGCTGATGGTGTATTTATTAAAGAACATACCTTCGAAAATGGTAGTTCAGTAATTAAGATTAACTTCAATGCAAGACAGTTTTGTAACTGGATGAAAGACAATGTTGATGACAAAGGTTATGTTAAGACAGATGTATGGAGTAACAAAGAAGGTAGTAAGTATACTCACAGTATGAGTCATAACGACTACAATCCTCAGCAAGCAGCTAAAGCTGAACTAGCTCAAACGCTAGAAGCAATGCCATTCTAATGAGCATACTAGCAATATCATTCTTCGCTGCCGTTGGTTATTATATCATAGTATATAAAGCCATCGGTAGGAGAAGGTTGGTTAAAACACAGACATTTTGGGACATAGTATTCACACTACTACTACCAATATTGTTCATTGGTACATTCAGTGGTCTGGCAACAGCAGTGGTAGCAGGAGTATTATTCTCCCTATTCACAGCTATGACACCAGCACCTAGTGATGAAGATTTATAGTAAAGAATAGTGAATGGAGTGTGCACACTCTCCTCTATTAGGGAGCATAGAATG
>Ga0307985_10001839_pt1 | contig 11984 bp, 8 predicted proteins | sample EllFjometageno80_FD_203155 | JGI IMG/M metagenome (GOLD analysis project Ga0307985, IMG submission 203155) | Marine microbial communities from Ellis Fjord, Antarctic Ocean - #80 | ecosystem: Environmental > Aquatic > Marine > Unclassified | place: Southern Ocean | collected 2014-10-09 | reverse complement strand
CCCCTTAAAGGAGAGATATCCTTAAGGGGATTTAAATAATTTTGGAGTAGTATATGAATTCAGGTATTTGGTTGTATGATGCTAGCGCATTAAAGTATTTCACTGTAGTTAACTTTAAAGTAGACGCTAACGGTGCCTTATCAGGTGTTGTTGATGTAACAGGTGCTACCGTAACCTCTGCTGCTGGTGACTATGTATGTAAGTTTGGTTCACGTGGCATCAAAGATGTATTGATCATCGCTAAACGTTAATGATAAGGATGGAGGTTACCTATGCCTAAGATAGACATACCAGAATTTGGGTTAAAGGGTTTGAACACAGACCTCCCTTCCTTTGTTCTCCCTTTAGAGAATTTCAGTGACGGAATAAATATAAGGTCTATAAGTAATAGATTATCAGCGGTACCTGCTTTCTCCGTATTTGCATCACCTTATGCTGCTCTAAGCAGAATATATAAGGGCGCACAGTGGACACCTGCAGGTTCTTCTTATTACAATATCGCAGTACTGGGTATGAGGGGATCTGATCAGTCAGTAAAAGCTTATATCTATGGTAACAGTACTACTGCTGCATTAGACTTCCCTACAGTACTCGATAATGTGGTAGGTTCAGCAGACCCTGATTTGTTTGTATTTAACGAAGTACTTATTGGTAACTTCGAGAATAACAGACCTATGTATTCAGCACCTGATGCTTCTACTCAGGGTGACTTTGCATACATACCTAATTGGTTGCCTGCAGTGAGAACTAGTAACACACTACTTACTGCAATAACAGTAGGCTCATCTTACTATATTGCTACAGCGACAAGTATAGACTGGTCATCAGTAGGAGGCCCTGTATCTGCTGCTGTAGGTGATACTTTCTTATGTACAACTACTAACGCTAATATAGCAGCCTTAGGTCAAGCATCTACTGCTATCCAGTTATATGCTAAGAAGATAGCACAATATAATGGTCGTTTAATCGCTATGAATTTATATGGCGGTGCAGCAGAACCTATCACATTGTCATGGAGTACCCCTATATCCAACATAGCCAGCCTTGGCGCTGTTAGGTGGTCTACTAATGGTGCATTCTCTGATGGAGATGACCTGATTACTGATACTGCTGGTAAGATAGTAGATGGTGGTCAGTTAGGTCAGTATTTCATAGCATATAAGGAAGACTCTGTAATCCGTTACAGGGATACAGGCTCCCCATTCTATCTAGTACCTGAAGTAGCTTTCTCTGATGATGGCTTATACAGTGCTAGTTGCTTTGTAGAAATTGAAGGTAATAGGCATGTAGTACTAGGTAATCGCGGTGTATATATGCACAGCGGTGGCCCTGAGAAAGAGAATATATCTAAGGGTGTTATCGAAGTTGATCTATATAGTTCTATTAACCCAGCACACAGAGATCGTACATTCTTATTTCGACATAGTGAAGAGAAAGAAGTATGGATTTGTTACTCTACCGTATCTAATACAGACGCTGGCTGTGACCAAGCTCATGTGTTTAACTACCAAACAAACTCTTGGTATAAGCGTACATTACCTGACCTTAATGATGTCATTGAGACAGAGATCGCAGGTACATATATTGCCCTAGGCTTCAAGCCTGCTAATGCTAATATTTACAGCATAGGCACTGCAGTAGAATCTACAGGTCACGTGGCGTTTCAGTTGAATACTATGGGAGATACTAGTTCCACTAAGAATGTCACTGCAATATACCCTAAATGTCTTAATACATTGAACATTACGATACAGGGCGCTAATAAAGTTGGCGGCAGTGGAGCAGTAGTATTCGGGACAGGTAAGAACTTTAACCCAGTAACTGATTATAAATATGATACCCGGATTAATGGTAGATTCATTAGTATGAAGCTAGAAATGGTTGGCGGAATCTCACCAGAGATATCAGGTATCGAAGTAGATGTAGAGGCAGGAGGATTGCGTTAATGTCTAAGATATTCATACCTAATAACCTGACACGTGCACAGTTAGATGCGTTCAGGAGTATAGAAACAGAACTTAATAAGTTATCAAACGGTGGTGCAGTCCTAACAGGTTCTGGGGCACCCACACTTACCTCTAATTTACAGGATGGTGCCTTATACTACGATTACACTAACCTAAACCTGTATGTATTCAGAGATTCTGATAGTATATGGAGAGGCGCGACTAATCAACTTCATATTAAGTATGCATCTGCTGTCACTAATATTGGGGTGGACGGAAAGGTACCTAACACTAGTGATGTCACTGGCTTAGCTGACAATCCTTGGACCGCCGCAGGTGCACAGCTCCCATACAGAGGTATGTGGTTCGGTGGTATAACTGCTTCATCAGACCCTAGAGTATATGCTTGGACCCTCACAGCGGGTACTGATGGTGTTGATGGTTATAACCCTGTCAAAGGTACTGATTACGATGATGGTATCGACGGTAATAATATAAGAGTAGAATACTCTGTAGATGGCACTACTTGGGTTACTACACAAGTGAATGGAACTCTGTATGCTTGGGTACGTACATGCCAAGATACTAACAATAATGGTATCTACGTATGTGGTATATCATCTAAATTTATACCTGAGAAAGGTGTAGAGTATGATGATGGTGGTACTGTTGCTCAAATTACTATATATAAGAGAAGTGCAACTGCGTTAACTACGCCAACAGGCGGTTCGTATGACTTCTCTAACCGTACATTAACAACACCTACTGGTTGGTCTTCTACCATCCCAGTGGGCACAGACCCTGTGTATGCTTGTTTAACTATGGCACATATCATAGGTAACACAGCTACTGATACTACACTCACATGGTCAAGCCCTGAGATCTTAGTACAGAATGGTGCTACAGGTGCTACAGGTACCTCGGTTTATACCACTAATGTATTCATTAGGCAAACAGGTACCCCGGGTACTCCTGTAACAGATACAGGTTCTTTTAACTTTGGAACCAATATTCTTACAGCACCCACAGGTACCCCCTCTACCGAGGTATGGGCTATCAGTGTGCCTACAGGTACCGATCCTCTATGGGCATCTGAGGCAACATTCGATGTGGCAGGAGATACAGGTACTGATAGTACAGCAGATTGGGGTACACCTCGTATAATAGCTAGAGATGGTATTGCAGGTCTTACTGGCCTATCTACCTATATGTTTAGCATATTTAAAAGGTCTGCCACAGCGCCTGCTACACCAACAGGGGGTTCGTATAACTTTACTACGAATACACCTACAGCACCTACAGGGTGGGTGACCAGTGCACCAGCAGGTACTGACCCATTGTATGTGTCTACCACTTTAGCTTCTACTTCAGGGCCTACAGGTTCTGATAGCACATTAACATGGTCTTCACCAGTAGTCATGGCTAGAGATGGTTATAACCCTATCAAAGGTACTGACTACGATGATGGTATCGCTGGTAACAATGTACGTGTACAATACTCTACTGATAATTCAGCGTGGGTATCTACACAAGCCTCTGGCGTAACTTATTTATATATACGTACTGGTGTTGATAGTAATAATAACGGTGTGTATGTTAACGGCCCATCTTCTAAGTTTGTACCTGTAAAGGGTGTGGAATATGATGATGGTGACCCAGGTTCTAATGCATACGTGCACATTAAGTATTCTGATAATGGTACTAGTTTCACAGCGAATGCTGGTGAAGATGTTGGATCTTGGTTAGGCACATATGCAGATCATACAGTAGCAGATTCTACTACATTCTCAGACTATACATGGAAAGAGATTGTAGGTGCTGCAGGTTACAGCCCTATCAAGGGTACTGACTATGATGACGGTATAGCAGGTAATAACGTCAGAGTAGAGTATTCAACAGACGACTCAACATGGGTAGTTAACCAAGCATCTAACACTGTGTATTTATATATTCGTACAGCTGTTGATACTAATGGTAATGGCACTTATGTAGCTGGAGCATCAACCAAATATGTACCTGTAAAGGGTGTAGAGTATGATGACGGTGACCCGGGCACTAACGCCTATGTACATATCAAATATTCTAACAACGGTACCTCATTCACTGCCAACTCAGGTGAAACAGTAGGTTCTTGGATTGGTACACTGGCTAACAGTACCCTTGCAGACTCTAATACATTCTCAGATTACGCTTGGAAGTTAATTGTGGGTTCTGATGGCTATACGCCTATAAAGAATACTGATTACTTTGACGGCACTAGCTCATATTTGCACATTAAGTACTCTAACAATGGTACTTCATTTACAGGTAATGGCGGTGAAGACGTAGGCTCTTGGATAGGTACTCTAAATGATCAGACAATCGCAGATTCTACTACTTTTTCTGATTATGCTTGGAAACTAATTGTAGGCACTGATGGGGTTGATGGTGACGATGGAGCTGCAGGCACAGTAACCACTTACGAGAAGAAATACACTAGTACCCCAGGTTTAGCCTCAGAGATAGGTTCACCTGCATCTGCTGTATCTGGTGTTACGTGGACTACCTTTACAGGTACTGCACCTACATCTGCCTTCTGGGTAGCTGAACAATTCACAGTAGGTGGTGTTGCTCAGGGTTGGAACGTATTCCCTGTACAAGCTAAAGATAGTGGTATACCCTTTGTAAAATGGGTAAAACCGGGCACAGTTAATATGCCAACATTAGGTGATGCCACTTGGATAGCGGATGCTATATTGGCAGTAGAAGCCTTTACAGGTAGGGATTATACCTATCAGAAAGAATTTGGATATGGCACTATAGTTGTCATCGATTACACTAACGGTACACTAGCAGGTAAATATACTAGATCAGGTACTAGTGATGTATGGGTAGCCCCAGCATCATTTATAAGTGGTGATTTAATTGTGGATGGTACTATTGGTGCCGCTCAAATACAAGCCACTGCCATAACTGCTGATAAGATAGCCGCAGGTGCAATAACTTCAGGCAAGCTTACTATAACAGGCACTGGCGCTGTAACTCCTGGATATCTAGGGGCTGCTACTACAGCTGAGAATACCGCCGCTGCTACTACAGCTAACTGGTCTACAGTGACAGATAATGACGGCAATATGCCAGATAATAATGCCACCAAGAACGTATTCCGTGGGGCGTGGGTTACCTCTACTGCTTACACACCCGGAGATATCGTATCTCATTCAGGCCAAAGCTTTTCTAATCTAGTGGCAGTAAGCTCTAGTAATACCACGGCACCTGTTGTAGGTAGTAGTTGGGCATTGTATGCAGCTAAAGGCTATGACACTGTATCAGCCATACTATCTAATGAAGCACATACTTTTTCAGCTTCTTTAACTGGAGCTGTAGGTAGCTATGCAAACTCTGGCACTACAGTTTATGTTTATGAAGGTTCTGACCTACTTGCATATGATGGTGTAGGTACTTCTTTAGGTACATGGAAGGTGACATCCGCTGTTGTGAATATAGTTGTGGGTACTTTGACAGATTCTGGCAGCTACTTAACAGTAGGTAATCATTCAGGCGTAGCAGATGGTACTGATAACTCAACAGTTACTTATACTATTACAGGTAAGACCGGAATAGGTAACTCTTTTTCTTTTGATAAGAGTCAGACATTCTCTAAAAGTAAGACAGGTAGCTCAGGTACTAATGGGACTAACGGTACTAATGGAACCAACGGGACACCGGGCGTAGATGGATCAGATGGTACCAGTAATTATTTTCATATAGCATATGGCACTTCATCAGCTGGGGCAGGATTCAGCCAATCACCTACAGGTAAGACTTTCGTAGGGACATACGTAGATTCTACTGTTGCCGATTCTAGTACTGCCAGTGATTACACTTGGTCTCAGTACGTAGGGGATGATGGTAATGCTGGAACACCGGGTGTAGATGGGTCAGATGGTTCTACTAGCTATTTCCACGTTGCTTATGGTACGTCTAATGCAGGTGCCGGTTTTAGTCAATCACCTACGGGTAAGACATTTATAGGTACGTATGTAGATACTACATTAGCCGATTCTAGCACTGCAAGTGATTATACTTGGGCTTTATATGTAGGTACGGATGGTAACGATGGTGCAGCAGGATCTAACGGCTCCAATGGTTCAGACGGCTCTGATGGTGCCCAAGGCCCTTCAGTAGTTGTCAACACCAACCGCCCATCTACCTTCACATCAACTGACACTACACTAGATGGTTCACAATCAAATATTGTGTTCACAGCCTTAGTGAGTGGGGTATCAAGCCCAACATACGTGTGGACATTCAGTGGACTCCAGACAAACCCTACTGCTTCCACTAATAGCACACAGACAATTACCTCTGCACAATTTGGTACAGCTAAATCAGCCATTGTGACTTGTACAGTCAGTGGTACATATGTAGATGTTGTCACTATAGTCAGGTTAGAGACCAGTACAGCAGAAGCCGGTGCCACAGACGGTATGAGCAGTACAGAACGGGGTCAGATATTCCATGCTACTGACACTACTACTATTGATGGTGGTAAGATAACTACTAACTCCCTGAATGCTAACAAGATTAATCTAGATGGATTAATAGCTATATCAGGAGGCACTGCTGGTGTCAGTCATGGTAAATTATCGCTGACAGACCTTAGTAATAGCGGTCTATATATGGGGTCCTCTACTGTTAGTGGAAGCACTGCCTATGGTCTAATATGTGGAAGTTCCAGTAGTTATATCCAGATGCTATCTACGGGGTCCATGCAACTAGCTAACGTGGATTTAACCGCAGGTATAGGCCTCAACTCTACTACGGCCTACACAACACCTACCGCACAGACTATAAGTCTATCTTCTATACCAGTAGGTGCGGTAATAACCTATCGAATCTTTGGCGGTGGTGGTGGTGGAGGTAACGCGGACGTAGGTGGTAGATTGACTCACGGTGGTACTGGAGGCGCTTCTACATTCACCGTCACAAGGTCTGGTACGGTTATCACACTAGCGACCAGTGTTGGAGCCACTGGTAATGTGGTGGCTGGTTCAGGTAATACTGGAGGAACGGGTGTTAGTTCAGCAGCCCCTGCTAGTGGAACTGGCGGAGCTGGAGGAATTAAGAACAGTTCTGGAGCTGCTACTAACGGTGCAGCTGGTGGACGTGCAGCTGGTGGTGGCGGTGGCGGTAAGAACTCAAGTTCGGTTATAGCAGGTACTGGTGGTGGCGCTTCCGTCATCGCATCAGGTACGTATACAACTGTAACTGGAGACACACAACTGACCATTACATTAGGCGCTGGTGGTACTGGCGACCCTAAGAATATAAATAATGGTGGTGGAGGTGGAGCGGGTGGTGACGGTTATGGTGACATAGCTATTAACAGCCCTGGAGCCACAGTTAACGCCATTACAACCTCACCTTCTTTAATTACAATGCATCTAGACACGACGGTATTAGGGACTTTCACAAGCCCTTCCGATAGTCGCCTAAAGCATGAGGTGAACGAGCTTACAGGTTCTCTAGATATAGTTAGAGGACTCCAAGGTGTAAGCTATAAACTCCTCAAAGGTGATCAGACCCGTACACAGATTGGTTTTATTGCTGATGATGTCCTATTACTTGCCCCCGACCTAGTTAGGACAGTGGCAATAGATGGTACTGATTATAATGCTTTAACATATGATAAGTTCTCTGCATATCTAGCAGAAGCTATCAAAGAGCTAGACAGTATTATAATATCACAAGCATCTGACATTCAAATACTCAAAGATCAGGTAAATGGTTTACTAAATACATGAGGTATATGATGGATGTAAAACTATTATTACCTGAGGAGGTGCTAGCCCAGTGGCCCGAGATAGCCCCCTTAGTATCCTCATTCCTAGATAAGGGTGAGGGTGAATCCACAGTATTCGACATAGCTCAGAGATGCATTAGTATGCAATATCAGTGTTGGATAGTGACCGATGAAGAAGGGATTGTTTGTGTATGTATAACCAAGATAGATGAGCACCCTAAATTCAAATCATTACACATCATTGGTGTTGCAGGAAGTGATTGGTCTACATGGAAACACTTCCATTCCAATTTAGAGAGCTTCGCCAAGTTTAATAACTGCAAAAGAATCACACAATGGGGACGTAAAGGCTGGGTTAAACAATTACAAGGCTTTGAAGGTCAACATGGTGAAACATATAAAGAGATTCATACCGTTATGGCTATGGACTTAATAACAGATAAGGGGATTTAACATGGGTGGAAGTAGCTCGCCAGAATCAATAGGTACAATACCAGAATGGCTAAAGCCATATTTAACAGATACATTAAAAGAAGGTGAGGATCTATACGGTGCTGATGCACTCAGCCATGTGGAAGGTTTAACTGATGAACAGAAAGAAGGTATGGCCCTTACTAAGGGTGGAGTGTTAGGTCAGACTGATACAGCTGAGAAGTCAGCTCAGGGCCGTGACATCTTACTCAATGCAGCTCAAGGTGGTAATGTTGTTGATTATGACAATACCAACACCCAAGAGATTAAAGATGCAGCTATCCGTAAGAGTCAACAAGCCTTTGGTGATACCGCAGGTGCTATGGCATCTAGTGGCCTTGTAGGTGGTCGCCGTGCTGAATTGGTTAAGTCACAACGTGATGCAGAGCTATCTTCTAGCTTGGCATCTATTGATTATGATGACTATAACACTAGGCGTAGTCAGGCATTATCATCTGCTGGCAGTGTTATTAGTTCTGGTTCTGATATACAGAATCAGTATAGTAAGCCGGGTGATACACTCACTGGTGTTGGTGCAGGTATACAAGAACAGAATCAACGTGAAAATGATGCACCTTATCAGGGCTTCCAACGATGGATGAGCACCTTACAGGGTATCCCCTCTTCACCTAATGCTACTGGCGCTGGAGGTAAATAGTTATGCCGGATATTGATGATGGATATGGTAACGCGAATACTACAAACACTATCGAGAAGGTAGCTAAAACATATAATTATGGTAATAACAATGACTACCGCAATAATAGTGTGGGTGAAGCTGGACGTGGTGGTACACAAGGTGTAGTAACTAAGGTAGCCCCTTTGGCAGCTACTACTAATTCGCAAAACCAACAGGTCGGTGACGGTATGCTTGGTTTTGAAGGGTTAGGTACAGCTATGGGTAGATCGATATTTGGTGACGTAGAACAGCAACGGTCCTCGCAGTTGCAACACCAAATCTATGAACCATCATTCTGGGATGGATTAAAAGATGCAGACCTAAGCCCCTACACACCTACGCAAGCAGAGTTAATGGAAAACCCTGACTTGATGACAGATGCGATGTGGGAACAGCAAAGGAATCAAGGTTATGACCCAAGTAATACTGGGGTTAATGGAGGTGGCGGTGGTGGTGGCGATGGAGGTGGCAATAACGGGGCTGCCGCTGCAGTCGCGGAAGTAGTACCCCGTGTACATGGTACTCTAGATGACTATGGTAATGGGACTAACAATAGTACCAGTAACAACAAATACGCTGACAACTACTTCAAAGCTATTCCAGACTCTGCATTCCTTCCTGTAACAGGTACAGTTAACACGGGTGCTATTACAAGCCCTAAATTAACGGGTGTACCTATTAGTTATGGTAATAGCCGTAACGGTGGTCGTAAGTGGAATTCCGGTGTATTTGGTCAACAATCAGGTGCAGCTACCACAGGAGCAGAATAATGGAAAATAATAAATATCTGGCTACAGACCCATTAGAGGCATTGAGCCTACAGCCAATGGCACTTCAAGGTGGTGGTGGTACATTCAATAACAGTGACCCAATGGCCAATATGGCTATGCAAATGGGTATGAAAGCAGCAGGAACGATGATGGGTATCCCGGGTTTATACAGTGGTACTACAGAGGTGCAAGGTTATAATGATGGCACTGAGAGCGTACCCGGTCAACGTACTGGGCAAGATACTATACCAGCTATGTTATCCCCCGGTGAAGCAGTGATCCCTGCATCAGCTGCGCAAGACCCGGCTAACCAAGGAGCGATAGAAGGTATGGTAAATCAAGGCCAAGAACAACAAGGTATGGCTGCACAAATACTACAATCATTAGGCCTACCTTTAGACCCACAGTTAATTGCTATGATTGAAGATATGTTAGCCCAAGGTGTGCCACCTGAACAGATCGTACAGCAGCTACAACAGCGTATGGAAGCTGCTCAGGGTGGGCAAGAAGGTGCACAACCACAAGAAGGTATGGGTATGCCGCAAGAGATGCCTCAGGGTGCCCCTATGCAGCCTATGGAAGCAGGTGCTGGTGTACCACAGGGTTTGTATGGTGGGGATATAAATGTACAAGGCTCTCCGTTATCAGGTAAGGGTAAACGTGAGCAACAGAAGTTCCAATCTGATGAGTCTCGTAAAGACATTGCTTTCCAAGCTGACCAACGTCGTAAAGATGCTGCTCATGATGCTTCTCTAAAACAGAAATCAGAAAGTGCTATGTATGCACGTAGTATGAGTGGAGAATAATCATGGCTAAATCTGACTATTACAAGAAGAAAATAGAAGAACAGAAGAAACAACAAGCTATATGGGATGCTGAAACTAAGGCCAGAAATAAAGAGGCTGAGGAAATTAATGCAGCTATTTCAGCAAGGAACAACCCACAAACAAGTGCAGTACCTGTAATGACACCAGCGGAAGAAGCCAAGATAGATAAAGACATTGAGTTAGCCAAGATGCAGCAAGCTCTAGGTGGTTTAGGTCAAGACAAGACAGTAGTGGATGACACTGCTAAATTTGGTACAGCACCTACCTATGTACAACCCGGCCTAAACCCAGAGTTTGCACAGAGAGCAATGGCTCATGCTAATGCCAATGGAGATACTCGTGTAACCCCTGAGACTTTACAAGGCACCCCTTCTATCATGGACCGCATGAGTCAATGGGGTGACGATGTATGGGATAGTTTCTTTGATGATGAAATAGGTGATGCATCACTAGCTCAAGCCAAACAAGAGATCAACCCTATAGCAGAGGGTGATATTGGTAATCAGGAATATAAAGGGCCTGTAGATAAAGGTCTAGGTACAGTCAGTATCTATGGGCCTCTGAAAGGCGCTAAGGTCGCAGGTTCCTTTATCAAGTCTGCGTTTACAGCAGGTAAGAATGCATATAAGAACAGACCTAAACCACAACCCATCGTAGAGAAGCATGTTAATCCAACTCCTTTGCTACCAGCACCTAAGCCTGTAGTAGTACCAAGGATAGGTAATAACATGCCATCCACTGTAGTAAAACAATCTATAAATACAGGTAAGAACGTTGTACCCCGTAACATGAATCGTTGGGGTGAACCTATGCAGAGATATACACCAAAGCCTAAGATTGGACCCGGTGTACCTACTATAGCAGCAGTCACTAATCAGCAAGAACCCCCTATGGGGCCTACTATTGACATCACATACAAACCTGATGATGCCGTAACTGTAGTACCCCCAGTAGATATGCCACAGAATGGTGGCCCAGACAGGGGTGGTTATCCGAATAAGACCAGATTACCTAACAACGCTAACGCAGCACCACAACGCCCGGGTTATAAAGTTGTTAAATCTGGCGACGGTAGCCCTGTGAAGGCAGGAGGAGGCGGCTACATGTGGTCTAAGGATTATCAGCACCCTATCTGGTCACAAGAAGGTATATGGAAACAAGGAGGAAATGGCTAATGGCAACTCAAAATAATGCACCATTATCTGGTGGAACCACAAATTTATCTGGTGTGGGCACTTGGTTTAAAAAACACATACCCGGTTGGGACACGGAAGCCTATACTAATTATAAGGCTAATCTCCCTGCTGGCGAGTATGCTATTAATGAAAATGATTGGATTAATCAAACTGCCGACAAGAAGATAGCGGCAGGTCATGCAGAGCATGTCAAACAAGGAGGCACATTAAGCCTTGAAGAATTCAGTCAAGGTATTAACCTGAATCCTATTATATCTAATTGGAATGATAACGATGTCCTCGATCAACGTACCACAGAAGCAGCTAGGGT
>Ga0307985_10001838_pt1 | contig 11986 bp, 14 predicted proteins | sample EllFjometageno80_FD_203155 | JGI IMG/M metagenome (GOLD analysis project Ga0307985, IMG submission 203155) | Marine microbial communities from Ellis Fjord, Antarctic Ocean - #80 | ecosystem: Environmental > Aquatic > Marine > Unclassified | place: Southern Ocean | collected 2014-10-09 | reverse complement strand
GTGAGCAAGTGCATGCGCTCGTTCTCGGCTTCCTCGAGTAAAGTGTGGATCCAGCCGTGATCACGCTCGAGGTTGCGCAGGGAGCGGAAGTGACGGAAACCCGCGGCCACGAAGCCAGGCACACCAGCGACGGACTCCAGGACAATGAGGCGCCACTCGACGGCTTTGACTGGCGTGTTCGTTTGCTGGAAACCAGTCAACGCATTGAACGAGTGGTACAGCGTCATCATGAGAGTATGCATGAACTTGTCTGCGTACGTCACTGGGATGTGGTGGTACAGATCCTTCATTCGAGCTTCGATCTCGTGCTCCTGCCAAACGTGGTTCTGCTGCTGGCCAAAGTGAGATCCTGGTGCCACTCCAGGGGGTGCAGTACCAGGAACAGGCGACGCGACGTGTACGTCGGCGGCTTTGGCATTCAGGGGGTGGCGATGAGGGGAGACTCGGAAGTGGATGTTGGAGCGATTGCCCTCGCGCTGCTCATCTGGAGGCACGGAGGCTGAGGACGACATGAATCGGGCTTCTGGAGCTCGGGGGCATCGAGACGTAAGCAGGCGAAAGTTGGGCAAAGCGCAGCTCGTGCGGGTGGCAGAGCGTAAAAGTGGGGCGAGCATGGAATCTAGTTGGTATGTTATGTTTGGCCTAGTCTTAAGATACAGGAACAAAGTCCTTTATTGCTTAACCCTTCTGCTTTTCTGCTTTTCTCCTTTTCTGCCTTTCAGGCTTACCTCTTACTTGCGTCAACGCCAATAAAGTTTACCAGACTGACTGGAAGAAAGTTTACCAGGGCAGCCAGCAGCCACTTTCGCAGCCCTGTGGAACAAAGTGAGGGGCAAGGATACCGGACGAAGGCCGAGTTACCGCGAAGCTGGTCTTCGGCGCAGACCGAGAGAACTTTGTGGTAGTCAATTTATCCCATCCGTCTCCTTATGCTCTTTTTCTACACAATCTCCGTGTTCTTATTCCGAGTGTTACATTGTCCAGCTTACAGAAATATATATATGCGACGCCACCATATTCACCTTGACTTCACCTCTTGTAACATCCGCCATCGTATGTTAGGGTTACCAGCTAACACCCTCAGTCCCCCCCCCCCTCCCAAACAAATATAGCTGCAGTACAAGCCATGACCACTCCAGCCGTCCACGTTACCCTACCCAAAGACGACTTGGAAGCATCCAACCTCGAGTCCGGCGCCGCTAAAACCGATTCGAACTTTATCGGCAGTAACCTCGACGACGATGACCGTGTAACACACGCTGACAACGGGGGGAAACGGATCCTGCAGGTGAGACGCGTTACGAGTTGCAAGCGAAGCGATACTGGATGGATTCAAGAGTACAACCTGATAACACATCGACATGTTAAACCGTTTAGAAGAGGACATTTACAAGATTCGAGGAGCACACCACGAAGAACAAGGTGCTGTCAGCCATGAAGAGCGCGGCGCCATTCTGAACGCTGCGCTACAGTACTTGCCAGAACGCCGCGCTACTGTACTAGCCATTCCGTTTCTCCCCTTGACAGTTGTATGCGTATGGTTTGGCTCACACATGCTCATAACCCTTGTTAGCTGTCGCGCAACGAGTGGGGGTGGATGGGCTTCGGTGTCATCATCCTCGCACTCACCCAAATAGGCTCCCTGGCGGTGCCCTACTTCATCGGGCAGATGCTGGATGCCATCAATGATCCGGACAAAGAGGAGGACGCCAAGAGGGAAGACCTGGCCGCAATCTCCACGCGGTTGTGCATCATCCTTGGATTCACCAGCGTCCTGCTGTTCTTCCGTGGCTTCATTTTTAACGGCGCTGGCGAACGCGTCGTCGCCCGCCTCCGCATCCAGCTCTTCTCGGCCATCCTCCAGCAGGAGATAGCCTTCTTTGACAAGAACAAGACCGGCGAGCTCCTCTCCCGCCTCTCCAGCGACACCGCCAAGCTTCAGGACGCCGCGACGAGCTCCGTGTCCATGTTCATCCGAACCGCCATGGGCATCGTCATCTCCCTTGCCATGATGCTCATCACGTCTTGGAAACTCACATGCGTCATGCTCGTGAGCGTGCCTGTGCTCGTGTTCTTCGCAGTCTGCTACGGCAGGTTCGTCAAGCGGCTCGCGAAGGCGTACACCGACGCGTTGGCCAAGGCTGCGGACATTGCCACGGAATCGATCAGCAACATTCGCACCACGAGGGCGTTTGCTGCAGAGGATGTGGAGAAGAACAAGTACATGGACCTCATCGGCGACCCGGACGACTTCGCCGATCGCTCCTTTTGCTGGTATCCCAAGAAGATGAGCACCCAAAAGCTGGGTATTCAGAAGGCGATGGGGCACGGCGGGTTTATTGGCGTGGTCGGCGGCCTCGGGCAGTTCACGATGGTCGGCCTCATGTTCTACGGCGGCGACTTGGTCTTGAAAAAGGAAATGACGGCGGGGACGCTCGTCACCTTCATGATGTACAGCTTGAACGTGGGCATGTCTCTCGCCATCTTCGCAGGGCTCTTCTCTGCGTTCATGGAGGCCATCGGCGCGAGCACGAGAACGTTCGAGATTGTGGACAGGGAGCCCGCTCTGTCGTTGAGAGGCGGGGAAAAGGTCAAGCTGGAGGGCGAGATCGATTTCGATCAGGTCAAGTTCCATTATCCTTCGCGGCCGGACATCGAGGTTCTCAACAACTTCACTCTGAACATCAAGAAGAACACCACAGTTGCGCTTGTCGGGCAGAGCGGAGGCGGCAAGAGCACCGTGATCAGCTTGCTGGAGAGATTTTACGACGTCGTCGGGGGGGAGATCAGGCTGGACGGCAAGAACATCAAGGACCTCGATCCGAGCGTGATGAGGAACAACTTCGGCTTGGTGGCGCAGGAGCCGGTGCTGTTCGGCGTTTCTATTCTGGACAACATCTGCTACGGAGCGGCGAGCTTGGGAGAGGGCGTGAGCAAAGAACGGGTGGAGGAGGTGGCCAAGATGGCCAACGCACACGAGTTCATCAGCAAGTTTCCGGAGGGCTACGATACCATGGTGGGAGAGAGAGGCATCAAACTGAGCGGTGGCCAGAAGCAGCGCATCGCCATTGCCAGGGCGCTTCTCATGAACCCCAGCGTGCTGCTGCTGGACGAGGCCACGAGTGCGCTGGACGCCGAGAGCGAGGGGCTCGTACAGGGCGCCATAAACGAGGTCATGAAGGGCCGGACCGTGGTGGTCGTGGCCCACAGACTGAGCACCATCAAGAACGCGGACTGCATCGTCATGATCAAGAACCACCAGATCGTCGACAAGGGCACGCACGATGAGCTCATGGCGAGGTGCGGCGATTACCAGGAGCTGGTGAGGAAGCAGCTCAGTGCGAGGGTGGAGGCGTAGCTGATGGTGGGGGGAAACATGTGAATGTAAACTAAGCAATTGTGAGTTTGTTGTTCTGTGCTCAAAGCTGATTTCGTTGAGATTGCCTGTTTGCCTGTGGCCGACTCTCAACCTCTTAACGCAAGGTTAGGCTCGTGTACGCCACGTGCCCCACAACAACGGTCAGCCTCACCGTCTCCATGGAAGTATCGCAAGAGATCGAGAGCCGCAATGCCGGGCTGCCCAAATCTACTAGCGGGTTCAGTACCATGCGCAAAACCATGCTGCAACCTGTTAACACACCAACACACACCAACACTTCTCCCTCCCCCCAAACCGCTTCAGCCGTCCTCGCCCACATTACCAACGCCGTCATCTCCCTCCACACTCACTACGAGCAAGTCGACGCCGCCATGTACAAACAGACGCGTGTGACGTGGACGCAGAGAATCGAGCTTGGAGGGTCTATTCCTCGCCAGATCGTTACTGTCGGCACGCCGAAACTTCTCATGCACTTGAGCAGGATGAGGCAGCAGTTTGACAAGAGCCTGGAGATTGACGGCGCGACCAGAGCGCGGAACGTTGGGTTGATCGCGGACAACATGGAGCAGTATTCCGAGGAGGAGAATGCTTTGCTGGACGAGGGGGAGAAGCACTTCACGGACTTTAAGGAGATGAAGGCGGAGAGTTTGAAGATGGCGTCGCCGCTCAAATCGGGGGAGATCGCCTTCAAGAAGAAGGACAGTCGACAGTCATGCGTGTGGGCGCTCGATCACGCCTGTAAAGGCGAGCCCGGAGGAGGTGCTCGCGTTCCTGTGGGACACAACGAGGCGCTCGGCGCGACGAGAGGACGACCTGGAGAAGAGCGTAGAGGAGCAGGTCAACGGGCATAACATGCTCGTATACAACAAGAAGCGGACCCCCAAGATCATCGCGGATAGAGACTTCCTGGGCAGATCTGTGTGGAAGAAGGAGGGAGAAGGGTTCTTGCTCGTGACGAGTCCAGAGGAGAGTATGGCTAATCACGATGGCAATTGGTCCAAGGGACGGTCGCGAAGCGCAGTCGAGAACAGAATGGGGGGAAGGAGCAACGACGGCAGCAGCGAGGTATGGCGGACAGGCACGTACAGAACAGGCACGCACTGGAACTGCCACTTCACAAAATATCCAGATTCCCTTTTGCATTAAAAAAAGTCTTTTTTCGACGAGCCAAGCGTAGAGTGGGTACAACATAGGTGCCAACGTTTTGCCGTGGGGCATGCTCCATTCCCAGTGCGCTCGCTGTCTCACGCTGTCTCTTCTTAAACGTCTTAAAGTCGCAATAATTGTCACGCATCAATCGCCGTGACGCTCGTGCTAGCGATCGCTGCCTTGGCTTCCAATAGGTAAAATGCGCAGCTTTCACGCTTATAGACAAAACGAAGATAAGGGCACTCCCGCCACCTCAGACACTGCTTACTTCGTTCGTTCGTCCAAAACTTTGTCTGGGTCTGGGCGCGCCAACTCTGCGTGCTGCCCCAGTTTCTTCACCTCGCCGTAAGTCACCCGCTATCACAAAACAAGAACGGACCGAGCACGGCAATGTGCTGTGTATTTGGGGCACGAAATATATATGGAAAGAGGCACTACGACACAACGATGTCCCCCTGTGAACCCCTGACCGTGAAGAGCACCATCCTCTCATCCCTCTCGATACATCCCTCTCTCTCTCACGACATCAAGCACTGATGGACTGGTATAACCCTAACCGCACACTCTCTCTCTTACTCCATCTCACACCCCTCTCTCCCCCTCCCCCCTCCCTCAGTTCCCATGAACTCTATTTTCTTCCTCGCCCTCGCCCTCGCCCTCCTCGCTGCCACCAGCAACGCCTTCATGGTCCCCATGATCGCCCCGCGCATGAGCATGCGAGTGAACGCCGCCTCCCCGGTCGAGGCTGTCAAGAAGGTAAGCACGCTACGTGCAGCACAGAACAAGGCGCCCACGTGATAAGTATAGGCTCTGTGCCAATAACCACACACACCGCCAGCCCAGCATCTTATACGGAGGCGTGCTTTGTTTGATCGACGTGCTTTGATCAGCGAAGCGAAACGAGCTGTGTGGACAAGATTGGCGCGATGCGCAGGTCGCCGGCTTGATGCGCAGGTCGCCGGCTTGATGTGCAGGTCGCCGGCTTGATGCGCAGGTCGCCGGCTTGATGTGCAGGTCGCCGGCTTGATGCGAAGGTCGCCGGCTTGGTGTGCAGGTCGCCGGCTTGATGCGCAGGTCGCCGGCTTGATGTGCAGGTCGCCGGCTTGATGCGCAGGTCGCCGGCTTAACTCACACTCTTTCGCTCGCTTTTCAGGCTGACTTTGTTAGCTCGGTGGCAGCCAAGTCCGGCCTGTCCAAGACGGACGCCGAGTCCGCCCTTGCCGCCGTCATTGACACCATCGTCGAGGAGATCGCCGCCGGCAAGAAGATTAGCATGCTCGGCTTCGGCACCTTCAAGCTGTCCCACCGCGCTGCTCGCTCCGGCAGGAACCCCAAAACTGGCGAGCCATTGCAGATCAAGGCATCCAACTCTCCCTCCTTCTCGGCCTCCAAGACGTTCAAGGAGAAGTGCAACGTGGGCCGCTAAGAACAAGAGTGTCAATGTCGAAATTAGCAGAGTAAAGAGTAATGAGAAACATTCAATGAACACTACTGTCGAGCGGATAAACCTGTTGGAGAGCCGACCGCCGCACCTGGAGCAGCGAGAGTCTTGAGCAGCCCCCCCGTGAGCGACTTGGCAAAGACAGCGTGCGTGCGTGTGTGCGTGTGTGAGTGTGTGCGTGTGTGAGTGTGTGCGTGTGTGAGTGTGTGCGTGTGTGCGTGTGTGCGTGTGTGCGTGTGTGCGTGTGTGCGTGTGTGCGTGTGTGCGTGTGTGCGTGTGTGCATGTGTGCGTGTGTGCGTGTGTGTGTGTGTGCGTGTGTGCGTGTGTGCGTGTGTGCGTGTGTGCGTGTGTGCGTGTGTGCGTGTGTGCGTGTGTGCGTGTGTGCGTGTGTGCGTGTATGCGTGTGTGTGTTTCGTTTATGGCGTCACGCTTCCTGTACAGTCTAAACCTTCTTCTTGAGCACATCGAGCTCGTCCAGAGCGGCCGTCTTCTCGCTCCTCAACTCCCCTATGATAACTTTCGCCACCTCCAGCTTCTTCTTCCACTCCTCCGCAGCCACCTCTTCACCCACGTACTTGAGCTCCGGCGCCACCACGGCCTTTTCTCGCTTCACTCTCTTGCATGTTAAAACCGCCGCGAACCAACCAGAACTGGCACGCCACCACTAACAAATCCAAGGTCCCGTCACCCAGCATCCCATACCCCCCCTCCTTCCCCGTCTTCAGCAGCACGCACAGCACCAGCGTGCCAATCGTCTGCTCTAGCATCGCCTCGGCCGTGTTGTTGTTGTCAGGCACCCCCACCATCTGCATGTACGGCCTCCTGCTCGACAGCGTCTTGAGCATCGCGACGCTCGCTAGAAGGCAGATCACGAGCTGCTCGTAGCTGCCCCGAGCTAGCACCACCAGAAACCCCGTCATGAAGATCCTCTCGACCACCTCGACGATCTCCTAGTACCAATACTCCGGCTTGTGCGCCTCGAACAAGAATACAAAAGCCCTCAAGTCTTCGTCCTTCTCCCGCACATGAACCGGCTGCTTGATCTTCTCCCTGTTCTTCCACAGCAACAGAAAACGTCCCCCCCGGCACTCCCACGCAGATGAGCACCACCATAACCCACGCGTATGCCACCATCGCCTTGTGTGCCGCGTCGTCGCAGTCAATACTCTTGTCCGCCACCAGTCAGCTCTCGCCGCTGTCGAGGTCGACGCACGTGAACGTGCTGAAGATCACTCTCGTCACGGCCGGCAGGATGAAGTTCACGGCAATGAGGTACACGTGGAGCAGCTTGGCCGTCATCTCGTTCTTCTTAGCCGTCACTGCTCACGGCGAACGCACAGCCCACAGGCACCATGGAGAACACGTCGAGGTTACTGACAGATGCGACCTGCGCCGTGGACGTCATGGCCGGCGGGAACGGGAGGTCCAGAGCAACCGACATCATGCTGATGATCTGCACATAGTGTGTGTGAGAAAGTGCGTTATGTGCAGTGCCGTTCGTGCCGCTCTTACATGAAAGTACTGCACCACGAGGAGCGCCATGACAACGAGAGAGGTTATGTTGGCGCCGCCGGATTCGCAGCTCACGCAGTCGCCGGCGGAGAGCGAGTAGTTATCCTCGCAGAGCTCGCAAAACGGACCGCCGTGCCCGGTGGCGCAGATCGACGTGGAGTTAGTTGGCGGCGTGCAAGCGGCCTCGTTGGGGCACTTGAGGATGTCGTTGGAGGCGTTGGACGTGCGCCGGAAGGTCGGCGAGAGGGCCATGGTCTCGACTTTCCTGCCGTCCGAGTCGCACACGGCGCCGACCTTGCACGGCTCACACGCGCCGCCGACTAGCACCTCCAAGAAGTCGCACGATGCATAGCAGGAAGTTGAGCCGGGGTCGGAGGACTTGCCAGCGTCGCATTTGATGCACTCTAGTTCGGTAGCAGCACCGATGTTGGTCGAGGACTTCCCGGCAACGCAGTCCGTGCAAGCAATCGCGCCCGGGTCAGAGTACCCACCCGCCTTGCAGCTGGAGCAGACGCTTGTGACGTCACTGTTCGTGAACGTGCCTGCCTCACACGGCAAGCATAAGTCGGCGTTGGAATCAAAGTAGAACCCGGCAGTGCAGTTTCGGCAGCCGGCAGGCCCTTGGAAGTACGACTGGTGCTTGCCCACGAACAGGCGAGGAGAGCCAGTGAACGTCGGGTCGTAACCTGAGGTGACGCCTGCGAGCGACCACGCACTGTGTGAATAAAGGGGGCGGCGGTGTGCCATACACGCGCGTGAACAAAGGGCTGCGTGTGTGTCCATCTTCTCACCTACTTCGCCAGCGTCGCACATGGAACCTTTGAATGTGACGGTGGCTTCGACACTGTTGTGGTCGTAAAACCTCCTCTAATAACAAGCCCAACAAAACTACTTGCTTGTAACCTCCCCATGCTTCGCCCACAGCACTCTCCTCATAGCACTCGTGCTCGCCAACGTATCAATGACACACTTCGTATACACGCTCCTGCTCTGCACCTTGATTGGCGAGTGCAGCGCCACCCCACCTCCCCAGACCAGATCTGCTCAAGAACACCTGTGCCACTCTGCCAGAGAACGTCGCCGCCTGACGAGGAAGCGTGCGCTCTCAGCAGCACTTCCTCTGTCTTGCAGCACTTCCCTTTGTGCGCGTGTTCTTTTATTGTAACAGCGCTCGCCGCATTGGATTAAAACAGACAGCGTTTGCGCCGTGCTACAACTCTCCGTGTCCGCCAACATCCGCGCCAACTCCAAAGAACATGGGACACTTGACATCGATCGCCACCGCCCTCATCGCCTCCAGAGCCGGCGTCCACAGCTCGCTGTCCTTCCTGATAAACACCGCGTCCATCGTCCCGATGCACGTTAGCAGACTGTACTCGCCGCCCCCCTCCAGGATCTCCACCGCCGCCGTAAAGTCGTTCCCCTCAACAACCCACACGTCGACTGTGACCTCTTTGCGCGACGCGTGCCGGTAGAAGGCCCAGAGCACGTCCCGCTCGCAGCCCTCGCAGTCGAGAACGAACAGGTCCACTTTGTGAACGCCCATGCCTGCGCGAGCGAGGCGCGTGTAAGAGTAGCATATAGTGTAAAGGGAGCGCAGCGAGTTGTTTCGAAAGAGTGGCTCAGAACGGGATGTTTGCGTGCGAGTCGCCGAAAGGAAATTCTCGCGATTTGCGCTGTATTCCCAGTCCAGAACGCTCGCTGCGCTGTATGTGAGCTGTACGTGCGCCGTATGGCCGGCCCAGGGCGCTCTTTTAGCTCGCTCGCTCCGACCCGCTCACCCGCGAGTAAATTTGACGGATGGTGGCAGACCGTGGAGCCCTTGGTAGAATCCACCTCCTCGGGCCCACCAAACCCCGACAAATATGGGTTCTCCACGTTCTCGATGAACCCCCCCATCTCGCCCTTCTCGTAACACAGCGCGCCCGCCACACTCAGCATGCCCGGGCGAAAGTGCCCGCTCGCGCTCGCCCACCTAACAATCGGCTCCACCCCCACGCCCGTCCAGCACATGTATCTCTCGAACAACTCCGTCACCGAGCTGTACAGATCTGCGCTCCCGCTCTCGACGAACGTGAGCCCGTTCCTTCCCCCGAAGATGTTCTCAAGCAGCCAGAACGCCTGGTATCCATTCGTGTACTGCAGTGCCTCTTCGTCCACGGCCAGAGACACAACTGCGGACGTCACAGGGACGCACCTGTCCGTGTGTTTCAAAGCCAGCGTGTCGTACACGTTTGGCAACTCTTTGTAGTTGTACGCAACCGCGTCCTCAGCGGACACCTCCAGAAAGAAGCTGTCTGTCTCGTCTGCGGTCGACAGAGAGGGGAGGAGCAAGTCCACCACCACTGGCTGCGGCAGGTTTGCTGTGGTGATGTGGAACGTGTGCGTGCTTTGCAACGTCTCGTGCTGCAGCTCTTCCGGAAGTATCACCCGCATCTGCGCGATCCCCGACACGGGGGTCTGCAACACAAACACAGTGTGAACAAAAGGGACACACACACAGTGCGAACAAAAGGGGGGGGTAAGTGAGCATGTGTGTCCTCTCGTGTGAACAAGGGTCCTTGTGAACAAGGGTCCTTGTGAACAAAGGGCCATGCGAAGAAAAGGGCCATGTGAAGAAAGGCATCATGTGAAGACAAGGGTCATGTGGCTTCCCGAAAAGGGCCATTGTTCAGTTTCTTATCACAATGACGACCCAAAAAAGGTTCGCTCCAGGCGCACGTACCATACAGTTGTTGCCCTCAATCTCATCCTCCTCCCCCCCCGCTCTGACATACTTGAAGCAAACCTCCTCCATAGCCGTCGTTTGCAGGATGAAGAGGATGCTGTTGTTGGGAAGGAGGGAGTTGGGGGGCGGAGCGAGGAGGGTTAGGGTTGGAGAGGAGGAAGCTGAGATGAGGGGGGGGAGAAGGGAGGATAAGACGACAAGGAAAGGATATAACGACCGGATCATGATAGCGTAGCGACTTTGTTGCTGCATGAGGGTTAGCGGCCGTCGCAGTGGTGATGATTGGCGAAAATCGCCATCTCGCCGAAAACGCGACGCTCAACAAGCACCGCAAAGCAACGAGTGAGGCATCTACGCGAGAGCTGCCAATCCTCGCCAACCACATGCCAGTTGACCACCATCCCCCACTCCCCTTGCTGACCAACGAGGGCTGGTACGGCCGCCCCCTGTCCCCCTTTCAGCTATACTGCAAACCTTCAAACGAGCGACAAGCAAACACCTCCACTCCTCACGCTCACACGCGCCGCTCCCGCAGGACGATGAGTGCCCAGTACGATCTCGTGTACAGCTAGCAGTGGCAGGTGGCCATCATCCATATCCAATCCCTCGCAGACGGTGACGCGGCCGATCAGCTCTTCTACCTGAACAAGCATGGCTCCTCTGCCATCATGAGGGCCTGTCCCAACGATGCGCCACTGGAACTCGTTCAGCTGATGATCACGAAGGCCAAGCTCGACTCAAGGAAGAGGTGCCTGCTGGCCATCGCCAGCAATTACGTTAGGAACACGGCCCTTCATTACGGATATCGCATGCTCTCTTATGGTTCTCCTCCCGTGCTTCGCTCTCTGCCGTGCATCACGCCGTCGCGGCGGGTGCGAAAGGTAAGCCGGTCCAGCCACGCTTCTCCGGTCACCTCGTCGTTCCGGATCAGCTCCATGAAGGCCTGCACCATGAACAAGAAGAGGGTGGGGGAGAGGTTGTCGCCTTGTTTCACTCCGGTGCAGGAGGCGAAGGATTCGGTTGCGCGTCGCATGGAAGTAGTAGTAGTAGTTAACGCTATAGTGGAATGACTCACAAAATCGATCTAGAGATGGTAGGTGGGGGCCCGGTGCCAACAAAACGACGTTGCTACTGCCCCAGCCCGTACCAACGTAAGTCACATACCGGTACCGTTTTTCTCGTCGAAATGATCACACGTTCAAAAAAGTTGCCTTTAATTTACGATTACTTTGTACGGAGACTTTATTTACAATTTACCATTGCTTGTGACTAAGCTTATCCTAACGAGTTCATCTTATGTGATTATTTGCATTCAAGATTTATCAAACGAGGGGTTAGATCAAATACGAATACTAATGTTCATGCACGTATGTATGAATGTCAATAATACCAATAAAAATAGACATAGACATAGAGGCTCTATACGTGAGATATGGCAATAATAATGTCATAATGTACCGGTATGTGACTTACGTTGGTACCGGCTGGGGCAGTAGCAACGTCGTTTCAGCAAAGTGTTGGCCTAGGTTATTCTCATACAGGCCGCTGACACCCATCGCGCGATGGTTATCGTTCTGCAGAATTAGTGGAGCCGAGACTAGCGCCCGAGTCTCAGTTCCTTATGAGTTCGTACTAGCACGTGCTCGATGCCACAGGGCACCGGGTCGCCGTGCTCGTTCCTTGTGACGACAGCGTTCGCGTGATGCGGTGCTGTCGTCTCACCGAGTGGTCAAGGTGAGGCGCCACGGGGCGCACCACGTCTCCCACGACTGCGGC
>Ga0307985_10001836_pt1 | contig 11991 bp, 13 predicted proteins | sample EllFjometageno80_FD_203155 | JGI IMG/M metagenome (GOLD analysis project Ga0307985, IMG submission 203155) | Marine microbial communities from Ellis Fjord, Antarctic Ocean - #80 | ecosystem: Environmental > Aquatic > Marine > Unclassified | place: Southern Ocean | collected 2014-10-09 | reverse complement strand
TGCGAGTGGCTGCCAGCGAGCTGGCCGGGCGCCTTCCCTTGATGCAGGTTAGTGACAAATTAAGCTGGATTGCGGAAGTCATTCTCGAACAGGTTATCTGCTTAGCCTGGGCAGACCTGGCCGCAAAATACGGAGAACCATCGAGGCCGGGCAAGGGTAATGGCTTTGCTATTTTTGGCTATGGAAAATTGGGTGGCTTAGAGCTTGGCTATGGTTCAGACCTGGATCTAGTGTTTGTATACGACGCACACAAACGCGGCGTAACCAATGGTGAGCGCAGCATTGATAACACCGTATTTTATACCCGACTGGGGCAACGCATAATTCACATATTAGATACCCGTATGGCCATGGGGAAGCTCTATGAAGTGGATATGCGACTGCGCCCTTCCGGGGAGTCCGGCATGTTGGTAATCACCACCGAGGGCTTTCGACATTATCAGGAAAACATCGCTTGGACTTGGGAGCACCAGGCGTTGGTGCGCGCCCGCTTTGTCGCCGGGGATGTCGAGGTGGCCGGCCAAGTGGAGAGAACGCGCACTGACATACTGTGCCGGGAAAGAGACCAGACAGAGTTAGCTGAGGACGTGCAGCGTATGAGAGACCGAATGCGGGAACATTTGCTCACCCCGGGGGAAGTAAAACTCACAGAATTCGATCTTAAGCAGGGTGCTGGGGGGATAGTCGACATCGAATTTATGGTGCAGTACGCGGTACTGGCATGGTCCAAGCGTATTCGCGAGTTGGCTCGTTGGACAGACAACGTTCGAATTCTGGAGGTGTTGGCCCGCGAGGGTTTATTTACGGACAGTGAATGTGGGGCGCTTACCGAAGCGTACCTGGCTTATCGATCTGCCTCACACCAGCAAGCCTTGCAGCAACACAGGGCCATTGCTCCGGCGGATAGCTTTAGCCGCCAGCGCCAAGCGGTGAGCGACAAGTGGAAACAAATTTTTACGCTCGCAGGCTGAATGAATCGTGAGGCGGTAAACTCCGCGCGATGAAGCTTGAGCAGTCATACAACCAACGATCAAATAGACTTGAAGGAGAACAACCGCATGAGTGATCCGGGCGATATAAACAGTCAGGCGCAAGGGCTTGGCCCAAACAAAGGACAACAGAGCCACCTCGGGGGCGGTATTTTTTACCGACATTGGCGCGCCAATGAACCGGTACGCGCAGTCATTTTGTTGGCTCATGGGCTGGGTGAACACAGTGGCCGCTATCAGGGTTTCGCTGAATTTGTTGGTGAAAAAGGCATTTCGGTTGTAGCGCCTGATCATTTGGGCCACGGCGCGTCCCCCGGTGACAGGACTCATTTACAGAGTTTTAATGACTATTTACAGCCTCTTGATGAGCTGCGTGAATTAATAGCTAGTTGGTATCCCGGTGTGCCCTGTATTCTGATTGGACACAGCATGGGAGGCTTAATAGCGGCGCGTTATCTTCTGGATCATCAGGACCAATTTGCCGCTGCGTTATTGTCGGGTGCGGCACTGCAGGCGGCAGAACCGCCCTCTGCGTTTGCCATGTTTTTAGCGCGCCTGTTTTCTCGCTGGTTGCCGAAAATGGGTATGTTGCAACTCGATGCAACACAAATTAGCCGAGATCCTGAGGTGGTGCAGGATTATCTGGACGACCCGCTGGTGCACAAGGGTAAGGCCAGCGCTAGGTTGGTCGTAGAATTGTTTAAGGAGATGGAACGGGTAGAGCAAGATCAGGACAAGATCACATTGCCTGTTTTTGTAATGCATGGCAGTGCCGATGCAATGACTACCACTGCTGGCTCCGAGGCTTACTATCGAGGTATAAGCTCTTCTGAAAAAAGCCTGAAAATATACGATGGCCTATACCACGAGATATTTAACGAGCCAGAACGTCTGGAAGTGCTGGGTGATTTGGCCGAGTGGATAGAGGCTAGACTTTAGTCCGGCGCGGGGGCCGCCTTGGTATAGTCGAGCCGCGACATAGCCCACTTATAAGAGCGGCGGGCTAACAGCTTGGCTTCCAGGTCCGAGAGGTCTCTCATCTGAGAATGCCATGCACGGAAAAAACGCAGACGGTCGCTACGGCTTATTTCACGTGGTAGGTGCAGGTTAAGTTGCGTCAGGTTTTGCAGCAGCGACTTGCCCGGTACAGGTTGTATTTGTGTGTTGTGCTCATTATTTATCAGGAAAAATTCAAATCGAGAGGGCCCTTGTTTCGTTAAAATATTGAGCGTTTGTAGGTTGCCATGGATAAATCCGGTGGCGTGTAAGCGCCCTACAAAAATGCCCAGTTCTCGTAATAGCCGCCACCTTTGCGTGGGCTGGCCCCATATTTCGTTGTTATGCGCTTGTTTAATCCAAATACTGAGACGTTCACCTTTCGCAGAACCGGTAAAAATATATTCCGTGCCGTTGGGCAGTTTTCCCCTTGCCACGGTAGGTGGCGCACCAAAACCCGACCACAGCAGGTTTTGGTTGCTGTCCCAGGCGCGGGTGGCATCACTGCCTTTAAACAGAGCCTTGAACCTTTCAGCCGGGCTGCGGGCGGGAAACTCCCGGTAATAAAGCTGCCATTGTGCATGGTGGGCCACGTGGGTATATCCGGAGCTGGAGTCCATTTGCCAGCCATCGGGTAGTTTTTCATCGGCGAGCAAGGCGGCGCACCGATGTAAGGTATCTTCGTCTGGCTGCGTGTCGATAATTTTCGCTGCCCCTGCTTATTGTAAGTCCATGAAAAACGCAGTGGAGAAGAGTTTGCGTCTGCGGTGGGCTTCACCGCTTCGCAGGTATAATATAGCCTGCCAATTCACCATGCCAGAGGAAGTGCTTTGAAGCAAACAGTGCTCATTACGGGTGCAGGAGGACAGCTTGGCCGCGAGTTATGCTTAACTGCGGGGTCGGCGTTTAACTGTATAGGTGTTGACCATAAAGCGTTGGATATTTGCGATTCCGAGGCAATCGTGAAGATGTTGTGTGATTGCCATGTTGATGTACTCATCAATGCGGCGGCCTATACGGCTGTTGATAAGGCGGAATCTGAGCCAGCCTTGGCCGGACGGGTGAATGCCTTGGCGCCGGGATATCTGGCCAGTGCCTGTGCGGCCAATGGTGTGCGAATGATACACTTGTCCACCGATTTCGTATTCGATGGCGAGGCCACACAGCCCTACCAGGTTGACTCACCGACGGCCCCCGTCAGTGAGTATGGCCGGGGTAAGTTGGCTGGCGAAGTGGCTGTAAAGAGCGTGCTGCCCGAGGCTGTGATCGTGCGCACATCCTGGGTGTACTCACGCTTTGGCAGTAATTTTGTCAAAACTATGCTGCGTCTGATGTCGGAGCGAGAAGAGCTGGGAGTGGTTTGTGACCAGCTGGGCACACCCACTTGGGCGGGAGGGTTGGCACGAGCACTTTGGGCTGCGGTGCAACGTCCACAGTTGTGCGGCACCTATCATTGGTCTGATGACGGTGTCTGTAGCTGGTATGACTTTGCTTGTGCAATTTATGAGGAGGGTCGGGCCGTTGGCCTGCTTAACAATGAAGTGGCGGTTAAGCCCATTGCGGCTAGCAGTTACCCTACGCTGGCACATCGGCCGGCCTATAGTGTGTTGGATAAAGCCAACAGCTGGCGAGAATTTGAACTACAGGGGGTGCCCTGGCGAGACCAGTTGCGCTCCATGCTATTGGATATGAAGGAACACTGTAATGAGTAAAGGGCTGTTGGTGACGGGCGCCGCTGGATTTATCGGCGCCAACTTTATGCACTACTGGGCGCGGACGCACCCGCAGGACAAGCTAGTTGGTTACGATGGGTTAACCTATGCTGGCAATCTCGCTAATCTAGATAGCTTGAGTACACACAGAAACTTCAGCTTTGTGCATGCCAATATCTGTGATTCAGAGCGTGTAAAAGCGGTGATGCGCGAGCACTCTATCGATACTATCGTGCACTTTGCTGCGGAGAGCCATGTGGACCGTTCTATCACAGGTCCCGATGAATTTATTGAAACTAATATCGTGGGCACCCACAGCTTGCTTAAGGCAGCAAGAGAAGTCTGGCTGGGGGGGGGCGCAGTCATCCCTCACCGTTTTCACCATGTATCCACTGATGAGGTTTACGGTTCGCTCGCCCCGGATGCGCCGGGATTTTTTGAGGCGCAGAGGTACGAGCCCAACTCTCCCTACTCTGCAAGCAAGGCAGCCTCTGATCATCTGGTGCGCGCCTATCATCACACCTATGGTCTGCAGGTGAGCACCAGTAACTGTTCCAATAACTATGGCCCGTTTCATTTTCCGGAAAAACTTATACCACTCTGCCTGACCAATATTCTGGGAGGCCGGCCATTACCTGTATATGGCGACGGCAGCAATATTCGAGATTGGCTGTATGTAGAAGACCACTGTCGCGGTATTGAGTTGGTGCTGGAGAAGGGCGTAGTAGGAGAGGTGTACAACATTGGCGGCAACAACGAATGGTCGAATCTGGCTATCGTGCAGCTGCTGTGTGAACAGTTGGATGCACGCTTCGCTGCTGACCTCGGGTTGGCCGTGCGGTTTCCACTGGCGCCTGGCGCCACCAAGCGCAGTGCCAGCGAGCTTATTGAGTTTGTTGAAGACCGCGCGGGGCACGATTGGCGCTATGCTATTGATGCCAATAAAATCATGGGTGAGCTGGGCTATCTGCCCCATGAAAGCTTTGAGACTGGCCTGAAGCGCACATTAGACTGGTATCTGGACAACGAGGACTGGTGGCGGCCACTTCTGTAAGAAAAATGTCTATGCCAAATATCGATTACCTTGCCACGAGTCGGGCGTATTCGTTCTAGGGCTGTGTGTCTTAATCGAACAGCGGGATAGAACCCCACGCTAAACCCTTCACGTCTTTTCCGGATAATTGTGGGGTGCCTCCACTTTCCGTCGGCCACTTGATTGCCACTGTTGGGTCGTCCCACGCCAGCGATACCTCTGCCGAGGCATTGTAAAAATCGGTGCACTTATATTGAAAGTCTGCGGTCGCCGATGTGACGTAAAAGCCATGAGCAAAACCCGGTGGAACCCACAGCATTTTGTGGTTGTCTTCACTGAGCGTAACGCCGAACCATTTGCCCAGTGAGGGGGACGAACGGCGCAAGTCCACTGCAACATCAAACACTTCGCCTCGGCTTACGCGCACCAATTTCCCCTGAGTGTTTTCGCTTTGGTAGTGCATGCCACGCAGAATGCCCCGGGCCGAACGGCTGTGATTATCCTGCACAAATGTCAGGTCCAGGCCGGCATCGCGAAAAGTGCTATCGTTCCAGGTTTCCATAAAGAAACCACGTTCGTCACCGAACACGCGAGGTGTGATGACTAGGAGGTCGTGCAGGGGTGTCGTTTCAATATTCATGGAATACAAACCCCCTATCATCGAGCAAGCGCTTCAGATACACCCCATAGCCACTTTTTTCTAGCGGAGCGGCCAGGGCGAGCAGTTGTTCAGCGGTGATATAGCCCATGCGATAGGCCACCTCTTCGGGGCAGGCAATTTTCAGCCCTTGCCGCTCTTCCACGACACGTATGAAAACTGCAGCGTCCAACAGCGAATTGTGAGTGCCTGTGTCCAGCCAGGCGGTACCACGGCTCATTATTTCAACATTGAGGTCGCCGCGCTCCAGATATACTTTGTTCACATCGGTGATTTCCAGCTCACCACGGTGCGAGGGTTTGATGTTCTTGGCGATATCCACAACATCATTGTCGTAGAAATACAGGCCGGTCACTGCATAATGTGACTTGGGACTGGTGGGCTTTTCTTCGATGTCCAGGGCCATACCTGCGCTATTAAAATTGACTACGCCATAGCGCTCCGGGTCTTGTACGTAGTAGGCAAATACGGAAGCACCGGCATCGCGGTGGGCGGCGCTGGTTAGCTTTTCAGTGAAGCCCCCCCCGTAAAAAATGTTGTCGCCTAATACTAGGCTCACCGGAGAATTGTCGATGAAGTCTTCTCCCAGAATGAAGGCCTGAGCCAGGCCGTCCGGGCTGGGCTGAGGTACATAGCTAATATTTATCCCCCACTGGGCACCATCCCCTAGCAAGTCACAGAAGGCCTGCTGGTCACGAGGTGTTGTAATAATCAGGATGTCCCGTATGCCGGCGAGCATTAATGTGGCGAGGGGGTAGTAAATCATTGGCTTGTCATAGATGGGCATTAATTGCTTGCTGACGGTGCTGGTCAGAGGGTGCAGGCGCGTCCCCGAGCCACCGGCGAGAATAATACCTTTGTAGTTTGAGCCACTCATTGGGGTCTATCCTTGTAAAATAAGGAGAAAATTATACGCTAAAATGATGGTACAAGACGATATACTGTCCTCTTGCGCTGGCAGGCCAGCGCTGAAGATAGTGGATTTTCCACCCCAAGCTGATTAAAATCTAGCCTTTTTTCCTCAAGCAGGTCGGCCTTATCCGTTACCAGAAGAAAAATTCCAGCAACTCTCTCGCCATGGCCCCCGAAATCTCGGCCCCGGGAACTGTTTTAGCGCCTGTAAAGCCCCTGCGTATTGCCCTGTTGGGCTACCGCAGCCAGCCCTATAGCGGCGGGCAGGGCGTTTATCTTAAATACTTGAGCAAGGCTCTGGTGGAGGCTGGGCACAGTGTCGATGTGATCTCGGGGCCCCCTTACCCGCATCTGGATCCCCGAGTAAAACTGATTGAGCTGCCAAGCCTCGATTTGTTTGCCAATGGTCTGGGCTCGCTGCGCCTACACCATTTGAGCTCCTGGACTAATATTATCGAGTGGATGAGTAAGTTGACGGGCGGTTTCGCCGAACCTTATACCTTTGGTCGGCGTGCGGTGAAATACTTGAAAAAAAATGGCCACCATTACGATTTGATTCACGACAATCAGAGCTTGAGTGACGGTATGCTGCAAATTCAGGAAATGGGCTTACCTCTGGTGACCACCGTACATCACCCAATCACCAGTGATTTGCGTATTGCCCTTAGCGCCGCCAAAAACTGGCATGAGCGACTGCTGATCAAACGCTGGCATTCGTTTTTGACTATGCAGAGCAGAGTAGTGAAGCAGCTGCATAATATTGTGACGGTGTCGGACTGTTCCAGGCAGGATATAGCCAAAGATTTCGGCATCCAGCCGGCGGGTATCGATATTGTGTACAACGGCATCGACACAGACGAATTCATGCCGATGCCAGAAGTTGAGCGCCAGTCGCTAAAGTTAATGGCCACAGCATCTGCCGACGCACCGCTTAAAGGCCTGCGATATTTACTACGAGCTTATGCGAAGCTTTTACAGCAATACCCCGATCTTGAATTGTTGATAGTCAGCAAGCCTAATCCCGGCGGAAAAACCGAGCGCCTGATTAACTATCTTGGTATCGCCGACAAGGTGCAGTTTGTGAGTGGTATCAGCACCGCACAAATGGTGCGTTATTATGCCCAGGCGACGATTGCGGTGGTACCTTCGGTCTATGAAGGCTTTGGTTTACCTGCCGGAGAGGCCATGGCCTGTGGTGTGCCAGTTATTTCCACGGACGGCGGGGCTCTACCGGAAGTTGTGGGTGACGCCGGCGTCATTGTGCCGGCCAAGAGTGTTGATGCCTTGGCCGATGCGATCGACGACTTGTTGCAGCATCCCGACAAGCGAGATCAGTTGGGTGCGCAGGGGCGTGAGCGAATTCTGCAGAAGTTTTGCTGGGATGTGTGTGCCGGACAGATGGCGAAATACTATCAACAGGTGTTGAATCATGCAGACCATTGATTTTAATTATTTCCCTTTAGCGTCGGGGGATGTGGTTCTCGATCTGGGTTGTGGTGAGGGTCGTCATACCATTTGCGCCTACATAGAGGCCGATTGTCATTGGACGACTTGAAAGCGGCCCGGGGCAAATTCCGCGATTTTGAAGAGGTTGACAACCAAGCAAAGTCGCTGCAGTTTTCCACGGCTAATGCCTTGCAGCTGCCGTTTGCCGCCAATACTTTCGATAAGGTGATATGCAGCGAAGTACTGGAGCATATTCCCGATTACCACGGCGCACTGGAAGAAATATCCCGGGTGCTAAAACCCGGAGGCTTGTTTTGTGCCAGTGTGCCGCGGCGTTGGCCAGAAAAAATATGTTGGGCGCTAAGCGATGACTACCATCAGGTATTAGGCGGACATTTGCGCATTTTTCGCAGTAATCAGTTGCGTGGTGAAATTGAGAGGGTCGGTTTTAATCACTACTATCGTCATTGGGCACATGCACTGCACGCCCCATTTTGGTGGTTGAAATGCCTATTCTGGAAAACTCAGGACAGTAATTGGTTGATTGCCCAATACCATCGGTTTTTGGTCTGGGATCTCATGGATAAGCCGGCGTTTACCCGGGTGTTGGAGAAGATAATGAACCCTGTTTTGGGTAAAAGTGTGGTGATGTATTTCCGCAAAGATGTCAGCGCATGAGTGGGCTTTATCTTACCCCTGGCATATTTCCCGAGGATTTTTTACGTCCTACGGTTGAGTTTATTCTCAACGTGCAACGGCCAAGCGGCGAAATTCCCTGGTTTGAAAGTGGCTATACGGATCCCTGGGACCATATTGAGGCAGCAATGGGCCTTACCATTGGCGGCGAGAATGAGGCGGCGGTGCGCGCCTACAGATGGTTGGCCAGTGTGCAGTTGGATGACGGCAGTTGGTGGGCATCCTATCGAGGCGATGAAATAGATAATAGTAAGCGGCGTGAAACAAATTTTGTGGCATATATTGCAACGGGTGTTTGGCACCACTATCTAGTGACAAAAGATCGTGATTTTTTACAGATGCTGTGGCCTGCGGTTGAAAGCGCCATTGGCTTTGTCGTGTCGCTGCAAAGCGAACACGGTGAAATTCACTGGGCTGTAGATGGTGACGGCAAAGCAAAATGCGACGCGCTGGTTACCGGATGTAGTTCCATCTATAAGAGCCTTGAATGTGCAATGAACATTGCGCTGACTCTGGGGGAAGAAAAACCGCAGTGGAATCAGGCGCGAACCAATCTTGGCCAGGCTTTGCGTTTCAAGCCGGAGCGCTTTGACAGGACCTGGGAGAGCAAGGCTCGCTATTCCATGGATTGGTTCTATCCGGTGTTATCCGGTGTTCTGCCCCAGGCCGAAGGGCACGCACGGCTGCTGGCCCGATGGGATGAGTTTGTTGAAGCGGGTTTGGGCTGTCGCTGTGTCTCCGACCAGCCCTGGGCGACAGTGGCAGAGTCCTGCGAATTGGTGATGGCCCTGTTGGCTGCGGGTGATCATGCCCGAGCAGTGGAGGTGTATAGCTGGCTGCATCAGTGGCGAGCGGCTGATGGCTCCTATTGGACAGGTTACCAGTGGGTGGAAGAATTGCTCTGGCCAGACGAGAAACCCACCTGGACGGCCGGTGCCATATTGCTTGCGGCTGACGCGCTAACCCATCACACTGCCGCTTCTGAGCTGTTTACCCGGGTTAAATTACTCGATGTTGAATTGCCAGGCTCACAAAAGTGTATTAACTAAGTCTTTATCCAGGGGTTGGTCCCGGTGAATGTTGTGATGTAAAGCTGCTCTACTTTTTCTCTGGCCCAGGGCGTTTTGCGCAAAAATTTCAAGCTGGATTTCACCGATGGGTCAGACTTGAAGCAATTGATATTTATTTTCCCCGCCAGAGCATCCCAGCCGTAGTAGCCCTCGAGCTCAAGGATAACTTTTTCCAGTGTAATACCATGCAATGGATTATTGGTTTGTGAACTGCTCACTGATTTGTCCTTTGCTGATGTTAGTTGAGACCTTAGCGACAGGCCAATTCGGCCTCGCGCAAATCCAGGCACTTAAATCGCTTCTGGTCTGCACTGTGGCCAGGTGAAAGCGCCAGCCCGTTGACGCTAGAGGTGACCAGTGCACAAGCCCAGTCGGGCATGGCCTGGTTGAGGCTAAAGTAGTTCCAGTTAGCCTCTTTGCGCACGCTCAATAGGCCGACATTTTTTAATGCGTTTAAGGCCTTGGAGGCGCTGGGCTGGGGGATGTTGAGCGCCGCCACAATTTCACACACACAGACATCATTATTCACCGCTACCAGATAAAGGCAGCGCAAGCGTGTTTTATTGGCCAGCGATGAGAAAACCTCTACTAAATCTATATTCATACCATCTATATTCTTATAATGGAATATGCTATATTTGGAATATAATAGTGCCTGACGTAGCGCCCGATGTACAGGGCTAACACCATAATGGGGGAGTAACACAGTGGCTTTCAAAGTCGGTATTAATGGCTTGGGAAGAATGGGCCGGCTCAGTTTGCGTGCCGGTTGGGAGGCTGAACAATTCGAATTTGTGCAGCTGAATGACCCGGCTGGGGATGCGGCTACGTTTGCCCACTTACTCAACTTTGACTCAGTGCATGGGAAGTGGCAGCACACTGCCCATGGTCAGGCTGGAGAGATTGTCATTGAAGGCTCTCGTCTTGTGTTTAGCGCCAACAAAGCAATTGCTGAGACTGATTGGTCGCAGTGCGATATTGTTATCGATGCCACGGGAAAGTTTAAAGATAAAGCTGCGCTGCAGGGCTACCTCAATCAGGGTGTAAAGCGGGTGTTAGTAACTGCGCCGGTGAAGGAAGCGGGCGTTCTCGATGTGGTCATGGGCGTCAACCACCACTTGTATGACCCCGCCATCTACTCGATTGTCAGCGCGGCATCCTGTACCACTAATTGTCTGGCACCGGTAGTGAAGGTTATCCATGAGAACCTGGGAATTAAGCATGGTTGCATGACGACTATTCACGATATTACCAACACCCAGACCATTCTGGATGCGCCGCACAAAGACCTGCGACGCGCTCGCGCCTGTGGCATGAGTATGATTCCAACCACCACCGGTTCGGCCAGCGCGATTACACACATTTTTCCTGAACTTGCAGGCAAGTTAAATGGTCACGCAGTGCGCGTGCCACTGGCTAACGCCTCACTGACTGACTGCGTATTCGAAGTGCAGCGCGAAACTAGTGTGCAAGAGGTGAACGCGCTGTTAGAAGCGGCCGCCATCGGCGAGCTTGCAGGCATATTAGGCTATGAAACAAAGCCTCTGGTTTCCATTGATTACAAAACCGACCCACGCTCCAGTATTGTCGATGCTCTGTCGACTATGGTTGTTAATGGCACTGCGGTAAAACTATACCTTTGGTACGACAACGAGTGGGGCTATGCCAACCGTGTCATCGACCTGCTGCGCATGGTCGGCGAGCTAGAGCCGAGATAACAATATGATTTTCTACACGTAAACGTCTAGACGCTTGATCGATGTTCCTTAGTAATCGCTCCCCCCAGACACGCCAATATATGCTGGTGACTGCCAGCTACTGGGCATTCACGCTCACCGATGGCGCCTTACGCATGTTGGTAATTTTACATTTTCATGGCTTGGGCTACAGCCCACTTGAAATTTCCATGCTGTTTTTGTTTTACGAATTTTTTGGTGTGGTTACCAACCTTGTGGGCGGTTGGTTGGGCGCCCATCTGGGCTTGAATAAAACCATGAATATTGGTTTGGCCATCCAAGTGTTGGCTCTGGGTATGTTGTTGGTGCCTGCCAGTGTCCTGAGTATTGCATGGGTTATGGCCGCACAGGCACTGTCGGGGATTGCAAAAGACCTGAATAAAATGAGCGCCAAGAGCTCGGTGAAGTTGCTGCTCCCCAGCGATGCTCAAGGCAGGCTATACAAGTGGGTGGCGCTTCTTACCGGTTCCAAGAATGCATTAAAAGGAGCCGGCTTTTTTCTGGGTGGTGCGCTGCTTTCGCTGCTGGGTTTTAAGGGAGCTATCGCGGTGATGGCTGTGGCTCTGGCACTTGTGTGGGTTTTCAGCATGGTCGCTGGGCAGGCAGAGTTTGGCGTGGCCACGCGCAAGCCCAAATTTTCTGAAATGTTGTCCAAAAGCCCTGCGATTAACGCGCTGTCGGGCGCTAGAATGTTTCTGTTCTGCGCTCGCGATGTCTGGTTTGTAGTGGCGCTACCTGTGTAT
>Ga0307985_10001835_pt1 | contig 11992 bp, 16 predicted proteins | sample EllFjometageno80_FD_203155 | JGI IMG/M metagenome (GOLD analysis project Ga0307985, IMG submission 203155) | Marine microbial communities from Ellis Fjord, Antarctic Ocean - #80 | ecosystem: Environmental > Aquatic > Marine > Unclassified | place: Southern Ocean | collected 2014-10-09 | reverse complement strand
TTCTGTCTCTACGTTTGGTAGAGCTTTGTCCATATCTGCCATTTATATTCTCCGAGTTCTCTATTGTTGTACTTTGTTTTAAAGGAACATTCAACCCCTGTGAGTCTGGTCCTTTTAATGGTGGAATTTCCTTCCATTTAACATGCTCCATATTTTTAACAAGTGTTTTATTTTTAACCGTCATCAAATATTCCCCTTCCTGCTTTTTTATTTTGATACATTTCATATCCACTTATTCCAGCCGATATTCCAAGACCCGGTAATCCAAATCTTCTTGATACTGTTTTAAGCATTGTAGGACTTATACCTAATCTCATTATATTTGCCATTTTTGGTCCAGCAAAACGTGTTGCTTCTTTTGATAAAGATCCTGCAAATGCAGGGCCTAAATAATTTAATGGGTTTGTCGCAACTTCACCTAATGAATCTCCGTCAGCAATTTGTTGACCAATGTACAAAGGTTCAAGAGCTAACATCCCTAACGGTGTTCCCGTAGCCGCTAATCCTTTTCCCAGAACCCCGGACAAGGGACCAAGGAACGCCCTAGCTGGACTGACTCTGTTTTTAGGAATAGGTAATTTGTCTGCATCTAAACGGGGACCTCCTAAAGGACCTTTCCTAACTCCTGATCCAGTTCTTTGTCTGTATAATTCTGCTCCACCCGGTACCATACCTGCTGCAGTCACTGCACCGATAGCCGGTAGTTGTGCATCACCAAATGCTGTAGTTTTTTCCTCTAATCCAGGAGATACTACCGGTTGGGTCAACATATCAATTAACATATTTTTTTGTTGGTCTTCATTTGATAAATAAGTTGATGGATCATCATTTCTAAATTCTTTAACAAGTCCTGCAGTTGCGGCACCGGCTGCAGCGAACGCTCCAAACCTTCCACCTTTTTTGGCAACAGATAAAAATTTACTTGCTGCGTTTTTTACTTTGTTTAATGGCCCTTCTTCATAAGGAATTTTAGTTACTTCATCAGAAAATCTAAGAGGTTCTTCATCAAAAGCTCTAGCTACTTCTTCACCACAACCAGTCCCTTTAGCAAACATCATACGTCCACCTCTAGATTTAAAACCAACTAGTCCACAAATTGTTCCACCTCTTTCACCTTGTTCTATTAATAACTTTCTTAATCCAGGTTGGTCGGCTTTAGATGTAAATTTTAAACTTTCATTAAATATTTGTTCACCACTAGTAGCTTGTTTACCTACCATGACTCCATCTACATTACTTCTTATGCCACCAATATCTTTATTGATTCTTTCTATCTCAGTACGAAATGCATCCATGTCTCCTGAGTTTTTAAATTTTGTTTCAGCATAACCCATTGCTCTATTAGCAGCTCTTAAAGAAGATTCAGTTGTATACGGATCTTTTCCTACACCAAAAGGATGATGAACCTCTGACATAGTAAATCCTTGTAATTTTGATTTTAAATAATTATCAACCTCTGCTGGAGTAGGGATTTCAGCTACTTTCCATTTAGTTCTACCTCTACTTGTTTCTACAGGAAGGGTTACTAATTCATTAATTAAAATTTTTCTTCTAAATGTTTCTTTTAAACTTTGACCATCTATTTTTTCCGCACCCATTGCTTGTTGAGTATTATAAGCATCAGTAGATTGTTTAAAAAAACCTTCTCCAAAAACTTTATCTATTTGTTTGGCAAAACTACCATTTTTACCAAAAGTAAAAGTTGGGTTTCCAGGTGCCTCTATATCTTTGAATTTCACTCTTTTCCAAGCTGGAACACCTGCTTCATTTAAGGAACCCCATTTAACTTTACTTGAATCTTTATCCCTTGGAAGCTTACCACCTGCAAACTCACCAACAATTTTTATACGATCCCCTCTTTTACTGGCTCTGTATAAACTTGCCCATAATTTTCTTTCATTACTAACTCCAGGGGGAAACCCTCCGATCTTTTCTTGCGATTTTAAAAATCTTCTAATTCTATTGGCCTCCATTCTCCAAACATTTTGACCATCAATTGTTTTAGTTGAATCGGGATTAGCTTTAAGCCAGTTTTCTCCATTAGAAAAATTTCTAATAGTTTTTTCGTTTTCTGACATTGGTATAAAAGTCTTTGCCTCTCTCGCTTTTATTCGTGAAGCATTACCTAAATCATTGGTTACAGTTTTAATTGTTTCAATGTCTTCGGGTTTTATTAATTCTTTAACTTTTAAAGTATCAAAAAGTTTTTTTGCTGCAGCTTCTCCTTTAATATCTTTTTTTAAAGATGGTGCTCTATCTCCATCAGCAAGATAGTTTCTTAATTGCATACCAAATTGATTGTTAGAACCAAATAACTTAGCCCAATTGTCAGTAGTAGGGTTAGCAAGGAATTTTTCTAATTTTTTAAAGCCTTCTTCAACACTAGTTTTATTTTGACCTAACCTTACACCGGCACCAAAAGTAAAACCTTTTGGTAATGATATATCTCTTCCAAAAATTCTATAAGTAATTGTTCTGTTATTTTTTGTTTCTAAAGATACCTTTGCATTATATATGGATTGTGTTTTCTTTTTATTCGCTCTTTCTGTAGGAGTCATCTCGGATACTTTCTTACCCATTACAGCTCCAGGATTTTAGCTAGTCCGCCTTTTGCATAACCGGCTCTGCCGCCTTTTGCTGCATCGAATGTTTTAGGCGAATAGTTCATTAACTCTGTTCTTTGTGCCATGTTTTTATCAAGGTATATTTGTAAAGCTATTTTCTGTTGGTCGCTTGGAAGGCTTGCAATTCTAATTGCTTCCTCTCTTGGAATGTTTAATTCACTCACAGCTTTTTCTACATTTAATGTAAACATACGAGGGGCTGTAGTTGTTTCAAATGTTTTAAATTTTTCACCTTTAGATGTTTCGCCATCAACAAGTTTCATACTTTGACGTTTAAACTCTGGTATGTTCTCATTAACGATACCTCTTTTTACAGCATCTTTTCTTCCATCTAATCCACTGAACTTAGTAGCATCAGCCAGAACTGCATCTTTATTTAAATTACCATTTTTGTCAAACAAAGGACGTTCCATTTTTCCTGCTTTAATTTTCATTGCTGCTCTAGTTCCTGTCTCACTTACAGCTAGTCCATAAAGTTCTGATCTTAAAGCATCATCTAAATCATCAGCTAATAAGTTTTTAAATAGTTTTGGATTATTTTCTACTAACGCATCAACAACTAATTCAGCATCGTATTTATAATCGTCTGTTGGAAAAATATCATCTGCTGCTTTCTTAATCATCTTGTCATTTATTTTTGACAAAATAGTTTTACCAGCTTTACCACCAATTCTTAAACCCTGTCTAGTCTCTAATCCTGCAAGTCCACCGTCGGCTTTTCTACTTCTTAAAGCATTTAGTGCAGCTTGTAGGTCATCACCTACTAGTTCTCCGGAATCTATTATTTCTTTCAGAGTTCCTTTTCCCATTGAATTTACATTGTTTTGGAATTCTTTACCTTTTTGGTATCCAAATGAATATGTTCCATCTGATAAGTCGTCTACAATTTTAGCCGTCATAGTATCAAAACCTTCTTCATTAGGTCTTAGACCTCTTGCGTCTTCTACATTATTTAATATTTTTTTAGTAAAGATTGCAATCTCTTCAGTTGTTCCACCTTGTGGAATCATCTCAGCGATTCTCGGTCCAAAATACTTTTGTACTAGAACTAATGGATCACCTTCTGCTCCGCCACCGCCTTCCATAATGTATTTAAAATCTTCTGCTGATATAACATCATCTAATTTTGTTGTCGGATAATCATCTCCAACTTTTAAAGTATTGACTAAAAATTCTCTAGCTGCTGCAGTCTTACCTGGAAGGTCACCCTTTGCAACACTTGCCATGATCCCTGCTTTATCGCTTGCAATACTTGCATCAATAGCTTGAGGTGTCATTCCTACATCATCTAAAAGTGTTCCAACTCTATTTTCTATATCACCCCTCATTCCACCAATTCTATTTTCTATTTTAGACATTAGTGGAGTTGTATCCGCTGCTGCGTCTGCTGCATTAACACCAGCTTGTGCATCGTCAATTGATTTAATATCACTCGCTGCTTCAGTTCCTTGTCGCTCAACCATTCCTGATTTAGCTCTCAATGAATCTATACCCGCACCACCCATCTCAACGACATTAGTTGGGTTTAATGATTCTTTCATTGTTAGTAAATTTTTTTCTAATTGTTCTAGTTGAAAACCATTTAACTTATTGCCTGTAGCATAACCTATCGAAGACTCAATATCTGGTAAAACTTTTTGAGTACCAATAGCTAAAAATGATTCTGGGTTAATATCTTTTTGAAATAGCATTCCATCCTTGGGCCCGGAACCTAGAAAATTAACATTAGATTTAGTACCAATACTATTAGATATGTTAGCACCTAGTTCTTTTCCTAGTTGAATGATTCTGCTTAGTATTCTTGGATCAGCCATAATATTTCATAACTCCTTTTACCACTTTTTCTTCCTTATAATCCTCAGGATGTCTAACCATACCACCCTGTCTAATTCTCATAATAGCTTGCGTTGTGCTATCCACATAGTCATCATGCTCGCCAAACGGGAACGACGCACACTCCTCTACAACTTCCTGTGCAAAGTGTTCATGCATAGGAGCCCAGATTTTACCACTCTCAAAGAGAGGGGCTACAGAGTTTACTCTAACATGTTTATCATTTCCACGTGACGGAGTAAAGTTAATAACGGGGATATCCATTTGTCTTAATTCATGGGTCAAAGGCAGTCCTGAGGCCTTAGCCTCGATTATAACCATGTCGGGTTTCCAATCCAAATATTGCTGATAAGCAACACGTCTGAGTTCTGGAAATTCATATCGATCTTTAAAAGCATCGAGGAGTATTATATTCTGTCCATCGGCTTCAGTTTCAAATACACCCCAAGTAGTAATTGCCGAGTAATCTGATTTGGTGCCTTTAGTAAAAGCGGTGTCATAACTTTGAATAATGTAATCTGTTTTAGGTGGATACTTATGTTTCCAATCCTTCCACCATTCTCTTTTAATTAAAGCCCCTTCATCTCCCGTTGGAGATTGCATATATTGCGCATTCCAGTTACTTACAGGAATAGACGCTTTAGTCTTTAATAATTCTTCTGATGTCCAATATTCAGGCCACACGGGTTTGCCGTCCGGCAGTAATGCCGGTAGTTCTACTACTTCCCATTGATCACTACCTTCTTCACTTTGAGCCTTTAATAATTGTCCGGTTACATCCTTTGTAGACCATCGAGTCATTACAATTACAATTGAACCTCCAGGTTGTAGACGTTGTCTTGGACCTGCTGTGTACCAGTTCATTGCTTTCTCAAAAGATTTACCATCTCCACGAATATCTTGTTCTTTGTGAGGATCATCAATAATTAATAGATTAGCACCACGACCTGTGATTGCACCACCAACACCTGCTGCAAAGTATTCTCCCCCTTGTTCCGTTTTCCATTTCCCTGCTGCCTGACTATCTTCTTGTAGTCTCGTTGGAAACAGCTCCCGGTATCGGGGCTCGTCGACCAGGTTCTTAGTCTTACGACCAAAGTCAATTGCAAGATCGGCTGTGTGTGTTGCTTGAATTATTTTTAATTTTGGATTCTTACCAATCATCCAGGCTGGAAGCAAATAAGATGCAAACTCAGACTTCGTGTGTCGAGGCGGCATATTGATAATAAGACGTTTGATCTTACCTGTAGCTATGTCGTTAAATTTTTTATTAATAATTTTATGGTGTGAACCTTCAATGAATTCTGGCCAAACATACTTAACAAAACTTAAAAAATTATTTGTAATATCTGGACGGGCTTCATCCAAAGCTACACTTCGTTCAAGTTCAAGTAATTTAGCGCTTTCGTCTGGAGTCAATCCATCCAGATTTTTTAAAATATTTTTTGGCATATAATTAATATGATTTCAAATCTTATACCTTAACTCTATGGATTAAGCAATAAAGGGTAAGACTAGGATCCCTATTTATATAAAAGGGGGTATCGACCTATTACAAAGTCATTGTTTGGTTTGGTTGGCTTGGTACCTCTATTTTTTTTTATTACTTGGGTGGGCCCGCCAGGGAGGGGGTGGGCCCTCCCGGTATATATGTAGGAAAATTTTTATCTTGACACACAAGATGTGGGGGTATGTAATAACTGCATACATACCCCAGTTGTACTATATTAATTCATGGTCATGTGTCCTTGTATCTATATCCTTGAACCCAGCGCCCTTGTCCTCAGTCATCTGAAATCTACCTAAGATATTATTAACACGTGATAAAGATTTCTCCATCACTTTCATTCTATCTTCTAAGTATTCTATCTTGTTCCTTAGTAGTTGTTCCTCAGTTTGCATTATTCACTCCCTTGTTGACATGGTCTGGTTGCTTTGGTTATTGTATTACGTTCAATGAATTGAGGTTGTGTGTTATCTTCCCAATGCGCCCTATTCCATGTACGTTGCCATGCGTTTTCTTCTGTCAGTATGATAGGACTTTCAACTCTACCAAAGTGATTGATTGCATTAGTGCCATGAACATTGAACCAATCATCTTGACAAGTTAGGGTGCAAAAATTTCCATCTCCATAATCAAACTGAGTTCTCTTTCTGGTCTGGTTTGTTTTGCTACCTTTGACACCTCGCTTTCTGTCTGAGGTGTCATACGTATGGCACTTAGTACCTTGACAATATTTCATTATAGATACCTCACAGTCCAAGATGATTTCGCAGTTCTATATCCTTGTGCGTCCATATCAAAGTATGTCATCATATGATTGCCGACTTTAGATGTAAAGTATTTACAGCCCTCTGTCCAAGTTGCTTTCCTTGTGATTGTTTTCCCATCTTTAGTAGAGAAGTAAGTAATCATAAATTGTTTATGTAAAATCATATTACTTACCTACTTTCAGTTGTAGTCTTTCCTGTTCTTTTTTTAGTCTATTAACTTCTGTCTGGTTCTTATTTACAATGTCCATTAATTGTAAAGATTGTGACATAAGAGTATCTATAACATCTGATATTCTGATATGTCTTTGCATTTTATTTATTTCTGATTGCATATTATTGCTTTCTGTTAATTGTTAATATGGGATAATTATAGCACTATCCCACATCAATGTCAATAGCTTAATTTATGCTATTTTGCTGTAATTTAGCAATAGCTATTTTTTCCTCTCTGGTTTGCTTGACCTTGTTTTTCATTGCCTTAATTCTTTCAGCAAGATTTTTTGGATTAAAGATTGTTAGCCCCATGCTATCCGTTCTGATAATCTCACTATCTTGAATAGTTAAACCAAGTTCAGTAGCAAGTTCCAAAGCCTCATCAAGATACTTATATCCTTTAAGTCCTAACTTAATCTCACTCATTTGGTTTTGTATGCTCTCTACCCAATTTTCATGTGCGATAACAAATTGTGCTTTCTGGTTTTTCCAAAATAACAAAGTTTCAAAGTTTTCTTTTGTAGTCATAAGTTGTCTATCTCTACAATACTCTCTACCGATTAAATCCATAGAATAGTCTTTGTCCCATTCAGCTTGGTAGCTTGTATGATTGCTACTACTTGTATGACCTATTCCAAGATACTTATCATTAGCCTCACAGATTTTTCTTTGGTATGGGTTGTTGCTATCCTTATCTTTCATTAAGATATTTATATCTGGATTACATTCTGGTTGTGCTTTCAATTCATCTCTGAAATAAGCATAAGCAAATTGGTTTCCACTCTGTCTGGAATTGCTACCACTCTGAACACTACCATCAACTTTGAAATCAAAATGTTCCTCAACTTCCATTGGTTGCCCCTTAGCCTCAACTACATCTCCATTGTAATTAAGTTTGTCCTCTGTTCTTGTAGTCATGTAAGCAACATGAAAACAACTGTCTGGTGCTATGGTATTCACGTTCTCATATTTTTTCTGTAAGTGCCATGCCATATCAACATCTTCTTGTGGATAGTTTTCTCTACCAATCTCATACATCATAGCCCAAGTTTTATCTTGCAAGGGTTTTATTTGTTCTCTTAATTGTAGATATCTCTCTTTCTCAATAGTGATTTCTTGGTCAAGTCCAAGTTCTATTCTTTTTGATATCTTGTTTCTGTATTCTTGATTAAGTCTTACTCTTTTTGTCTGTTCCATGTTTCCTTTTTTGTTGATTAAAATAAACTTATTTCATCTATTGACTTCCTTGTCAATAGGATTATATAAGATATATAACAGAAAGAGGAAAATATGAATAAAATAATTAGTGAATATGATGAAGTAAAAAAAATCTTAATTAAGCATGATGTACTACATAAGGACATTGACCAATTAGATGGTGAAGAACTTATGCAAGATTTATATACTCACTTCCAAGAAGATATGCCTTATGGAACACAGAAAGCAAGAACTGGTGACCCTGATGAATTTATCTATGACGCATTAGAAAATTTAGGATTACCATTGGGAGAACAACAATTATAGAATTTAGGGGGGAGATAAGTCAACTGAAAGGTATGACCTAAAGCCCCTAAACTTAAATGCATGGAGATTAACACAGACAATCCATGCATTTAGAAAAAATTTTTTGCCTTAAAAAAAAGGGTGGGCCCTCCCCGTTAAGCTCAAGCCGCAAGCAAGGCGTCAAGCTTCAAGCTGGGTTGACAAGGGACCTGGGACAATATAAGATTAGTTAAATTAACAATGAAAGGAAATATGATTGAATACAACGGAAAAAAAATAAAACTACCATTTGTGGTGAAATCACATTCAACAGCAATGGTTGAACGATCTAATAGATTCAGCGGTGAATCGATTAAGTTGCCTGGTTTTGCAGCCTGTGTTTACGATTATACAATGTATATGACTGAACTTACTGAGGCTAAAGATATATTAACGAAACAAACACCCGGATTCAGTGACAATCAGGATGACTGGCAAATAGTACGTAATGGCCTTAATTGGTTTCGTCAGTATTTCGCAAAAGAATATATGGTATTGTTAGACTAAAAATTCCTGTCTGTTAGGAACGGACCCTGGTGCTCCTCCAGGGTCTGAAAAACCCCAAAAAATAAATTTAAAAAAAAGGTGGGCCCGCCCCGCTGGGTCCAAGCCGTCAGGCCTCAAGCTCCAGGGTGGGCCCGCCCGAAAAACTTTTTATATATATACCACCATCCCCAACCGCCTGCCAAGTGTATAGGATAATATAAGATACGTCAAGAAGTTTATTTATTTAAATCAGGTTGACAGGACCGGGCAGCTGGGATATACTGGGATATATTAACTTAACAGAAAGGTCCTATGAAAGCACAAGTTAAATTTGAGTGGAGAAATCTAGAAGAGCCTGAAGGTCACCAGGATCCCGCATATATAATTGGAAATGCATTAAAGGAGGCTGGCTACAGTGTGGCCAATTTTCCTCAGGTCCAGGGCGTATGGGACGAGGACAAACCAGCTCACTTAGGTGGGCCCTGGGATGAGACTAGATTATCTCATGAAGAGATCACCAGTGAGAATTAAAAGAAACGATTTAACACATTATTTTCTTAGGCAGCATGACGAGCTGCCTGAGTCTTATATCAAAAGCTGTGAAAGATTTTTCAAATACCTGAAGAGGGAAAACGAACAAGCCCACAAGCGCGCAAGCTTGCAAGCTCTCAAGCGGTCATAAAATGGCCACATTTTTAATTTATTGATTAAATAGAAAGAAGAAATATATGCTAATAAAAGACGCAAATAAAATAATAATATCCCTATCAAAACCCGAGAAAATGCCAGGTTATGCCTACGGGCTCCCGGCCCCGGAATGCAAAACAGGCGCCAAGCTTCGATTGATTCCAGACTCGGTTTGTTTTAACTGTTACGCCTTCAAAGGCAACTATGCAAGGTTCCCGGTTATTTTACAAGTACAATATAAAAGATTAGAATCACTTCAAAACCCTTTATGGGTGGAGGCGATGGCGACCGTCATTAATAGTGAGCGCGTCAGCAAGCTGGGAGTCTTCAGGTGGCACGACGCCGGTGATGTACAGGACCCGGAACATTTACAGAAAATTTTTGAAGTTTGCGAGCTAACGCCAACGGTCCAGCATTGGATGCCAACCCGTGAAGCCTGGGTCAAGGACCATTTAAAAAATTGCCCTAAAAATTTGATTGTTAGATTATCAATGACAATGATAGATCAACCAGCAGCGGGAACCTGGGCCAATACTTCAACGGTAGTTACAAAAAAAGCAACATGTCCAGCTCCAACGCAGGGCGGCAAGTGTGGCAGCTGTAGGAACTGTTGGAATCCTGAAATCAAAAACATAGCCTACGGGCAGCACTAATGTATTTTTTTAAAAACGGCACCGGCTGGTGCGTACGTCATAATCCAAATAAGAAGAAGGTCTCAAGCGTCAGGTCCCATGCTCCTATATTCAGGCAGCAAGCTTTCAAGCGTTCAAGCGCCCAAGCTCTCGAACCAGGAAACGCAGGCCGCAAGCCCGACCGTCAAGGGTTCAAGCCGCAAGCCATCATTTACAAGTTCCAGGATCCTCGATCCAGGGTACAAGCGCACAAGCTCGGGGTCCGGGGACCCGGCAACGAGGACAAATGAATTTTTTGGATGACGTACGAAAAAGGCTATTTGGTGGGGTGAGAAGCGAATCTTATTAACCTTTGTTAACTTTAACTCAACCAGGAAGAAGTTCCCAAAATTATTATACCCCAATATATCAGGAGTACCGAATAAAGCCCTATTTTCAAGCCTTGTCCAACTAATTTTACTTTTAAATCTTTTAAGCTCACGCCACAAATCCTTCTCTAATTTCACAGGTTGACCGCCTTAGAGTTTTCCGATGATTTTACCCATCTTCCATGTGCCACCCAGAGCTGTTCCTTTAATATTTATACGATGCGTATCTCTATCACCAATCATGCGATTCTCCAACAACTGAATTTCAGATACGTCAATTTTTTCTCCATTTGGCATTTCAATCTGAACTCTAGCTGATTGTGCGTGCGGTGATGTTAGAAATTTGTTTAAAACTTGAGCTAATTCTTTTCCTGTCATGACTTGTAATTATATAAGATTTTCTGTATAAAGCAAGTATGACAAAAGATATTGTTCAAAAGAAGGCAGCCTACCCAACAGAGCTAACTGAGATGCAGAGAAGATTCTGTGAGTATCTTATTATGAATGAAGGTAGGACTACCAGAAAAGATGCGGCTATCAAAGCAGGATATGCAGAAGGTTCAGCAGCTCAAGAAGCAGCCGGACTGATACAGAACCCAAAGATTTTAAAATACTTACAGACTAGATCAAATGAAATTAATAGATCATTTACAGTTACCAAAAATAACTATGTGAGACGTCAGCAAGTACTCTCTCAGACACTAGTAGATCAAGGTAAGATTGAGAAAGCATTAGGATTTGAGAACTTAATAGGTAAAGCAACGGGCCAATTTGTAGATATACATCTACATGGCAACATCAATGATATTAGTAAAGCTGAGAAACTAGATGAGATTAAACGTATTAGAGAACTTCAAAAAGAAAGATTAGCTGCTATGAAGGAGATAACTATTAAACCTGACGAAGAACCTGAAGAAATACTAAAAACGGGTGAAACAGCTGAGTCGATTGAGTCGATTGATACCAAGAAAATTAAAAAAACTATAAATTAATCTTCTTAATAGATACAATCACAGACGTAGGAATAATAACTGTACTACCAATATCTTCCATAGTAGGTTTTTCTTTGCTCTCAATATAATCTCTAAATAATCTAGTAACACCACCTTTCTGACTCAATAGATAACCTTTAGATACTGCAACAGGTAGTTTTTCTTTTCTTAATACATCTAAGGTGCTCCAGCCATCATCGCCCTCGATATCCAGCCAACGGACTTCGACAAATGTATAGGCTTCAATCTTATTGCCAAGTGTTTTATTTTTAAGTGGTATGATTTTTCTGTGTTTTTTTTTAGGTTTGAGCATATCAACTGTATACTATTTTTTTATTGAT
>Ga0307985_10001832_pt1 | contig 12009 bp, 9 predicted proteins | sample EllFjometageno80_FD_203155 | JGI IMG/M metagenome (GOLD analysis project Ga0307985, IMG submission 203155) | Marine microbial communities from Ellis Fjord, Antarctic Ocean - #80 | ecosystem: Environmental > Aquatic > Marine > Unclassified | place: Southern Ocean | collected 2014-10-09 | reverse complement strand
TATGGCGCAAGTCTCGCCCTTGCCCGTCCCCTCGTCTACCCCCTTTAGTGTCAAACCTCTTCCCCTTGATCACCTCTCCCTCCAGCCCCCCTCAGCCTACCCGTTCCCTCTCCCCGTCTCCCTCGCAAACATTTCAGCATCCTTCCTAACCTCAGTATTCCAGCACCAGCAGTTCTTAAGAATGGATAACTCAATCACGTCCATTGAAACGCGCACAATTGGAGAGGAGGGCTTCACCAGTGATGTCATGCTCATCACACTCACTTACCAGACACCAACTCCAGGGCTGCCTGAACGCATCGTTGCAAAGTACTCAGGGGGCGACGTGACGGCTGTCAAAGGCGCCGCAAAGTACATTCTCCACAACGTTATATTTCCCAACGAGATCAAGTTCTTCTCATCTGCCAAACTCGTAGGTTGTCCGGCAAGGTTCCCTAGGAGTTACTTCGCTAGCTCATTCAAGCAGAACCACTTCATGCTGATGGAGGACTTGTCGTTCGCTAGATGCGGGGACGGGCAGCAGGAGGGGGGAGCGACGTTTGAGGAGTCGGTGCAGGTTAGTGGGAGGCGGCAAGGGGAGCAAAGAGCGAGGCGGCGCGAGCATTTAGGGAATCCAAGGCGAGACCTGTTCTGAATTACTACCGTTTTTGTGCAATGGGCGAGCGAATAGCGCGTTCGCGAGCCGGTCGTACTGTGCAATGAAATGTACGCGCTTGCAATGACAGCGCATGGCCGCATTCCCCTTTCCTTTGTTCACACCGTCTTCGTGGTGCAGGTTTTCACATGGCTAGGGAGACTTCATGGGCATTATTGGGGCAGGCGAGGGGAAGAAGGTTGTCCAAATGAGGTGCAGGTGAGAAGAGGGGGACGAGCTAGTCAAGCGCGAGCGAGTGAAATACGCTACACTGAATTCTCGCTTTGTTCGCTCGGTGGTCGCGCGCCGTCCTTTGTCGCCAATCCCTCCCTTCTGTCCCTCCTTCTTCTCCTCTTCTCTCACTCGTTTCGCTCGTGCTGCAGAACTTCTTCGCTGGGAGCGACTGGACGATATACCCCGGGTTGCTTCAGAAACTCTACCCGAGCGCAATCAAGACTGCCATGGCTGCTTATAGCGAGGAGTTTGAGAATATCGGGGACGGGGAGGGAGGAGGGAAGGTGTTGAAGGTCCTTACTGGCAGAATGAAGGGGCTGGCGAGGAGGTTGAGGACGCCCCCGTTTACGCTTTGCCACGGGGATGTCAAGTTGGACAATTTATTCTTTGAGCACATCGAGGAGACGGACAGCACCAATGTTATTGGGTGTGACTGGGGAGTGACAGGATGGGGCAACAACATGAGCGACATTGCCTACTGGTTCGGCCGAAGCGTAGAGCCCGACAATCGGCGACTGTGGATGGACGATCTGCTCAAGGTCTACCACGCTGAACTCGTCAAGACGAAGCCGGATTTAGCCACCTCGTATACCGAGTCGAAGATGAGGGAGGATCTTGTCTGGGGCGTTTGGACGCCGTTCTTGACGATGTGCGGGGTGATGAAGTCGCAGGCGGACAACGTCAAGAATAAGAAGGGCATCTTCGGACCGGAAGCGGGAATGAGCTACGTGGACAAGTTCAAAAAGGCGTGGTACAAAAACAGCTTTGTGAGGACGAGCGAACTCATGAAGGATTTGGGCACTTTGGATGCGCTTGGGGGCACGCCGAGGTCTGATCCAGGGCTGCCAGTGATTCCGTGCTGCTGTGCGTGGACGGTGTGAATTGCGCGCCACTCACGCTCACCGATGGTCCATACCTCTGGCCCAGAACTTGAATGGCGACGTGAACCGCGCTGCGAACGAAACGCGCTGTTCGCGAGCGAGTCGCGGCTCAAGAGGGGTGATTTGGGTCCAACGATGCGAATAAGTTAATTAAACAGATTTTCGCACGTGCACCTAACAACGACTGCTGCCAACGTAGTGTCACAAGTCGCAAGGCAGGCAACGGGGACTTTGCTGTGGCGTCGCGGTTGGCGTCGTGCTTCTCGAAGTGCGGCGGCTGCAGGAGGCGCTGGAGTGGGGGGATCGGCCGGTAGAGAAAAGGAGGTCTTGGAGGGACATTCTTCTTTCCTGCTGTGCGTGGGCCGTCAAATTGTGCGAGTCTCGGTCGAATGAATAGATGAAGGACTCAACACAGGTGGGGTTTGGACAGTCGAAGAGGACGCGGTCACTGTGGGAATAGTACTTCTTGTGGGTTGTGAGAGCGGAGGAGGATCTGGCCTGGAAGCTGCAGCCGTTCAAGCTGCAATGGTACATCTGGGCAGGTGTTCTTATCGAAGCAGTACCCTGGTACTGAACAAAAGGGGGGGGCGGGGCTGGCGAGTTTTAGGGTAAATGTCTCTTGGAATGTGGAGGGGGGTGCAACGACTCTAGCTTTTTGTGTAGTTTTATTAAGAACGGGTAGTCTGCTGTCAGCCAATCAAAGCACTTTTTATCGAGACCATGACGGATGCGTATGTACAAGCTCGAAGGGAGGCTCGAAATGTTCGCTCTCCTCGTATTCTACGTCATTTTACTGTCACAAAGCCTGTTACATCGATGCCATATTAAACATCTTTTCATAGCATCCTACTCGAGCTCCAATCCCAGCAGCTCCGCACTCCATCCCATCTTCTGCAGCAATCCCATGAGCTTCTTCCCCTCGTCCGTAGTCAGCTTCGACGGCACCTTCCGGTAGTTCGCAGCCTGGCCTAAAACCTCACTGTTGAAGCTAGCCTTGGTGACGGTGGCGGTCATGCTTTCTCTCATCTTTCCCTTGTTCTTGACGCCTGCCCGACCGTTATTCAAGTATTTAACCCTGGTCTGAAACTTGAACTTGCCCCCGAACGCGCCTTTCACAATCTCCTTCCCACTATCACTGCTCGCCTCAAACGGCCCCGTCATCTCGCTTGAGGAATAATCATACAGGAACAGCAAACTGCCAGTCGTCACCTTGTCTTTGTCACCGGGTGCGGCGAAGAGCATGCGACGGAGGCACTCGTGGTGCGTCTCGCCGTTGCACATGAAAACAAAGTAAGACTTGTCGGAGAGCACGAGTTTGCGCAGGGGAGCTGCGGTGGCGGCGGCTGCGGTGGCGGCGGCTGCGGTGGCGGCGGCTGCGGGGGGAGCAGGAGGGGGCTTCACGACTTCGACCTCGTCGTCGCCGTCGCCATTCAGCTCGCCCTCCTCATCGTCCGACATAACCATATCCGATCCATGATCGCTCGGGTCGGGAACAACTCCAACATCCTCCTCCTCCCTCTCCCTCTTCCCATTAACGTTCCCATTCACGCTCGCCTCCGGCTTTGCCTTGACATAGTCCCACCTGCACGAGTGAAGTGAGTGTTAAAAGAAAGGAGAGAGTGGAGAAGAAGAACATCGGGCGTCGAGGGTGGAGGAGGGAGAGGCTCAAAGCAGCCGGCTCAGCGAGTCGCGGAAAATGAGAGGCGAGGGAGATATTGATGATGCTAAGGAGAGAGGAGGGGAAGACGTCGAGGGGGGATGAGGGAGAGGATAGCGAGGGCGGCTCAAGGCGCTATATTGCCAGCCGCGGAAACGAGTGGCTCAAAGCGGCCGGAGAGGATACAAGCTAGTAACACGCTTCGCTTCGCTCGGCTCCCTTCGCTCAGCTCACCTCTTCAGCACGTCGCGCTTCATGCCCTGTCCATACGTGTCCACCCTCAGCTCCATCCAGTCACGGATGGGAATTATGGTGCTCAGAATGGAGATGGACTGCAAGTACGGCGGCGTCAGGCGAGCGAGAAGCGTCTTGTAAGAAATCTCAAACGCCTTCCGAACCAGCCCCACCCTGTAGCTACTCTTCCCTACGTCCATCCCCGGCTCCATCGGGTTCTCAATCCCGAGCATCATCGGCCGCGTGGGGTTGAAATAATCCTCCTTCATCCCAGGATGACCTTTAGGAAAGTACATGCCGTCGTTAACGACCGTCAGTCCCGTCGTAATGTAGTTGAAGTTGAGGCCGTACAACTCGAAAAAGTCCAGTAGCATGCTCCCCAAGTTACCCGTCTCGACACGACTCGTGCTCGCGTCCTCCCGATGCCTTTGCTGCAGGAACGAAATGAGCATAAGCTGCACAGCGAACGACCCCACGCCGCCGTGGTAGGGGGAGTTCAGGTTGCGAGTGGCCAGATACGACTTAAGAACGAGGGTGAGGGGGCGGAGAACCGGCATGGTGGAGAGGTAGTAGCGCATGAGGTGGGCAGCTTGCGGGCCGTTGGCAACGTCGAACGACACGTCCACGTTGATAGTGCGCATGATGCCTGAGGGAGGAGGGGGAGAGTGAGACGGTGCGAATGAGCAGCGAGGAGGGGGCAGCGAGCAGCGTAACAGGCAGGCAGGCGCAGTAAATCGCGTTTGAGGGAAGTTGCGGGAAGTGCGTCCAGAATGAGTTGCTCGCGAGCGGGTTGCGCTCAGCTCGGAGTTGAAAGGGCGCTTTGAGGCGCTGAGTGCCTGTACAGAATGACATTTGAACAGCTCTTTAACAGCACGCGTCTCGCCAGCCGTTCTTCGCCTCATCCGTTCGTTCTCAGCTTGCTCACCCTCGGCATCTTTGTTAACCCTCGTGAACTTGACCAGCGGTATCCTCGTGTGCTCCAACACCTCCATGTACGTCAACTCCTTCCCCCACACCTGCCTCAGCTTCGCCGCGAACACGCGCAACGGGCTCGCTTCCTTCACGCTGTCGGTCTCAGCAGCCACCTCGTGCAGGAGGCAGCAGAGGTCGATGTCGGAGGACGGGAGGAGGAGGCCGGTGGCGAGAGAGCCGAAGAGCTTGGTGTAGCGACGGCCTGCGAAGCAGTCTGTGACAATGTCCGCAACGTCAGTGACCACGGCCTCGAGGCGGTTCACCTCATCCTCAGTGGGTGCCATGAGGTTGGTGTATTCGACAATCTCATTGTGCAGCTGGACGAGGGGAGGGGTGTTCTGGGTGGGGAAGGCGGACATCCAGGGAGGCAAGGTCTGCATGGGGTCTGAGGGGGGCTTGGGGGGAGGCGGGGGGGGGGGCGACTTTTGATTCATCTTCTAAGAGGATTGGGTTAGCCGTCTGCTTTGTGTGAAGAAAGGGGCGGCACAAATACGGTGTGAACAAGGGGCCGTAAACACTGTGTGAACAAAGGGCCACAAACACTGTGTGAACAAAAAGGGGGTTGGTCGTCATGTTTCGCTATTGGCGCCCTTCTGTCTGTCAGGGCGCCCTTCTGTCTGTCTGGGCGCCCTTCTGTCTGTCTGGGCGCCCTTCTGTCTGTCTGGGCGCCCTTCTGTCTGTCTGTCTGGGGTCTACGCATAGCGCTGTTCGCAGCCACACAAGGGGGGGGTGTATCCTGTCAGTAGTATTATATTAAAGCACAGCTGGTCCTTAACATGCCCACGTTCCCCATCCTTCTATCCCCTTCCTCCCCTCGTCCTTCCTTCCTAGACTCACCGTCGTCTGACGAGTCTTCAATGAGAGTTAGGAAGTCGTCATCTCCGAAGCCGTCGCTCATGGGAAGGAAAGGTGGGAGGGGGGTGCTGTGCAGCGTGGCTGTTCAGTTGGAGAAGGAGAGGTGATGAAGAGCCTCTGAAATCGCCGCTGCCATTGAGTTTTTTTTCAACATGTGCAAGCGCAGGGTCAGTGTAATGGCTCTGCAATTGCTCTTCCGTGTCTATGAATACGCTCGGCTAATCTTGCAATCGCTGTCCTGCTGCCTAGCATCGCCGTGCTGCGCAACAACGCCCTTACTCGTTACAATCTCCGAAACGTTGGGTCTACAGTTCGCGCGCGTACCGTAGTCGACTCTCACTATCATCCCAAGCACTCGTTACCCACCCCTTCACCGGCCCGACCACAGCCCGCCTTCAGCGACGCATTGAGCTACGCTGCTACAGTTGGAGGCTGTCCACATCCCTCTCTCACACCCTGCCTCGACGTCATGGCGCCCCTGTTCCGCAACCCTGCGTCCTTGCTCCTGCTAGTCGGTATTTTCCTGGGTTGGGCTGAAGCCACGCCACGATTTGAGCAGCTGCGTGGAGGCAGTCTGATAAGTAATGACGTGTGAGTGAACTGAGTGAACTGTTGCCGGGAAAGACCCTTTGTTCACACTTGCGTTTGGGGCCTTTGTTCACACATGTATCTGACTCGCACATGTGTGTGCTGTATGTTCATATTGCTCGCAAGCCATTCGCGCTCTATAATTTGCTCACCCATGTGCCCTTGCTCACCCATGTGCCCTCCAGCAACCTCCCCAAGCCAGCCGAGGCCAACATGGTGAGCCTCTTTTCCAGCACAGAGGCGATTTACGACCGCTACGCCGCCTGTATAGCCGCGACTGAGCCCCTCCGCGCCAACCGCGACCGCAAAGCCCACAGTTCCCTCCCCTCGTTCGCAAAGTTCCTCACTGCCAAAACCACCTCTGCCTCCGGGTTGTGCACGGCGAGGAACGTGGAAAGGTACCCCGGCGTGCGCGACGCGTGCACGCAGCACATCGTGAAAAGCTCCAAGGTGATAAGGAGCCTGGGGATGAGCGTGGCGCAGTTCAACGCCATTTCGAGGAGGATTGAGAGTGACGCTATGCTGAGGGAGAGGGTTATGGAGCAGGTGAGCAGATAAGAAGGGGGCTAAGAGCGTACCGCAAGCGACAATCGCGTAACAGTATGTGCGTGGCGTGTTCTTCAAGCACGGGAGCGTATTTGAGGCTGCTTGAATCGGGCTACTTGAAACGCTGCTCAGAACGCCAGGCTCGAACGCGCTGCTCAAGACGCCCGTCATGGCGCGTTTTGAGCCTGCCGCTCGGGCTTGCTACCCGCCCGGCTTTTATCCCCCCTGGACGCCCGATGTTCTTGCTCCTCCGCGCAGTTCTGGAGCGCGCGGTTCTTCTGCAAGTTGCCTGTCCTCTCCCCCCTTGTTCACAGAGTGCGCCCCTCTCTCCCCCCTAACCCCCCCCCTCTCTCTCTCTCTCTTTCTCTAGGCGTACCTTTACAGGCTGAGCGCCACGCTCAAGTTCGACAAACTGCCGCTGCTGGAGGACCCTGCTAGCGAGGCGCTGCTAGCCGCGCAGAAGAGGCGCAGAGTGCAGATGTTCGCCAAGTCGCTGAGCGAGATCGAGGTGCTTCGCGTTGACCAGACCGAGGCGCTCAAGAAGGCGCTCAACGTGCGCGCCCTGCCCACCAACTTCAAGATCTGCGACCCGTTCCTGCTGCCGTTGCTCTCCCCGAAGATCCAGAACATGTGCAACGACTTCCCGGTGCAGGCTGAGGGCATTGTCAAGGAGTTTGGGCTGAACAGCGACGAGTTTAACAAAATGCTCAACGAAGCGAAGCGGAACCTGGCATTCCGATGGAGGGTCAACCACTACGTCAAGAAACTCGGGGAGCTCGAGAAGAAGGACAAGGCGGAGAAGAAGAAGAAGGGGGGCGGGGTGAAGTGAAGCGGGAATGGTGACGCAGTGGAGGCGAGGAGATAGAGCTGCGGCTGGGAGTTGTTGTTGGAGTTGAGATGCGATGTTTGTTAATTAAGACGGTTTGGCGTTGTGCGCAACGCAGCGTGTGACGCTTGGCGTTCTTCATGGAGGGAACAAGGTGGTCTGTTATTTGCGCCTTTCAAACGGCCAGAAGCACTAGTGGCAGTGCTGGTGCAGTGTTGGAACTCGTGATGAGATTCTTCTGTGGATGGGGATTTGGCCATAGTGTTTGTTGGCGATCGAGTTGCATTGGAAAGCAGCTTGTTAGTTAGTCCCGAGTTCCCTCGTCATTTAAGCTACGTACAAAATCCGTCAGTCGACCTTCTTATCGATAGCAAAGTCTCCTCCATCAACCATCCGGGCTTCATTTCTTGGCTCTGTTGTTCAGTGAAGTGAACGAACGTGACGCAGCGACATCGCCATCGCGATCTCGTGTTCATGAAGCAGTGCGCAGTCAAGTGCGCGAGGACTGTCCCGAGCCTGCTGAACGCCTGGAATGCAGTACCAGTCTCTTCCCCTTATTCTCAGTCCATTACATGCCATCTAACTAGGCACTTTAGAACACTACACGAGACTCAACCGAGGTCGTCTTGCTTCAACCTGTTCATGATCAGACGAGCTTTTAGCTCCACGATGTCCAAGGGATACTACATCGGCCTCAACAAGCAGATAGTGGAGCGTAGGGACTGGAAAGAGCTCCTGAAGTTTTTCGATGCTGAGGGGGGCAACTGGAATGGTGTAAACTTCGCGACCATGATGAGCAAACTGGGCCGGTTAAAGGGGAGGGACTTGAGCGCGATGAGAATGGACAAGGATACCCCAACCTGATAAAGAGTTTGGAGAGGGCGATGACGAGTAGTCCTTTGAGCGAGTTTGGTGACACTCAAGCCGTCGCGAACATCGTGCATGCGCTGGCCAAGCTGAAGCAGCCGAACAAGGCCATCATGAGCAAGGTGAATGAGGAGGCAGAGTGGATGGTGAAGGAGGGCAAACCGCAGCACATCGCAAACACGGCGTGGGCATTCGCTAAAATGGACGTAAGGGCGCCTGATCTGTTCAAGGAGATTGAGACGCGCGCCTCGTTCCTCGTGAAGGAGGGCAACCCGCAGGACATTGCGAACACGGCGTGGGCGTACAGGAAGCTCCAATACGACGCGCCCACCCTCCTCGCTGCGGTCGACTCGGCTTCCGAAGTGTTGATCAAGAGCGGCAAACCTCAGGAGATCTCAAACGTGGCGCTGGCGTTCGCCGAGATCGGACATAAGCCCGACTCGTTCTTCAACTGCCTGGAGAAGCACGCCGACGAGTTCGTGAAGAGCGCAAGCGAGCAGGCGATAATCAATGTGAGCTGGTCGCTCGTCACTCTGGGGCTCGCGAGCGAGAACGAAGCTCTTCTGCAGACGCTGTGGAAGCGGGCGATTGAGACGGACGCGAGCAAGCTCCCGAGAGAGGCTTTGCTGCCGCTCGTCCAAGTCGATGTGCACGCGAGGACGAGCGGAGCGAAGTTGCCGCCCGCGCCGCCAGGTCTGAAGTGGAGAATGATCCAGGCGGTGAAGGTGACCACTGAATCGAGCAGCCCCTTCGAGGACGAGTACTCTGCTCTGTTGGCGGATGCGGGGTTCAAGCACCAGCGGGAGGTGCAGTTCTTGGATGGCGAATATGCAGACTTCATGGCGATCGACTTTGCGTGCAAGGAGAGGAAGATCGCGGTCGAGTACGACGGAGCTTCTCATTTCTTGACGGAGCTGAAGAAGGGAGCGAGGCCGAACCACGGGCGAGAGAATGGACCGACGACTGCGAAGCGCAGGCTGATGGAGCAGATGGGGTGGAAGGTTGCGAACATCGACTACAAGGACAACATCAAGATGGAAATTGCGCCAAAGTGGGTGTTGGAAAAAGAAGGCGGCGTGAGGGAGATGAAGATGAAGTATCTGCGGAATCGGCTGGAGAAGGTCGGTGTAACACTGTACCAGATGGACGACATAGAATCGATGGCACTGAAGTTACAGGCGCTCAAAGTTGGAACGCAGATCGAGGTGTATTGGCCGAATTACAAGAGATACTACCAGGGGAAGATTAAAGGGCCGAAGCCAATTGACGAGGACGGGCACACGCGGGTACTGTATGAAAATGGAGATGACAAGTTCGAGGATTTAGAGAACGAGATCTGGCGCCTCGGAACTATGGGGGGCGGGAGCGGGCGAGTGAAAGTGAAAGTGAAAGTGTATTAGCAGTAAAAAGTACCTCTTTCTGAGACAAGCCGATTTCCACTGTAGAGCGGAGGCGCTCGTCGTGTTTGAAGAAGTAACAAATGCTGGCCGTTATCCATCTTAATCTGGGTCTGGGCTCGCTCTGCTCTCCTCGTCCCATTCTGGCTTGTGCTAGCGCGCGACGTGTCGGTTGAGCGTGGGGGCGTGCTTCGATCGGTGGAGGCAGTAAGGGCAGTTGTGGAGGTTTCCGATGCTCTCCTTTCTCATCAGTTCCCATTCGTACGGGTGCTCGCACATCCATTGTATTTCGTGGGCCGGACTCTGTGCTGCTCTATGTGGCTCTCCGTCTTCGCCTTGAACAGCCAGGCTCGGGACAGTAGTGCCAAGTTACGCCAATATTGTGCACGTGGTATCTGTGCATCTCGATCTTGTTCTTCTGCCTCGTCCTGTACTCGCAGTTCGGCTCAGTGCTGGCATGCCAAGTGACGCCAATGTCGTGCGCTTCGGCTCTGTGCTTCTTGAGGCGGCCCTCCGACCTCGCCCTGTAATCGCAGTTCGGCTGAGTGCAGACATGCCAAGTGACGCCACGCAGAGCAGTATTCCGAAGAGGAGATTGCTTTGCTGGAGGAGGGGGAGAAGCACTTCGCGGACTTCAAGGAGATGAAGGCGAAGAGTTTGAAGATGGTGTCGCCGCTCTTGACGAGGGAGATCGCGTTTAAGAAGAAGGACAGTCACGCGTGGGGTCGAGCGACCACAACTGTGAGGGCGTCCGTAGCCCGGCACGTACAACGCTTCCATCTTGCTCGCCTTGTCTCCTTTCCCCAAGTGCATTAATTTCCGCTTCTTGAACTCAACGTCCAAGGCGAGCCACATCTCGCTCACACGGGAGAAGAGCACCTCCTTCTTCTCGTAGCTCACGACGTCCGGGAGCTGCCCCCTGCTGTCTTCCATTACCTGCCGGACGACGAGCTTGTGAGCGAAGGCGTTGCCGAAGGCGATTCTCATACTGTCCTGATTGTTCCCGAAGAGATACATAATCCTCTCGTTGTAGTCCTCCACGTCCTCCTCAGTCCACCTCACGCTCTCATCTCCGACCTGAACGTCCAAGAACTCTCGCAGAAACCCGCCCCCGACGGTGTTGAGAACTTGCCGGTAGAAGTTGGGCTTGGAGAGGAGGGGAATAATCGCTGCCAGAATCGAGCACCTCTGCACGTCGATCTGCTTGAGGAGAAAGACGAGGTCATTGACGACTTGCTCCTCCGAGACCTTCACCGCCTCCGCCAGTGCTCCTCCCTCCTTGTCCTTGTCCCTGTCCTTCTCCTGAACCCCCCTACTCCATTCCCAGTATTTGTTGCTGAGTTGTTGGAAGATGGGAACGCTCACAGCCCCATCGCCACCGCTCACCGCCTCATCGTAAACACGGAAAGCGAGAGAAAGTCGCTCCTGTGCCGAAGCCGGTCGGCGCTCGGAAGAAGCTCGTTTGTTGTTGGCGGAGAGGCTGTCAGTATGAGCGCCTCTCTCGTCGCTTGACTCCTGAATGTCTCTCTGAGCGTCCGCGAAGTTTCCCTCGAGCTCCTTGATGGTGTGCTTGATGTCGTGGACGACGGGAACGTGGACGAACCCGTCGTCCATGAAGAGGAGCTTGTTGTCCAGGACGGCGCTGCGAAGGACGTAGATGTTCCGCAGCCACTTCGTCGACGGCTGCTGCGGATTCATTCCTTCGAAGTTCCCCAGGCTGTCCTTGCAGAAATCCAGAAGACTCCGCGAACACTGATGGAAAGTCTCCTTAGTCGCGGTTGGGAGCACGCCAGACTGAATACCTCCACCCAGCTCCGCCTCCAGCTCCAGCTCTACTACCACAGCTCGAACCTTCTTCGCCAGGACATTGAACGATTTGATGATATTCCCCAATATGGCGCCGATCGTCCTCCCTTTCACCCCTGCCGCATGCTGTTTTTCTTTTATGACAGCTCCACCGGACAACAGCTGGGGTGAGGGAGAACGACATACACCGGGTCTTTGTTTAGACGGAGGTCGTTACTTGATTCAATTCGAAGGAGCAGTCAGTATTCTGCCTTTGCCGGAACAATGTTGAAAGGGGTGTTGTATAAGTCGAGAAACATTTTAGTCCGTTTTCCCTACTACTTGACAGAGATGAGGGAGAACGACATACGCCGGGTCTTTGTTTAGACAGAAGTCGTTACTTGATTCAATTCGAAGGAGTAGATAATATTCTGCCTATGCCGGAACTATGTCGCAGGGGTAGTCGCTTTCGATCGCGGGTCTTAGGCTTTATGTACTAAATTTCGAGTTTTTTGTACTAAACTCGAAAATAT
>Ga0307985_10001831_pt1 | contig 12010 bp, 5 predicted proteins | sample EllFjometageno80_FD_203155 | JGI IMG/M metagenome (GOLD analysis project Ga0307985, IMG submission 203155) | Marine microbial communities from Ellis Fjord, Antarctic Ocean - #80 | ecosystem: Environmental > Aquatic > Marine > Unclassified | place: Southern Ocean | collected 2014-10-09 | reverse complement strand
CGCGTTCGCAGCCGTCCCCGGCCCGCACGGGCTCTTCAAGCACGAGGCGCTCTTCTCGCTCTACACTTCCCTCCTGTCCAACCCTGACACCTCCATCGTGACCCTAGCCATCCAGTGCATGCACAAGTACAAGCAGCCCTACGTCGTCCCCCACACGGACTTCTTTGACGGAATTATCTCGGACAAGTGGCGCGACTCGATGGCGGCGTTCGACTTCGCCTCTCTCGTCCCCGCGCACCGGCCCAAGTTCGTGCAGATCACCACGCGCATTCTGTTCGGGAAGTTCAGCTCGTCCGCTGGCAAGGGCAAGCGGAGCAAGGACACGCCTGCGACCCGACGAGCTGCCGTGGTGGCGTTCATGGCTGGCTTCGATTCTAAGGAGCTCGACTACTTCGTTTTCATGATGCTGCGCATGTTCGCTCCGGGCAAGCCCGACCTCTCCTCCGTGCTGTTCTCCATCGCCGCCAACCCCCTGGAGCTGACTGACATCAGCTACGGCCGGCAAGTGGGGTTCCTGAACCTCCTGTCCGACGTGGGCAAGAAGATGGGCCACAAGGTAACCTGCTGCGTGTCGACCTTCCTCTCCCTGCTCCTGGACTTCGTCGCGAACTTCGACGTGAACTCCTCCCTCGGCTCCGCAGAGATCGACGCAGACGAAGAAGTGGAAGAGGAGACCCTTTCCAAGTTCGACAAGAACCACCACTCCGTCGTGCGCAGCCTCGTGTTCAAGCGCCTGGCCGAGTTCATCTCGCTGTTCTCGTCCACGCTGGACCTCACTGTCCACTCGGACCGCATCTGGTCGACCCTCAAGTCCTCCCTCACCAAGCTCCCGGCCACCGTCATCTCGTCCGCCGGAGCCTCCCCCGCGCTCTTGCTCCTTCTCGAGACCATGAGCAAGGACGCGAACTCCATCGAGCTTCTGCGCCGCAACAGCGTCAACGCGATCGAGACGGTCATCGAGTGCATCAACACGGAGAGCTCGGCCCGCTCTCTCGACGTGACGCTCAAGTTCGTCGAGAACCTCCTCATCGTCGGCGCCGACGAGAACGACGCCTCCGTGGTCGCGCCAGGCTTGTCCCTCATATCGCCGCACGTCACGTCCCTCGTGGAGAAGTTCGTGGGCCTCATCAAGAGCAACATTGCCGTCAACAACAGCGTGGGCACGAAGCAGCTGTCCATCTTGACCCTGATCTGCACCGAGATCATCCAGCCGGCGTACAACATCAACTCCTCCACGGCTGCTGAGCCCAAGAAAAACCCGTTCAACTCCGAAATGCTGACCACCATCATCTCCCTCCTCCTCCCCTTCCTGACTCCCGCGCAAGGCAAGGACAAGCAAGACGGCAACAACTTCAACAAGCTCAACATTATCCAGATTCTCATTTCTTTTACGCCCCTCATCTCCGCCGAGGACATGCTTTCCAACATCCACCCGCTGAGCAAGCTGCTCGGGCCCAACCGCTCCCGTTCCGGCATCGCGGACCCCGCCATCCGCTCTGGCATCGTGAGCATCATCAGCTGCATGGGCAAACGCATGGAGGAGCTCAAGATGGGCGCGGGGTTCCGCAGGATGTGCGAGGACGTCGAGAGTCTCAACGCCATGAGCTCGAGGCACGTCGACGAGTTGGACTTCGACCGCCTCGTGCCCGTGCTTAACAGGCTCGGCACGGACGACGGATGGTCTGCTTACAACTGCGACGACAGCGACGTCGGGAACAAGTCCCTGCTTCCTGTGCTCATGTGTTGCTTCAACAGCCTGTATAGTTCCGACGGCATGGTCACGAGGGGCTCGTTCAAGGCGCTCAAGACGTTCATCAGCGTGTGCGCCGCCAAGAAAGAAGCGGGGGGGGCGGAAGGTAATGACTGGCTCAAGATCTTGGAAACGTCGTTCGTCCCGAATGTGCGGCTCGGCATCAACGGGCACGTGGACCCTTCGCGGCGCTTGTTCGTGCTCCTCATGCGCGAGACTTGTGTGCTGCTCACGGAGGACAACGAGGCGTTCTACACTGATCTCAAGCAACTGACCGACGACTTGGACGAGGAGAAGGACTTCTTCTACAACATCACGCACGTGCAGCAACACAGAAGAGTGCGCGCTCTGCAGCGGCTCAAGCTCGCGCTAGACGAGGACAAAGTGAACCTCGCTTCCGGCTCGCTCTACAACGTTCTCCTCCCGCTCTCCACCCACCCGCTGTTCGAGTGCGTCAAGAACTCGGAGGCGGCGTACGTGCAGGAGTGCGTGAAATCCATGGGCGCCATCTGCCACAAGCTGGGCTGGGGCAAGTATAAGAACGCGCTGGACAACATCCTTCTCCAAGTGAGCCGGAACCGCGACAAAAAGGAGACGGAGACGATGCTCATCCAGTCCATGTGCAGCATCCTGGACGCGTTCCACTTCAAGATCGACGCCGAGAACGAGGAGGACACGATCTGGAAGGCGCTCAACAAGTATGTGCCCAAGATCCAAGCTCTTTTGTTGGTGGAAACCACGGACAAGACCGGCAGTAAGGTCGAGACTCTGCGACCGGCTATCGCGCTCGCACTACTGAAGCTGTTTCAAAAGTTCCCGCAGGACATCTTCGAGAACAAGCTGGTCAACCTCGTCATGACGGTGTGCAACGCGCTCCGTTGCAAGGAGAGCAAGTCGAGGGACATCGCCAAGGCGGTGCTGTCTAAGCTCTGTGTCAGCGTGGACACGCAGCACTTTGGCCTCATCGTGCACCAGCTGAGCATGTCGCTCGCCGAGGGCTTCCAGCTGCACATTCGCAGCAGCGCGCTCCACGCGTGCATGCTGGCCCTGTTCGAGAACGGCGTCAGGGCCGACAGCGGCATGGATGAGTGCGTACCCGCGGTGATGGACCTTATCCAGCAGGACATTTTCGGCATAGCCGCGGAGATGAAGGAGGCCAAGGACGTCAGCAAGAGGGTCATTCAGGAGGCCGTCGGCGTGAGAAGCTACGAGACGCTCGAGCTTATGTGCAACATGGTGCGGTTCCGGCCGTCCGAGGCTACGTCCGATCACTTGAGTGCGGTCCACAACGTCGTCGGGCCGTTGATTGCGCGCTTGAAGCTGGAGGGCGCGGAGCCCGACATGGCCGCCATCGGGAAAGTGAGGGAGTGCCTGAACAAGGGGGTGATCGGGTTCGGCAAGAACGAGGATGCGCAGGGCGAAGAGATTCTCAAGTTCGTGTATGCTACCGTCGCGGAGTTCATCGGCGCGAGCGACAAGCGTAAGAAGGAGGAGGAGGAGGAGGAGGAGGAGGAGGAGGAGGAGGGGGGCGGGAGTGGGGAGGAGGGGGGGGACGACAGCGACGCGGGCAGCGAAGAAGAGATGACGCCGATCAACATCACGGGCGCGAAGAGCAAGAAGAAGAGGAAGAAGAAGGACGAGGAGGATGATGAGAAGAAGAAGGGCAAGAAGAAGGCGAAGGCGCTCAAGGGCGCTTCCTCGTGGCTGCCGTCGGAGATGGAGATGCACAACCAAAAGAGCGCCGTGCTGTTGAAGCGCGAGCAGAAGAAAATCGGCGCCAAGGTGCTCGACGGCGCGAACGCTCCCAAGCTGACAGGGCGGGGACGGCACGGGGCGGGCGAGTTGGCCAAGGTTCGTGGGATCAACAACCCGGCGGTGTCTTGCGCCGTGACGTTCGGCCTGCAGCTGCTCCACGCGGCTCTCAAGAGAGGCAAGATCGATTGGACCGACGCGCTCATGAAGGACATGGCCTCTCCGTACGTGCCCATGCTCACGAGGTGCGTCCGCCGGTCGCAGAGTGACGAGGTCGTGCTGCTCAGCATCAAGTGCTTGAACTACTTGCTCAAGTGGGATCTCGACGGCGACACCGTGAGCGAGAGCAAGCGTGCCCTGGGCGGCAGCTGTCTGCGCATTCTGACTAAGGGCGGCATCGGTGGCGCCAAGGACGAGATCGTGCAGGGCTGCTTCAAGGCGCTCACGTTTTTGTTCAACGGTGGCGACATCGAGCTCAACCCGAAGCAGCTGCGCGCTCTCGTCAATCTGCTCCACGGCACCGTGCACGACACCACACATCACAACAGCACGTTCGGGCTCATCTCGAGCATCGTGGGCAAGACGCACGTCAACGTTGAGATGTACGAGCTCATGGAGACGGTTTTGAAGCTGGTCGCGCAGAGCACCACCGACACCGTGAGGCTCAAGAGCGGGCAGGTTTTCTACAAGTTTCTCATCAACTACCCGCTCGGCGACAAGCAGTTCGACAACTACGTGGGGCAGGTTATCAAGAACATGGGCTACGAGTACGAGGACGGCAGGTTCAGTGTCATGGAGCTCGTGTACGGGCTGCTGGACAAGCTACCCGCGGCGGTGCTGGACGAGCGCTACGCCGAGAAGTTCTTCCTGCCGTTGGTGTTGTCGCTGGCCAATGACGCAAGCGACAAGTGCCGGCAGAAGATCGGCGCGTGCGTCAAAATCCTGTTCGGGCGCGTTACGGAAGGCCGAATCGCAGGCTTCCACGACATGCTGAAGCGGTGGCTGGCCGGCGAGGGGAAACTCAAGCACGTCAGCCTGCAGCTGCTCGGTCTGCTGTGCGAGAGCCGGATCGGCTGGGCGGGGAGCGGGGCGGAGGTGTACCAGATCGTTCAAGACAGCATTGCGGCCGAGGAGACGGTGGGAGACGAAGGCAAGAAGCGCTGGACCGAGGAGTGGGAAGGCGTCTACTTCGCGCTCATCTGTTTCGAGAAGTTGTACGCGGGGGTGGGGGGGGGGAAGAAGGAGAAGGGGGCCAAGGCCAAGTTGGAGAGCTGCTTCGGGAGAGTGGTGACCTGTTTGACGCACTTCCACCCTTGGGTGAAGCTCGTGGCAGGACGGATCGTGGGCGTCGTTGCCGGAAGCAGCGCTCTTGTGACCGACGCCGATCTCAGGTTCGAGGTCGTCAAGAACTTCGCGGGCGCTCTCGACGTGGACGCGAAGTTCACCAACGACGACATAGCGCTGAGCAGTATCAAGTCGCTGTCGTCCATCATCGGCGTCATCGTGGCGGAGGGCAAGAGCGAGGCCAACCTGAGGCTCATGAACTGGCTATTCAACAGGCTCAGCGGCACCGCGAAGAAGGCGGCCGGGGGCAAACGAATGAACGTCTTCAAGGTGTTCGCCGCGCTGGTCGCGGGGGACAGGCCGGAGGACGGGGACGACCTTGTGGTGGCTCACGGAGAGCTCATGCTGTCGCCGCTGAACCGAGCCATTGTCGAGGGCGAGAGCACCAAGAACGCGACCGAGGAGGATCTGGGCTTCATGAAGGAGCTTATGAACGGCATCGAGGTCAGACTGGGCACCGAGCTGTTCATGAGCGTGATGGTCAAGGTCAAGGGCGATGCTCGGGAGAAGCGAGATGCCCGGAAGAGCGAAATCGTGACGGAGAAGATCTTGGATCCGGCGGCGGCGGCGCAGAGGAAGGAGAAGCGCAAGATCATGGAGGGCGGGAGGCAGAAGAGGAGGGTGGACGAGAGGAAGGAGGCGAGGGGCGCCGTCAAGCGGAGCAGGAAGGCTGAGCAGGAGGCGGACATGCACAAGAAGAAGTAGGGGGAGGGGGGAAGAAGGGGGGGAGGGAGGAGGGGAAGAGAAAACTGATGATTATAATAGCAGCGTAAAGAAGGATGTGGGTGTTTGAATAGTGAAATGCGTGTTAGGTTAGGGTTCCCGTGTCGTGTTGAAGCGGGTACCTGTAAGGCGGCGTAATGCCCTAATTATTTCGTCGAGCCAATGACGATGTTTCGGGCGATACTCTCGCTCGCTTGCTTGCTGTACCTTCAAGCCCTGCCCGCCATCAATGTTCCCCCCGCTCAGCCGTGGGAATGCCTGGCTCCTACCCTCAGCAACTCCATGACAGTTCCGGTTCCATTGCCACTCACAGTCCCGCTCCTCTTCCCACCGGCGACCTTCCCCGAGTTCGCCGTCGCCCACCACTGTTCTGTTCACTCAATCTCCGACACCTCCTGCCTGACCGTGTCGACCTCTCTCCTCAATTACATCGCCAGGCACGCCATCAACACAACTATTTTATCTGACCCTGTGAATCTGTGCCCAATGTTAGGGTTACCAGCACCGCTGTACGCGGACTTCACCACGTCAATCACCTCCCCCCTCCACAACTCCCGACACGCCCACACATCTCACCTCTCAATCCCCCTCCGAATTGCCCCTCCAATTCCCCTCACAGCAAACACAACCACAATCCTCCCTACCTCAAACGAATTACAAGTAGCCTACAAAATGGACGACATCACTGCCCAAGCCTTCACCGCCACAAACACCCTCCACATGGACTTCCTCACCCTCGGCCGGCACACAATCACCCTACAACTCTTCTCCCACGCCACAAACCTCCCCCTAACGCCGCCCATGACTTCGCACTTCAGCGTCGGCGAAGTCACCAGGATTGTCGACTGCGTCGACTACTTGTGCACGGGGCATGAAAGTACGGACAGCTGGTACTCAGTCTACCCACAGCACTTGTCGCTGAGGAACGTGCAGCCTGCAGCGCAAGAGGATGGGGGAACGGGCGATACGGCGAGTTTCGAGGGAAGGACTAAGGCAGAGGTACGTAACCCGAACGTTCTGAGTGCGTAAGCGTTGCGTTTTCCTTTCTACACGTGTCTCTTCCTGTCTGCGCCCGTCTCTACTGCTCGCGCCTCTCTTCCCCTTGGGGACAATGCAGGAAGCGATGTCCCCTGCTGGCAGCCATGTTCCCTAACTCCCCTCCCGCCTCAGCCCACGAGCTGCTCATCTCGCGACTACTTGCTCTACAGAAGCCCGATCCACGGCTTGAACAACCAGAAGTACGACCTGCTTGGCGCTCTCGCGGTCGCGATAACGGTTCAACGGACGTTGGTCCTCCCGTATCTATTCAGCGACTTGTTGACGGGGAGTGATCCGACGGTGGTGTCGTTCGGGGATGTGTTTGATGTGGAGTGGCTGAAGGACAAGCTGCTTGGTGTTGGCGGGTGCTTTGTTACGTTTGAGGAGTTCGGTGTATTGGAACCGGCGTTTGACGAGGTCGATGTGGTGATGCTTGAGCATGGAAGTATCGAAACGCTACCGTATTACACGGCGTTGTTCTCGGAAGTGGAGGAGAGGTTTGTTATGTTGGACCGACCGAGGAAGGTCATGGCGCAGTTTCCGGTGAATGTCAACGAGCTGAAGGGCGTTGTTGACGGCCAACTGTTGAGGGGAGCGTTGCGACCGAATGCTAAGTTGAGGGGGATCGGGGATATGTTGATTGAGGGGATGGGGGGCTCTGCACCGTTTGTTAGTGTTCATGCGAGGGTCGAAGAGGATTGGATTGCTTACTGTCAAGTTAGGGAGAGGACGCATTGGGGGATGGTTAGGGTGTGTTACGATGGCCAAATCGTGGGGGAGAAGGTGGGGAGGTTTGTGGAGAAGACGGGGGTCACGAACGTTTATGTTGCTGTTGGGGAGAACGTTGGGGAGCAAATACTTGAGCAGATCGTCGGGGGGATACGACAGTTTGATGCCTCGGTTCGGGTGTTTACGAAGAAGGACTTGAGTGACTTGCTGCCGTCGAGAGGCGCGGTCGCTGCTCAGGCGGTCGCTGCTCAAATGTCCACGCTAACCCATATTGAAATGGCAATGGTGGATTATTACGTGTGTGTGCAGGGGAAGTACTTCGTTGGAACTAGCTTCTCGACGTTTAGTAACGAGGTCAGTAGAGAGGTGGAGGAGGAGGGTAGGCAGAGCTATGTCTATAACGTCAAGGAGGATTTGGACGGTATGGGGGTGGTGAGAAGGAGGGATGAGGGGAGGTTGGTTGAGCCGTATGATGTGGTGGGGTATGGAGAGAGGGCGAGGGGGGTTTTGAAGACGGTGTTGGAGAGACACACGAGCGCAGCGCACACGAGCGCGAATGTTACAGTTATGAGCAACCCGTATCCGATAGTTAGGGCGGATGTTAGTGTGGGGGAGAGGGGAGGGACGTTTGTTGTTTTTGAGGGCGAAGACGTTGGCGCCGTCGCTTCCGAGTTTTGTGCGGCGATGGTCGAGGATACTGGCGATAGGAGAGCGTGTGGGGGAGATTTGGTTGCACTTACGACGGCGAGGAAGAAGCAGGGAGTTGTTGACGCGGCGTTTGAGAAAAAGCACCGGATTTGCGAGATGAGGTTCCAGGAGGGGATTGACCTGTACCGAGTCGCCGCGGAGATTGTCGACGAGGGCCCGGTTTACAACGACTTCGGGAGAGTTATGGAGGACTTGGTTGGAAGCGTGTTGCCGGAGATGGAGGCGTTGGGGTGGGAGGTTGGGACGGACAAGGTGAGCCGCGCCAGACCGCCTCGGAACGCGCTCTTCGCTAGCGCTTGCTTTCCACCTTTGTTCACTCAGCCTTTCTCTTTTGTTCACACGTGTGTATGGAAGGTAACGCACCACGGATATCACCGGTTCTACAGCAAGTACTTCTCTCTCGAGGCGCGAACGAAGCCTCTTACGCTGCTGGAGATCGGGCTGGCGAAGGGCAGCTCGATGAACTTGTGGTGTGGGCTCCTGCCGACGGCGGTGATTGTCGGCGTGGACATCACTCTGCATCCGGACTGCCAGCCGTGCAGCTTGGGCGCGGGGATCTACGTCTACTCGGGGGACAGCAGCGACAGCGCGCTGCTGCAACGGCTGAGCGTGAATCAGGACGGCGCGGCAGAGGACGGCGCGGCTTCGTCGGGGTACGACTACATCGTGGACGACGGCGCGCATACGCCGTCGTCGCAGCTCAAGGCGTTCAACCATTTGTTTGAGCACGGACTTAACGAGGGAGGCGTCTACTTCATTGAGGACATCGAGACGAGCTACTGGACGAAGGGGGAGCTGTATGGCTACAAGTACAAGGGGGGTGGAGTGAATAGCAACACTGCAGAGAACGTCATCGACGTGTTCAAGGGGCTGGCCGACGCCGTCAACGCGGAGTTCTTCAATCCGTACAACATTCAGCTGCCGGGACTGCGGAGCGAGGTCGTTGCGATGGTAGAAGGGATCGAGTTCGGGCACAACTGCGTTGCCATCACCAAGAAGAGCAGGCAGAAGAACAGCATTTACTACGATCGGTCTTACAGAATGAGGGACAACGTGGACGGCTATCCGAAGGTAGATGTAGAAGTAAATTAAGACGCTGGCACTTAACTAAGATTAGGCGCCCTCTTCAGTAGTCGCGAGCCGCATGCTCAAGTTCAAGATGGTGGCGTTGCTTTCGATCTGCGTCGCGACGAGCGTGCTTCGTCTCTTGCTCTCGATGGTCGCCTGCTGCACCTGGGGCGCGGCTTCCTTCGGCTTGTCCACGCTTGGGTTCATGTTGCCGAAACCCATGGGCTTGTATATCGGATTGAAGATGCTTTCGTCAATCTCACACTCGAGCGCGGCGCACGCCTCGTGGTACAGGCACTCCTTGATGCGCCCCAGCGCCTCCGGGAAAGCCGCTTTCTTCTTCAAATCCTGTGCGATTTTCATAGCTTCGGGCATCACGCTCTCCTTGGTGGCACCCAGAAGGACGCCATTGGCCTCAAGCTCGGTGGCACCGTACCGCTTGCCAAACACGATGAAGTCAGTGCGCATCTGAACCGGTAGCTTGGCGGCCATCAACGCTGTCATGCCGGGACTATACACGATGCCCAGGTCGACGCCGGGAACGAAGCAATACCCACGCTCGTTGTTCATAACGACCTTGTCGAACGCCAGCAGCAGCATGGCGCCGGCGGCGGCAGCGTGGCCGTTCACAGCCGCGACGGTGGGTTTCCGGAATTTGAGCAGCAGGGCTAACAGCTGCTCGGTCGCTTGCTGCAGGTCGTCGACCAGGTTGGGCGTGGCGCGGTTGGCGTGGATGAACTTGAGGTCAAATCCGTTGCAGAAGAACTTGCCAGTGCCCCCCGTGACGACCAGACAGTGCACTTCAGGGTTTCTCTCAAGCTCGGTTAGGGTATTGAACAGGGAGAGGACGATAAAGGGGCTGAGGCGGTGCTCGCTGACTAGCGTCCCGTGTGCGGTCGTGGCGGCCTCGGCGGCGGGATCGGCATCCGCTAGGCTAACGACTGCTATGTTATTGTCCAGGGTGTAGGGCAGGAGGTGGGAGGAGATAGGGGATATGGTCGGCATGGCGGGGGTTAGCGCAAGACGTTCGAAGCAGGACTTTCGGCGCGACATCGGGGAAAGCCGGACGGGAATAGGCAGGGGCGAGGGGCGAACGGGGAAGGTTTAGGGGTCGAGGGTAGGCAGACAAAGGCGACAGATATTTAGCTACAGCTGTAGTGCCGTCGCTCAACGCGCCCAGTTGTGCATGTATGTCCGGCCGTCCCTTGTGTGTGTATCTGGGTTCTAAAGAAACAAACCTTGCTAGTATCACACTTCCCATACACCTTCCACCTTCTTCTCCTTGTCCTTGCACATGACCTTCTTACATGACCTTCTTGGTCGCGACCTCCTTATGCTTGGCGTGCTTCTTGCTGACCCTCATCAAGATGGCCTTGATGGCGGTCTCGAACGGCACGGACTCCATGCTCGTGGTGTTGAGGATGGTGCCCATGGTGTGGCTGAGGCTGATGAGCAGGAACAAGCCGACGACGACCTTGGCGAAAGAAACCTGCACGTCGAGCAAGTACGTGAGGACAAAGACCTGGACGGCGTGCAGGACCTGGATGAGCTGAGCGCCCCAGAAGTGCGGCTTGAACGCCGGGAACTGCGCCTCGAACTCGTCCCTCCTGCCGCCCTCGAGCATGCCATGCCACTTCTTCAGCAGCTTGTTCTTCCTCTCGTAGTCCTTCATCATAATAGTCTTGATGTCGCTCTCCTTGGTGAAGTGCATCTCCTCCAAGTTGATGTAAATCATGACGGGAGATCCACCGATGCCTGTGAGGAGGTTGTAGATGTCCGGAATGACGCGCTCGGGCGACTCCATTTGGCAGTTCAGCAGCTTCCCGTCCCTCACGAAAGCCGTGCAGATGGAGATGATCGTGCCTCCCTTGTCGAGGTGCTCGACGAGGACCGTCTGGCCCTTGTAGCGGGGCGTGAGGACGTACTCGAAAGGCTCCATTCCGAAGCTGTAGTCGCAGTGTTAGCGAATGGCAAGCACACACGTTCACGAGGGCGTGCACACACGTACACGTGTGAACAAAAGGCGCGGTCGCCCTCGCTCTAGCTAAGGTTAGCTCGCTCTTGCTCGCCTCACCTCTTGGAGAACTCCTTGCAGTCCTGCATGTACTTGCGGTCGCGCTCTCCGAAGTCAACGACGACTCCCTCGGGGCTCAGGAACAGCATGCGCTCGTTGTTGGACTCGTGGAAGTCCTGAAGATTAGATGAAATGTTCACCTTGTCCACATTGAACGAACGGTCCACGAAGACGTCCTCGCAGACCACGTTGCGGTACCAGCCGATGACGGGCATGTATTTGATGACACGCTCGCAGACGAAGCCGACCCTGACGCGGGTCGCCTTGACGGCCTTGTTGTACGTTTTCTGGTATCCGACAAACATAGCAATCATCCAGTCGATGCGGGAGCCGTGGTTGGCGAGCATGAGGGAGTTCTTGAGCTTGACCTGGTTCTCGAACAAGTCCATGGAGTCGCAGTGGAGCACCGTGCCGGACAGAATCATGGGAAGGTTGAAGACAATGGGGGTCGTGTAGTTGATGAGCCCGGCCATGTACTGGCGGAAGACTGACTTGGAGACGAGCTGGAGGATGTAGCCGGGGATGCCGTACACGAGCAGATCGAAGAGCACGTTGATGACGAGCATTGTCATGCCTGGGTGATATTGATCGAGTTAGCGGGGGGGCTTTGGTTGCCGGACAGGATTTCTGATGTAACTTACCCAGGTGAGCCCAGACCATGACAAAGAACGTCTTGACGGGGCCGGCGCCGACGACCATTGGCACGCGGACGGTGTGGTCGACGGACATGGCGCGCGAGCGAGTCGGCGATGAGCTTCTGGTGGAGACCATGGGGCGCAGGAAGTTTGAGAGTTATGGACTGGTTGGGCACCAAGATTTGGTCG
>Ga0307985_10001830_pt1 | contig 12013 bp, 8 predicted proteins | sample EllFjometageno80_FD_203155 | JGI IMG/M metagenome (GOLD analysis project Ga0307985, IMG submission 203155) | Marine microbial communities from Ellis Fjord, Antarctic Ocean - #80 | ecosystem: Environmental > Aquatic > Marine > Unclassified | place: Southern Ocean | collected 2014-10-09 | reverse complement strand
CATTCTGCTAGGTTGGCGCCACGCCTGAGTTGTACGGCGGCGAGCAGACGAGACGGCGTGTAGTCTTTCTTGAACCCAACACAAGTTTGCTGCTCCAAGTTTGCTTGATTGTGTTTCATAAAAACATGAGGGTCATTTGTATAGTGCTAGATCTGCGAGCTCCTGCCGCATAATGTCTTGCAGCACGAACTGGTCGTGGTTGGAGAGAACGCCCTCGTCGCAGCCCTTCATGACTGCGTTGATGAACGCCTCCTCCCCCCCGGCCCCTGTCCAGCTTCCACGAGGACTGCGCGCTCCAACGCCCGACCAGCTTCCCCGCGGACTCTGCGCGCCCCTCGGACTTCCGCGCGCCCCTCCCCCCTCCTCCCCCTTCACCACCTCCCCCACCTGCTCCTCCACCTCCTGCAGAAACAAGTTCGGGTTAACGATTGCTTCCGGCTCCTCGATCTCCCCCGCCTTCCCCACGCCCCACTCATCCCTCTTGACGTTGAACCCCATCCCCCTCGCAATGAACAGATCAAACGTCCTTACTCTCCCCGCGCTGCTGAAGTAACTGTGCTCGATAACGCTAATAGCGACGTTGAGCACCAAGTAAATGAAAACGAAAATAAAACTGTACAAGTACACGTACACGACGACGACGTTGGGCGTCCACAGCTCGTGGAAAGCGTTGTACAGCACGTCGCCGTTCATCATGCTGAACAGCTGCTGGAGCGAGTCGCTAGGCAGCGAGAACAACTCGACTCGGAACCCAAAGTACGCAACGCCGAAAAGGGCGTATCCGACGAACACTGGCATCACTCCCGCGACGAACGGGGCTAGCACGGGGGCGGCCTGCTCCAGCGTCAGCACGAAGTTGTAGTAGTTGCGGTTGTGTTTGAAGAACTGCATGGCGGTCAGCCAGAGGAGAATGCAGGAGGCGCCGCAGGACAGCTTCTCGGGCGCCGTGGTGGGGATGTGGTAGTTCTTGGTGAACGCGAGGCGGAGGCTGTACTCGATGGTGATGAGGATTCCGATGGCGGTCACTGGCAGCCAGAGAGGGAAGAACCGGATCCAAATTGACCACGTCACTGCCATACATATGTGTGAACATGGGCCCCAAATATGTGCACACTCACTCTTCTGGCCCAGAACTTATAAGTCGGTGTGAACAAGGGGGTGGCGCGTTTTGATCACGACTGGCGCGTTTTGGTCACGACTGGCGCGTTTTGAGCCGCTCGTTTCTGTGCGCGCTCTGTGCGCGCTCCGGTCGCTTACTTACCTTCGCTCCACTCCATTTCCACCACGAATTTGACCATCTCGCCGTCCTTTCCGTTGAACTGCAGGTTGATGAGGTTCTTGTCGATACGCTCGGCAGTGGAGGAGGTGGAGGAGTCATAGCCGGAGTCATAGCCATCGTGGGAGGGGGAGCCGGGCGGGATAATCTCCTGCCTGCTGCAGAAGAGAGGTGAGGGGGGGAGGGGGGGGGGGAGAGAGAGAGAGAACGGAGGCGAGCGACGGGCGGGCGGGCGGGCGAGCCGAGCGTCGTTGAGCGAGCAACCACAGAGCGCCGCCAAGAATGGAGCAAGTGTGTAGCAAGCCGCTGTTCAGAGCAAGCTCCTTCACATCGCGAGAAGGCGCCGGTCGCGCGACCCTGCAGGCCCCTCGCTGCTTGCATCTTTACCTGCTCGCCTCTGCTCTATTCGCGTCTCTGCTCTTCTTCCTCTCCTCGTTCTTCGCCTCCTCCTTGACGCTCTTGACAATTTTATGCGCAATGGCGTGCGCGAGCCTCGCCTCCCCGTACCCGTGAATTCTTCTCGCGACGTCCTTCACCAGCAACGCAAAGTACACCGCGGCGACCGCAGCGATGCCCAAGTTGTGCACGAACTTGGAAACGTACTCGTTCAAGTCCATCGCGTCGCACTTGCCCACGATGTGCGCATCCACCGACACGTCAATGTTGGCGAAGTTGCCGAAGTCGTAATGTGTTTTCACCGACCATTCGTAGCAACTGCGGTAAAAGTACCCAATGTTGTAGTTGCAGAGGGACATGTCAAAGGTCATGTGATCGAGGTCGTCAGTAAGGGTGCGGAGGCTGTCGGTGGAGTTGAGCGAGGGGACGAGGTCTCCAATATCAGTGTTGTTGTAGAGGGTGTATTCTACGAGCAAAGAAGGGATGGTAAGCCGCCACACACATTTGTGAACAAAGGGGGGGAGGTGAACAAAGGGATAGCGGTTTGGGGGCGCGAACGCGCGAGCAAACGGCGCACGACAGGCGTACAAACGGCGAACAATGGGGGAGGCGGCGCACAAACACCCACAAACGCAGGGGGGGGAAGTTGCTTCGCCAATCGTACCAAACAGCGCTCTACTCGCGTCGTTTGCGCTCTACTCGCGCCGTTTGCGCTCCACTCGCGCCGGGACATGTTGCTGCTCACCTGATATGATGAAGCCGGGGCGCAGTTCGTCGGAGGGCGACACGTGAGAGTAGATGGAGAGGGTTGGGTACTTCATCGTTGAGTTGGCCAGGAAGGTGAACGTGGCGTTCCCCGTGTGGCACCGCTCATAATAGTTGGGGTTGGAGGTGGAAGTTCCAGGCCGATCGTCTAGGTACCCTATACCGGCTACTGATGTGTAAGGGAGCGTGTAGAACGCTTTAAGGACGTCCTGGAGGGACACGAGGGTCGAGTCTAGTTCAAACAGCGTTGTGGTGTCAGGGTTGTCTGTGATTGTGAATGTGGGGGGCATGAAAGCCGATTTGAAGCCCTTGTGCATGGTGCGGGAGTAGAGGGCGTCCTGGAAGTTGTAGACCAGGACTTGGGCGGTGACGAGGAAGAGCAGGAGAAGGTGGAGGGCGAATTTGAAGGGGAAGGACTGGTGGGAGTGGAGCTTGGAGAAGGGGGAGAGGAGAAAGGAGTTGGATGGGGACAGTGGGGCGGGAGAAGGGGGAGGGGGGGGCATGGCCGTCGAGAGGGATGGAAGGACGGGGGAAAGGAGGGGGGGAGGGGGGGGAAGAGGAGAGACGAGCGGCACTTGGGAGGACGGGCGAGTAATCGTTCGCGAGTGTCAGGATTGCGCGCGTGCCTCTTCGTATTCTGGTGCTGATGGGGAGAAACGGCAGGCAACTATTGTGGCGAAAATGTGCGGTTCGACATGCTTGATAAGCCAGGCGACGGTGAAGACAGCCCTGGATCAAGAAGTTTGGCGAGGTGAGCATGTTCTTGTTCATGTTTGGGTTCAAACGAGAGGATGGTCACGCCGGCTATGTAGAGCTTGCTGGCGTCGCCCTCGGACTCGTCTCCGCCTGCAAGGCTGGGGTTAGCGCGATGCTTGGGAGGGCGATTCAGAAACGCTTGTACGATGTTGGTCCTCGCTTTTCACGTAATAGTAGCGACCATCGCGATCACATCGAGTGCTGTATATATCATCACGCTTGCGTCCAGCTCACTCACTGCCGCCCCCGAAGCCCCTGTTCGCCTTGACGCGGTTCCCGGCGGCGCGGATGCCCACGGCCATGATCGTCGCCTCTCCGGCGACGCCCGTCGCGTACCCAGCGGCCAGACAGGTCCCGCCGCAGCAGATTCCGGCCGCCAAGTGCGCCCAACCCTGGTACTCGGAGTACGTAGTGTACCCCTCTTCGGTCGGCGAGGTTATGCTGGGGCCAAGAGAGTGCGTGCGAATGAGCGTGAGTGTTAGAAAGGCGACGCAAGCACAGTGCGAACAAGGGGCTCACCTGCCAGCAATGATGATGGACACGATAAGGCCAAATATTCCCAAGACGCCCGCCATAATGATCGCAATGAGGTTTTTAATGATGCCGTTCGGGTGGACGACCCCCAAGCGGCACAGCCCCATGCCGGACTTGTAAGTGCCTACGGCCGCGCCCCAGTTCGCGAGGATGACGCAAATCGCGGCACCGAGGTATCCGCAAAAGGGCGCCCACGTAGGGCAGTTGTCGTAGCTGATCTGGTACTCTCCCACTAAGGTGTTGGGGTGAGTGGGAGCAAGAGAAAGGAAGCGCGCGGGAACGGCGAGCGCGTAGTAGCGCTCTGGTAGTGTGTGCGCGGCGAGCGCGGCGTTGGGAGGGTGCAATGATAGCAAGGGAGGAGCAGTGGTGACATTGGGGGAGACTGGCGCATTTCGGGAGCCGCACAAGGTGGGGGAGTGGTGGTGTGAGGCAAGGAACGTGTGGAAGCCGTTGCGATTGCGTACTGGTCTGTGTCGCGCTCCTCGCTGAGAAATGAGCCTGATATGCGAATGCTCACTCTTCCCTAGGTATGCCTTACCAGCGCCGTTCGCCGATTCGCTGATTCGCTAACGGCATGCTCCCAATTAGCGCACCCCTCGTAAACAACATTCCCCTTAAGCGACTCCTCGAGATCGCTCATTATATCGGAAAGCATCGGTTAGATGATCCGCTCCTCGACCTCATGTTTGCCTGACGTTCTCCCCGCTTCACAGTCCCTCCCCAGCCTCTTCTCTTACCCTCCCCCCTCAGCCCCCCCGCCATGCTGCGCTTCCAGAAGTGGTCCTCCGTGATCCTGGCCTACCTCGCCCTCTACAGCTACCACCTGACCTCCCTCCCTCCTCCCCTCTCCTCCCACTTCCTCGCTCTCCCAGCCCTGACCTCCGCCTCCCTCTCCACGTTCTCACCCCTCCTCATCCTCGCCGTTCTCGCCCTGCACGCCGTCACGGACATTATGTACACCGTGTTGACCTTCAACGACTGCAAAGAAGCCGCCAAGGAGATAGACGACCAAGTGAAGGAAGCTCACGCAGCAATGAAGAAGCGCAAGATCCCCATCACTAAGTAATGAACACGCCTGGTGCGAACACCAAACACTGACCTCTATCTTGCCCACCGTGCACGTACATCGCCAGCCGACACACCTGTCCTCGTCCGTGCAATCCTCGCCTGTTCTCTCATGCGCGTTGGGCGCGCTGGAACTGCACACACACACACTACGTCTTGAATAATCAAACACACACACACCTACTTCACACTCTACTCCCACACCCCCTCCCCCCCTTCTACATGCCGCTCTCTCCCAACCCGTCGTACGGACTCAAGCCGAACATATTCTCCAAGCTATCGTCCGCGCCCTTCTCGATCAGGAACTCTGCCAGCTCGCCCGTGGTATCGAACGCCAAGGCATAATGCAAGGCGGTCTGGCCGTTTCCGTTCCGCTTGTTGATGTCTGCCCCTCTGTTCAATATCAAATCCAACATCTTCCTGTGTCCGTTCTGCACCGCCACCAGCAACAAGCTGTTCCCCTTCTCGTCCTCGCTGTTGATATCGAAGCCCAACCTCAAGCTCTCCTCCAGCCTCTTCAACCGCCCGTGCCTGCACTGACTCATGACCGTGACCAGATCGGGCACTTCCCCAAATTCACTCGCCCTGTTCTTGTCCGCCTTCTCCTCCTTCAGCACCACCTCCTTCTTCATGACCTCCATCCTGCTCAACGGATTTAACTTCTCCCGCGCCAGCATGATCTTCCTCCTGTGCAGCTTGTGCGTGACCCCCAGCACGCTGCTCATGTCTTCCTCCCTCAGTTCCAGCAGAAAGTCGCCATCGACGCACGCCTCGGCGAACCCCTCCACGTACTGGCCCAAGCTAAGAGTCTGAAGCCACCTGCTGACCTCCCCGACGCTCCAGTGCCCGACGTTCTGAGGGAACGGCTCCTTCTTGGCCGCGACAGCGTCTTCTTCCTTGCCCTTGCCGTGCCTCAGCTCCGCCTCCTTCATCGCGATGCTGGCATCGATCGCGTCCCCAGCCCCGAGCTTCAGTTGCTTGATGGCGGGAATGTTGGCCGCCGCCGCCGCCGCCGCAGCCGCCGCAGCAGTGTCGGCGCTTGCGCTCACGGCGGCGCTCGTCGTGTCCGTGTTGATCTCGCGCATCTGCTTCAGCATGTTCAAACTACTAAAGTAGCTCAGACTCATGCTCATGAACTGGAACTTCATCAACTCCTCCTGCTGGTTGAACATCTGGCTTGACTGAACCTCGTGCTCCTTGGCCTTGGCTGCGGTGGCCGCCGCCGCGGCGGCGCTCGTGGCCGTGGCGGTCTCTAATTCGATGCCCTTCTCCCTCAAGCTGTCCAGCTCGAACTTCTGCTCCTGCAGCAGCTCCATCAAGTTCCTCTGCAGCCTGCCGAACTCGCGGTCCTTCCTCTGCCTCGTGCTCTCCATATCAGCAATCGCGATCTCCAGTTTCTCCAGCTGGCTCTTCTTTCTCTCGACCTCGCTAAAAACCAACGTGAACTCGCTCTCCAGCTCCTGCTTCTTCTTCTCTCTCTCGGCGCGCTTCATGTGGATGGCCATCTCCAATGCGTGCGAGTCAGCTTGTCTCGCCCTCAGCTTTTCCTTGTCCATCTTGACGCTCCCCGCCCCTCCCAGAGTCTTCTTTTTTTCCCCGTCCTCGTAATCTCCAGTGTTATCGAAGATATCGTGACTTTCCTTCTCCATCTCCTGCTCGCCCAGCATGGGATCGTAGCCGCCCGTTCTGCTCACGCCGGCGGCGCCCTCCACGCCCATCTGCAACAACAGCCTCTCGTGCGTCAATTCCTGCAAATCCTTCTCGATCTGGTCGATGTCCTGCAGCTCTTTCTCCAGCACGGTGAGCTCCTTCTCGCTCTCCTTCAGCTCCTGGTGAATGTGGCTGACCCTCGCCTCGCTTTTCTCCTGCGCCCTGTGCAACGCGTCGATCTCCTCGCTCTGTCTCTCGAACGCGATCTTGCTCTCGTTGATCAGCTCCAGTCCCAATTTCAGCCTATCCGCGCCCGGCTCGGTGCTCTCCCACTTCCTCGCCCTAGCGCTTCTCCTCCTGCCGATCATGCCCCTGAAGATCCTCTGGATTTCCACGCTCGCCAACAAGTGCACCCTCAGCACCCTGAACTCCTCCCTCGCTACCTTCATCTTCCACGTGCTCTGGATCTTGATGCTCGCCTGTCCCCTCTTGCGCATCTCCTCCAACCGCAGCCGCTCCATTCTGGCGGCCTTTCTCCCCAGCATGCCCCTAAAGACCCTCTGCAAGAACTCGCAGCTCACCAGCCTGACCTTGCTTAAATAGATGCACCTCCCCAGATAGCCCCTCCAAACCCTCGCAATTGTCGTGGCGCTGCTGCCCAATATCAGCTGCATGACCTCGGCCTGGCGCAACCTCAGCACGGCCCTCCTGCTCACGAAGCCCCTGCAAGTCCTCTGAATCATCGTCACTGCCGCCACCTTCGTCGCCTGGTCGTAAAACTGCGTCTTTATCATCCTGCTCCTCTTCTTCCCGAGCATGCCCCTCGCGACGTTCTGGATCCGACCCGCCATCTCGTCAAACAGTGACTCTTGTTCGTTGGCCTTCAATGTCCTCAGCTGCGTGTCTCTCTCCACCTGCTGCTGGGCCATCTTCGCTTTGATCTTGTCGAACTCCTCAATCTTGGTGACGCCCATCTTCCTGGCAGCAGCGCTGTCGTCCTCCAACCCATCCATGACCTTGTCGAGGTCGTTCTCGGTCCTGAAAATGGCGGGGAGCTCCTGGCTCTCCTGGTAGAAGGTCGGGGGCATGGCCCTCACCGGCTCTGCCTGCCCCTCTCCAGGCACGTACCGCTCCGCCAACCCAGACTTGATCAGCTTCTCCTCCTGCTCTTGGATCTCCAGCCTCCTCTGCATCTCTTCCTGAGCCCTCAAGGCCTGGCGCTCGAGCTTGGCATACTCGAGTTTCTGCAGTTTCGCCGTATCCTCGCGCTCGAACTGCTGCCGCCTCTCTTCCTGCTTCTGCTGGATCTCTTCGATCTGCTTCCTGGCGTCGGCCTCCTCCTTCGCGATCTGCCGCTGCTTCGTCCGCTTATCGTCCTCGTACGTGCGACTCAGCCCATCGTCCATCGCCGTGACCTCGTCAGCCGAGGGCATCGGGGACTGGTTCTTGCCAGGGTTGGCGTGCCAAGAGCGCCACGCCTTCTGATCTTCCGTCGGCGGCGGTACCAACAACCCGGGCGGCAGGGCTTCGACCGGAACTCCCATGTCCAGCAGCCTCTGTGCTTCCGCCGAGGCGCCGCTCTCTCCCCCCCCTCCCGCCCCTCCCGCCCCTCCCGCCCTCTGCGCGAACATCTCATCGAACGGCTCCTGGGCCACGCCCTTCTCTCTCTCTCCCAGATTGAGCCCCGGGATTGTCTCCCTGATCTGGTTCGGCCTCGCCACGTCCCCTGAGACCGTCGGAGCAGCCTGCGCGCGCCCGGCGTAAATGCCCATGCCGGCCTCCGTGGCGCTGCTCAGCGCCTCCTCGCGGTACATCTGCAGCTCCTTCTCGCCGCCCTTGACGTCCTGCATGTAGAAGCGCGTGCTGGGCTCCTCGCTGCTGACGGATTTAGCGGGCTTCATGGGCGAGAAGAGGTCGGTTGCTGTGCCATTCTTATTGGGGGGCGGGATGCCCACGGGCGGGGGAATGAACGGCTTGGGAGGTTCTCGTTGTTCTCGCTCCTCCAGCTCTCTCTTCCGCCGGTCTTTCTCAATGTCTCGCTGCATGTCCGCCATGATCTGCTGCTGCTGCCTCTCCTCCTCCTGTTGGGCGAGCAGCAGCTCCTTCGCCTTCCTCTCCTCGATGTTCTGGCGGATCTCCATCTCCTTCTTCTCGAGAGACATCGCGTACTCGTCGCCCTCCTCCACAGCGCTGTTGAAGGCGAAGTCCGGCATGCCAGTCGACAAGTATGGGGTCGACTCCTCGAAGGTTGCCTCCGTGGGCGGGGCCAAGTTCGCGTCCTGGACCATCTGCTTGTGCTCGCTCTCTATCTGCTCCATGAGCTCGTCTTGCAGGAGCTCGAAGTGGCCCTTCTCCTTCGGCAGCTCGTCGACCTTCTCCGTGAGTTCAATCACCGGCTCCGATGCAAGCGCCATGGCCTCCTCCTCGAGCCGCTCCTGGTCCCTCGGGTCGTCCAGGAACTCCCCAGGCTTGTACTTGTCCTTGTCCTCCTTCTTCTCCTCGCCGACGCCGTCCTCGCTGCCCTCTGCCCTGGTCTGAGAGACGGGGACTCCCGCTACTCGCTTGACTAGTTTAGCCGACGGCTCGAAAGCCGTGTTGCTCACGGCAACCTCTGGCACCGCCACCCCCGTGTACGAGGGAGTCGGGCAAGCAAGCACGTCGAGTAGATCGATGACCGATCGCTGGTTTTCTTGCGCCAGCGCATGTCCAGCGCGCACGAACACAACCATCGCGCCGCGCTTGCGGTTGAGAGCTCCGAGCAGAGCCTCCAACGATTGCTCTCCGTAGCAGTTTTGCTCTTTTGGGAGGTTCAGGTTCAGCTGGTGTGACCATACGTGGCTCGCATTCCTCCCGTCCAGCAGCTTGTCGACGTTGCTCGCGTTGATGAACATGTTCTCGGTGGACTGGACCGCCACCAACGGGACCTTGACGTTCTTCAGCACCGACTCCATCGACCGGTGCTTGAGAGCGCCCGCGCAGAGCCGCACCCTGCCCTCGAGTGAGATCGGGTTGGTGACCGCCGTGTAGAGGTTCAGCGCGAGATTGCGCGGCACGTGGTCCAGGTAGTTGTCGGAGAAGAGGAATCGGGTGAAGTAGGCCACGGGGAGGTCGGGTCGGTTGGCGGGGAAGGACTTAAAGGCGTTGAGGGAGGAATGTAAAATGGATGCTAGCTGAGGGTCGACGGTGGAAAATCCGTTGAGCGACACGATGGAGCGGAGCGTCTTGGAGTACTTGGCGTACTCGCCGTACTTCTCGGCAAAGGAGAGAGCGATGGGGAGCCCGTTGCCGATGCCGATGAGGTGGAAGGGCTGGGCGGAGCTGATGAACTCGCCAGTGGCGTCGCAGTGCCCGAGCAGCTGGTGGATGGTGTCGGCGAGCCAGTCGTTGTTCAGCGCGGGCTCGTCCTGCTCACAGCCCGCGGGAACCATAGTAGAAGTGGAATTCGAGTGCTGGTTGGGGTACGTTGTGCCCGCCTGCCCAGGGTAGTTGAACACTAATATCTGGCACCCAGGGTGCTTCTTGGTGAGGTTGATGAAGAGCATCTTCGTCATGTCGCACGAGTCGAAGATGTCGTGAATGACCACGAAGTTGATTCTCGTGATCTCCATCTCCGACTTGCCGATGACCTCGTACGGCACGCGGGACACGCCGTCGGACAGCAACAGCGTCTTGCGCTCGTTCGCGTTGCCCTTGGCCGTGGCGCCACCCTCGGACGCGAGCTGCTCCATGCGCCGCCGCTGAGCGGCGACCTTCGCGCGCTTCTGGTGCACGGAGGAGGAGGGGGCGAGGGGCGTCGTCTCGAGGGACTCGTCGGAGTCGTACATGGGCGCGTTGCTGGTCTTAACGGGACTGATGAGGTCGTCGCCGGTGCGGCCGAAACCCACAGCAGAGGCCGACTGGGTGTTGTACTTTGTCGACATGTTCTTCTTCCGCTGCTTCCGCTTGACCTTCTCCGCCTCGAAGTCCTGCCAGTTGCGCTTGGGACTGGCAGCACCAGCGTCGGTTACGTCCATCATAGCAGCCTGCATCGACGGCATCGGCGCGACGAGCGAGTGCTTGTCGGCCCTCTTGGAGTCCGGCGAGAGCATGGAATCGAGTTCAGTCGGCTCGTGCTTGCCGAAGTTGGAGTTGAAGAATTCATCGGAAGCGAGAACGTCCACGCGTTCGTGCGCGAGTCCCTTGCGACACTTGTACGCGTTAACAACTCCGAGAACCCAGCACGAGAACTTCGCGGCTACAACCGACACGGGCTTGATCGCGTCCGGGCGGTAGTGCGGGTTGCGGGTGTACGGCTCGAGCTTGACGTATTGATGGTCGGCGAGATCCTCCGGGTTGAAGTCGAGAATCTCGTTGAGGAAACGGTCGCCGTTACTCATGATCGCGCGCGCTTCTTTGAAGGGGGTCGACTTTCCGCGGAGCACAATCATGACGGTAGCGACGACCATCTGCACGGCGCCTGGCGGGTTCTTGTAGTTCTTAATCTCCGCGACGTCCGTCTTCTCGATACTCTCGATCGCCTGCTGCGCGCGCGACAACATCATGGCGCCGTCGGACGTCAAGAACGCGCGCATCTGAGTCTGCGAGGTGATGGACTCGTCTTCAGAGTCGGAGCCGCCGCGGGGGGGGTGCAAATTGTCCGCGCCGAGTTCGAGCCGCTGCTGCTCTTTGAGCAAGAGCCGCTCGTTTTTGCGCGCCGCCTTGGCGGCCTTCTCGCGCTTATGCGTCGACTTGCGCCGCGCCTCCTCGATGAAGTTGTACACCCTGAAGCAGTTCGTGCAGCACTTAACCGGAGCGTAGTAGTGTCCGGGAAACTGATCCGCCAGCGAAAAGTCGTCCATCGCATCTCCGTAGTCCACATTCTTCTCCCCCTTCTTATGCCGCCTGAGGAACAGATCCACCAGAGCCTTCTCCTTCCTCGCCTGGATGATCGCAGCGTGCGGGAAGTCCACCAGTGTGGTTGTTGTTTGGTCCGCGATTATCGCACCCTTGCCTGCCTGTGCCTTTTTAAAGACAGATAATGTCTCCGCCTGCGCATCCCTCTCCTCCTCCATCAACCTCGTCCTTAGGTCGCTCATCGCCGCCTTGTTAGTTCCCATAAAGCTATCCGGCTGATTGACCTCCTCCCCCAACCCCCCCCCCTTATCGGCGTAGAGGGAAACATCGTATCCGCAATAATCCCCCGCGCAAACCCCACTCGCCTGCGTCGTCCCCATAAACGCGCTCGCAGCGCCCGTATGCGCCAGCGCCTGTACACACGCGGTGGGGATGGGGAGGGGGAGGGGAGAGAGAGAGTTGCGTTAGTGGTTGAAAAAATGTCACACATGTGTGAACAAAGGGGGGAGGCGTCGTGAACAAAGGGGCAACACACAAGCGCGAACAAGGGGGAGGCGTCGTGAACAAAGGGAGAGCGGTGCGAGCGAAGCACTGCGAGCGTTTGAGTAGCGCGCTTGAGCCAGTCGCGTTGAGCCGGTCGCGTTGAGCCGGTCGCGTTGAGCCGGTCGCGTTGAGCCGGTCGCGTTGAGCCGGTCGCGTTGAGCCGGTCGCGTTGAGCCGGTCGCGTTGAGCCGGTCG
>Ga0307985_10001828_pt1 | contig 12014 bp, 10 predicted proteins | sample EllFjometageno80_FD_203155 | JGI IMG/M metagenome (GOLD analysis project Ga0307985, IMG submission 203155) | Marine microbial communities from Ellis Fjord, Antarctic Ocean - #80 | ecosystem: Environmental > Aquatic > Marine > Unclassified | place: Southern Ocean | collected 2014-10-09 | reverse complement strand
TAACCCCCTCCCCTCCTCTTCCATCCCCCCCCCCCCTCATCATCTTCCTGATCACCTCGTCTGTGCCCTGATCGACGTTCGCCGTAGGCTCGTCGAGCACCACCAGCTTGCTCCTCCTCAACGCGGCCCGAGCCAAGCTCAGTAGCTGCTGCTGCCCGACGCTCAAATTATCCCCGTCGTGACCCACTTCATCTCCTAGCCCCAGCACCCCGCCCAAGCTAACGACCCGAAGGGCCTCTGCAACTTCCTCCCTGCTGTACTCGCCCCGAGGATCTACGTTGTACCTCACAGTGCCATCGAAAAGAACCGGGCTCTGTGGAATCAGCGTGACCCAGCTTCTCAGTTTCGCCAAGCTGACCTTGCTGATGTCGCACCCCCCCAGCTTGATGACCCCGCTCTCAAGCTCGTTCAGCCTCAGCAAGCAATTAACAAAGCTGCTCTTGCCCGCGCCAGTCCGTCCGCAGATCCCGATCTTGTCTCCCTGCTTGCTGGCAAAGCTCATGCCGTCCAGCACAAGCTGCTCGCCCTCCCCGTAGCGCATGCTGGCCCCCGCAACCACCACCTCTCCCACCTCCTCGCCCCCCTCCTCGCCCCCCGCGACGTCCACCTCCTGCTCCACGTTAGTCCCGAAATCCAGAACCCGCTCCACGCTCGTCATGAAGTTTTCGACCAACGCACTCTGCCTGACCATGAACTGCAAGTTGCCGCTCAAGCCAATGATATAAGTCAAGCTCAAGCCAATCAAGCTAGCCGGTACGCCGCCCCCAAAGACCACCAGCAAAGTCGCGCTGATGCTGCTGAAACCCACCAGAACCACCGTTACCATGTCCAGTCGGAAGCCGATGTACCTGCAGCGATGGGAGGAGTGTTAGTAAAGGCCAGAGTCATGTATGTTTGGGCGGCGGCGCACCTGTTGCCGATCAACCACCAGTACCACGCCCTGGCGTTGCCGTCGATCAGCCCCACCAACCTCTCCGACTGCTCTTGGCTCTTCCCGAACGCCCTGATGGTCGTCAGCCCGTTCATGGTCACCGTGACAGTCTCGTACACCGGGGACCTGCTCATGCCCTCGAACCGCTTCAGCTCCCTTGTGCTCGCCGTAACGAACTGCCGGATCTTCACGATGTAATAGGCGAGCGGTGCCACCACAATTAGCACGTACGGCAAAGAAGCGCTCGCTACGACCATCGCGCCGAGCGCGACGAAGAATATCTGAATCGTGTCGAACATAACGACCGCCAGCTGTTCGTCGACCTGCCCCTGGTCCGCCGAAAATCTGCAAGAGTGGCGTTAGTTGTAAGAAGGTACAGGGGCTCGCTTGAAACGACCGGCTAAGAAGGCGCTGCCCTTGTTCGCGCAGAGGTGTGTGTGTGTGGCGCGGCTCACCTGTTCAAGACGCGCCCCAGCGGGTTCCTGTGGAACCAGTTCATGGGCGCTTTCACCACCCTCAGCAGCATGCCCTCGTGCAGACTGCTGGAGGCCTGCAGACTGGCCCTGAAGAAGAAAGCCGTGCGAATGTAGCTCAGAACGACGGTAATCAGCACCAGCAGCGCGTAGACCTTCACCGCGCCCTTGGCGGCACCGCCGCCGTCGCACCACTCTAGCAAAAAATAGTCGGAGTAGATCAGCCCGAACTGCCCAAGCGTCATCAAAAGCAGCACCACGGGGGCGGACAGCGCGCCGCCGGACCGAAAGTAGCTCAAGTAAGTGTTCGAGGTCACCTTGCCGCTGACCTTGGTCTCCTTCGACACGAACGCGGCGGCCTTCTTCTCCTCTAGCGGAGGCGGAGGAGGAAGCGTCGCCGCCTCTTCCTTCTTCTCCGCCGCTTTCTTCTGCGGCTTGACGTAATCGAAAAAGCTCTCGCACTCCTTGGGCGTGCCGTACTTCAGAACGACTCCCCCCTCCCCCAAAACGAGAACATAATCCGCCTCGCTCGCCACGTGACTGTGGTGCGTCACTAACACAGTCGCCGCCTTCTCGCAAAGCGGCCCCCGAATAGCCTGAAACAGCTTTCCCCTCACCTCCGGGTCAACTGCCGCCAGCGGGTCGTCAAGCAGCAAAACGTCAGGCTGCGAGTAGATCGCACGAGCCATGCCTAACCTGGCGCGCTGCCCGCCCGACAAGTTGACGCCGCGTTCCCCCAGCATCGTCTCGTCGCCGTCGACCAGCATCACCAAATCGCTCGTCAACTGGCACCCCTCGACAACCCTCCCATAAAACTCCTCACTAGGCTTCACCGCGGCCTCCGCAAACGTCAGGTTGTACCTAACACTCCCCACCGCGACAAACGGCTGCTGACTCGCCAGCCCAATCCTCGCCCCCTCCCGCATCTTAACGCCGCCTGAAATAGTGCTGAGCTCGTTGCAGATCGCGTTGATGAACGCAGTCTTGCCGGCGCCGACGGCGCCAATCACCACGAGGAGCTCACCAGCGTCCAACGTCAAGTTGAGGTTTTGCAGGCAGGGAGTGACCGCGGCCGGCTCTGGCGTGATCGCCGCCCCGGGTGCGCTTGCGTCCGGCAGTGTGGGGTCGGCAGGCCAAGCGAACGTTCCGTCCGCAATTTCCAGAACGTGCCCGGGAGGAGAGATAGGCGCGTCCGAAGCAGAAACCTCCGTAGCAACCCTAACCTCCGTCTCCGGCAGCATAAAGAACTCCTGAAACCTCCGCGTCGCAATGTAACACTCCGGTCCGTTCTCCGTAGCGCGGCTCAACTCCTTCCCGATACTCGTCCTCAGCACGCTAATAAACGCCATTGAACTCAACGCCATTTCAACCGTCAGAGGCCGGTCCATGTCGAGACCAACGTACAGCCCGAACATGGCGAGCGACGCGATGGCGGGGGTGGCGAGGACGCCGGCGAAGTTGACGCCCTTGAGGAGCTGGGAATGGAAGATGGCGGCGTGCTCGAGGGAGCGGGTCGCGAGGAGCTTGGTGACGAAGTGAGGTTCCCAGGAGTATGACTTCACGGTCTCGATGCCCTTGAGTAGTTCCTTCGTTTGAGAGATGCGCGTGTCAGTGAGCTTGGCGGTCGTGGACCGAATCTTCCCGATCGCCTTCCCGAGGTAAAGTTTGAGTATCACGTCGGCGGCGACGACGAGGATGCCGACGAGGGCCGGGGGGAAGGTCAGCTGGTACGAGAGGAGGACGAGGATGACGATGGCGTCGAGCGGGCCCGTCAAGTAGTGCCATAGCGCCGGCATGAAATTGTCGAACCTGAACACGTCAGTGGAGATGAGGTTGAGAGCGAGGGCGCCCTGGGACGAGGCGGAGGACGAGTTCAAAGCGAGCAACTTGTCGTGTGTCATGAGGGTGAGCGCGATGCGGAGGTTCCAGCCGGCTCGCATGGTAACTAGAGTGCCGCCAAGAAAGTGTGAGCCGCAACAAAATGTGTGTCGTGCACGTGTGTTTACAAAGGGGGCAGCAGCAGCAGCAGCGGCGGTGGCAGCGAAACAATTCCGGTTTCGTTCACCCCTTTGTTCATACAGTTGTGTAGCATGTGGTTGTCGCCGCTAAATCTCACCATAGTAAGTCTGGTGATGAATGCACGCCTGCACATAGTTCGTGGCCGTGAGCAGCAGCGCATACTTCATTCCCGTCATCGGAGTGCTCTCGGGTTCTTCCGTGGAAAGCCATTTGATGAAGTACATGAGGAACACGGGTTGGAGGATCATGCAGACGTGTTCGGAGAGAGTCCAGAAGCCGGCGAGGTAGAAGTCGGATTTAAAGGTGTTGTAGATGGCGAGGGTTAAGGAGGGTAAGGTAGTGGTGCGTTGCTTGGTCCATTCCTTGGCGAGTTTTGTGGTGATGTTAGCTGAGTCGTCATGTTGGGGGATGGTTGGGAGGTCAGTTGTGAGCAGGGGCCGGGTGTTGCCGAGGTTCAGGAGAGGTTGGATGAAGGAGTAGGTCATGAAGGAGTAGTAGGAGCAGGTGTCGGCAGGTGATAGAGTGAGGTTAGGGTCAGTCCCCGGACCATTCTTATCTGGGGTGTATTTTGTTAGGCCGGCCATGGTACAAACTTGTTCGTGGCGTGGCCGCTGATCTCAGCAGCGATGAGGGGGGAGAGAAGGGTGTTAACGTGACCCGTAAAAGCTCGGCGTCGTGTTATCAAGTGCTTCTGTTCAGGGTGTAAAGTAGAAGGTCTCGCTCAATGGAAAAGAGCCCACGTCAACAAATCGCTCGCCACTGCAGTGAACATCGCGCGACCGTCGAGCACGGCCGATGCTGCCACCCTAGGTAGTACTGTGAGCGCCCGCCGAATCGTTTGGGCGCTGAAACGACAACGGCACGGACTTGCGGCAAAAAGGGGGAATTAGAACGTCTATAATTAAATCATCCTTTTTTGGCAAAAGGGTTGGCATTTTAGATCAAGCAAACAAACATCAGGCCCGGTCTATACCCCCAATATACGCTCGACTCAATCATTTAGAGCCTTGCCCAGCACTCCCGACCTTCTCAAAGTCTCACCAAAATCGCCCAACTGCCTCCCCATCTCCGCCTAACTTGCCTCCTACTAGAGCACCGCACCGTCTCTATCGCCACTGCTGCAGGCCTCAGCTATCTACCACCCTCAACAAACCTCTCCTGGTAGAGCTTTCTACAACCATCACCCACCTCCGTTGGCCCTCAGTGCCCGGATTATCCCCAAGGTTATAAAACCACCCTTCAGGTAATGGGTTGTGCAGGGTCCAAGACCGCCGACAAGTACGATGATAGCGACGAGCATAGCTCGGGGCGCGTTGTCGAGAGTATTAAGGAGAGTGTAAGTTCCGCGATAGCGTTGATAACAGACCACAAGCCTGTGGAAAGTGGGCATGCTGGGGGAAGGGTGAGGACAATGAGTGCTAGTAATAGGGCGGATAGGGCGAAGGTTCTGGAACAGATGAGGAGGGAGCAGGAGCATTTTACGATGGAGAGTGTCGAGCAGTTTCAGTTCCTGATGAGCCTGCCGTTGGAGGATAGGGAGAAGTGGTCGAAGGTTTTTCAGAAGGTTGACGCGAGCAATGATGGGCTTGTTAGCCAGGATGAGGTGTTTGACGCGATGGATATGGAAGAAGAGGGGAAGATTCAGAGAGCCTTCATGAACCATTTGTTCTCGTATTTCAATGACTACCACCACGAGGGTAAAAATCTCAACACTGTGGACCTGAACGAGCCGGCGTTCTTCATTGGCATTTTCAACTTCTGCACGATGCCGAGAGGGGATTATATGACGAGGTGAGAACTAGCGAGACGCGAGGCATCAAGAAGCGAGCAGCAAGGGAAGAACGACCGGTCCACAATGGCCTGCGACAACAGCGCTGCGAAGAACGCGCTGCGAAGAACGCCCTGCGAAGAACGCGCTGCGAAGAACGCGCTGCGAAGAACGGGCTGCGGAAAGCGACCGCTGAATAAAGCCACCGGCTGTGTGGCTCCCGGCTGTGTGGCTCCCGGCTCATTGCTTTTATGGGCCTGTCGTTCAGTTTAGGCTCACCGAAGCCTCCTTTGTTCACCCATACATGTGTGCATTCACATATGTGTATGCGCGTGCACGTATTCACACACATGCCCCCCTCAGGTTCGTGTTTCAGCTGTACGGAGGGAACGCAGAGGGCATGTCGCCGGCGCAGTTCAAGATCATGTGCGACGACGTGATGCAGCCGGGCACCAAGAGCATCATGGAGGACTTGGACGAGTCTCGAATGATCCGATTGCTGAACCACTTCATCAAGGAGGAACGGGAGGGGGGGGGAGAGAAGGAGAAGAGTCCGAGGGGGCGGCGAAGCAGTAGCAGTCACCACCACAGCGGACATCATCACAGTCACAGCAGTCACAGCAGTCACAGCAGTCACAAGCATCATCATCACAAGCACCACCATGGCAAGCACAAGCATGGGAAGAGTCCGAAGAGCAGTCCTATGAATAGCGAGGAGGAGAACGATGAGAGCGGGCGGGAGGTCGCGGAGGTCGCGGAGGTCGAGGATCAGGAGGAGGACAAGGAGAGCTTGATTACGCTGATGAGGGCGGGGAGCGACGAGCGCGTGATTAAGTTCAAGTTCTTCGTCAAGGCCGAGAGAAAGCTAAGCGGAGAAGGCGTATATCACGCCGCTGTTACGCTGCAGGTGAGTTGAGCGCACAAGGCGCCACACACATGTGTGAACAAGGAGGACAGCGGTGTATCAATCGAAGGCGAGCGAGTGCCATCAGCTGTAACTGGCACCCTCAGCAGCGCGTTCTGCACGGCCATTCCATGTGCGGCGCACTTTCTAACTCTTGTGTGCTGACTAGGACGCGTTCAGGAGCCACTTTTTGGGGGCGCCGTACTGGGCCGATCACCTTGATCGGTTCTTAGAGATTGTGTACAGTAGGGATTTGTGGAACATGGCCGACGTGTTTAGCTTCGCAGTTTGCGGGACGAAGATGCCGGAGAACTACCACGATGTCAACTACGAGGAGGCGGAGGCTGTGAGGCAGAGGGAGAAGGACAAAAAGAAGAAGGACAAAGAAAGGAAGAAGGAGGCCATTTCGGTGCACTTGTTGCAGGAGGAGCACAAGGCGAAGAAGGAGAATTGTAGTCGGCGACCGAGCGTCGAAGTTCGGCAGCGGAGCAGAAGCGAACACCACTACGCAGGCAATGACTCGCAGGGAGAGTTCGTGGCGCGCTCGGAAGGCGAGGGGGCCGAGGGTGGAATGTCGAGACAACACACTGGCGCGTTCTTGGGGCAAACGCACGCGGAAGGTCGGCGAGGGCTGGGGCCGGGTGGGCTCAATCCGTACGTAGTTCTGCAGGACATGCCGGCGTGCATGAGGATGGCCTTCGAGGACCAGGACGTGGACATGCTCAAGAGCATCGCACATGGGTATGTCAAGGAGGTGGACATCGAACTGTTCTGGAGAAAGATGCACCAGGCGGAAGACGCGGGGCTGTGGGAGGGGAACAGCAAGACATTAGCCGAGTGACACTTGTTTCGAAACTGATGTTCTTTTGTGTGTTTTAAGGTTAGTTAGCCCGCGGGATTGTAGTAAGGTGGTTATGGTACGAGGGTGTGCTGCGGGGGGGGGGGTAGGCGCAGGGTTTGTGGCTTGTTAGCCGACGTGCGTATGCAAACCCGACAAAAGCAATAAGTCTCGTCCCCGCTCCTAATAGTCGCGCTCATAACAGTAGATCGAGTTGAGTCCATTTCGTCGCCCAATTATCCGCAGCAGCGCGTGGGACATGGCAAAAGTAACACAATTAAAAAAGCGTGTTGATAATTAAACGCTAAGTATGACGGCTTAACCAATGGCGCTGTAAGTCGGACGGTTGCGTTCGCGGCCCACATATGAGCGAAAACGATGTCAAGGATCACCCGCGCAGGAAAAGCCTGAACGGAAAAGCAAGTGTTGAATGGAAAAGCAAGTGTTGAACGGAATAGCAAGTGTTGAATGTCGGGCTCCACGAACAGAACCAGTGCCTCGTGAAACCATTCCTCGTTCCTCGTATATCTCTCAGACGGCGCAAGAACACGCAAGTTGGTATGATCAGACATAACCAAGCCGCCACCCCATGTTATTCCACGCGAGCGCTGATACCGCGAAGTGTAGTGTTAACACTTGATCCACAAACACACACCGGATATGTCAACTTCCAGTGTACATTGTTAGAAGGGGTCCCAAATCAGACCCACAGATACTGATTAATACCACGATGCCTTAATACCACGCTGCTACAACCCATCACTAACCCCATTCTTTCCTTAGTCTCTCTCTACCTACCGCAACTTAACAGCACCAAGCACACTCTCCCCCCACATCATGTCCCCCCCTACCCACCGAAGACCCCTCTCCTCCGTCTCCTCCGTCTCCCGTCACGCAACCTCCAAAGCGGCGGTGTACGATTACAAGAAGAAAAGGGAGACGAAGCACAACATGACAGCTGGACAACTTAGGGGGTATAAGAAGGCAATGAAGCAGGCGGGGTATGAGGCGGCGGACGGGAAGGCGAGGTCGAGGAAAGAGGGCAAGGCTGATAAGGAGGAGGGCAAGGAGACCAAGAGTGACAAGGAGACCAAGAGTGACAAGGAGACCAAGAGTGACAAGTCACCCAAGAGTGACAAGTCACCCGCCCGTGGCAAGTCCCCCGGCCGTGACTCAAACAAAGAGACCAAGTCCGACCCTTTCGCGAAGGCACGCGCGAAGGGCGCCTTAGCGAACGCCGCGAAGACCGCAAAAGAGTCGGAGTACCAGGCGAACTTGAAGGAGCGCGACCAGAAAATATCGGACCGGAAGAAGCGGAGCAAGGAGATGAAGAAGCGGACGAGCAAGGGGCAGGTGAAGATGAGTAGTGTCATTGAGGGCATGCTTGAAAAGATCAAGAAGAGCACTAGCACCACTTAGTTTTCACAACCGCTTAGTTATATCAGATAGCGTTTGTTACGTCTGATCTTCTCCCCCCTCTCGCGCCACTGGCTCCACCCCGTCTGCGTACACTGTAGCTCTAGCCTTCGCCCCGAACAAGCCTCTAACAATCTCAACGCTGCTTCTCCGCCGTCCCTTATCCTTATCCAACCTCGCCCTTTCCTCCACGTCCGCGATCCACTCTTCAGGCACAAGACTCTGCCACGCCAAATCAAACCACGCCGGTTTCTCCTCCGTCCACCTCCACCAGTTCGCCTGCACCCACTCCCTCACATCCTCCCGTATCGCCCGCCACTGATTCTTGTTGCAGCCCACAACATTCTTCTTTACAGCATCCTCGGTGCCCTTGAGAAAGAAGTCCATGGCCCACTGCTTACCCGTCCGAGTTGTAAAGAAAGTGCGCCTATACTTCTTCTTCATCAGCAGCAAGAACACCCCAAACACCACCACCCACGCTCCGCTCAAAGACCCGACCAGAGTCCACGCCGCTCGCTCCTCAATCTCAAACGTCGCCTCGCTTTCCCCACCCTTCACCACCTCCACCTCCTCCTCAGTATCCGCATAAAACACGAACACCGACACGACGCTAGCCAGCAGCGCCAAGAGCCGTTTGAGAACCAGAAGCGGAATAACGAATTTATGCTCTTCGTCTCCCGAATCGTTGAGATTGTGACGGAAGCAATCCCCCAAGCACTGATTCAGTGTGTGGCCCTCCTTCTCTACCCTGAAGAACGAACTGCTCTTCAGTTCGTCTCCCTCTTTGCCTCCTTCCTTACAACAGGAGCAACTGTTGCCTTCTCCGACAGAGAAATCGACACCAGTAAACACCGTCGCAAGACCGACCCTCTCCTCTATGGCTATGTTCCCGAGCGTGGGGAACTAATCAGAAAACTACAACTGCCCGAGCAATGTTGAACAGTGTATCGATTCAGCTAGACGGAGTAGTCAGTATTCTCGCTTTGCAGGAATTGTCGACGGAGTTGTCGTTATTCAACAGTGTGGGAACTAATCAGAAAACGACAACTGCCAGAGCATTGTTGAACAGAGTATCGATTCAGCTAGACGGAGTAGTCAGTATTCTGCCTTTGCAGGGACATTGTTGACGGGGTGTTCTTTTTCACGGAGGGGAACTAATCAGAAAACGACAACTGCCAGAGCATTGTTGAACAGAGTATCGATTCAGCCACAGACGGAGTAGTCAGTATTCTGCCTTTGCAGGGACATTGTTGACGCAAGTGTCGTTTTCACGAAGTGGAAATTACTCTTGCGGAAGCATGTGCCGAAAAAGGGAGGGTGGTGACTACTAATAGCTCGCCCATAGCAGCCGCTGTGGCCGTGGCTAAACCTTTTTAAGGGGAAAACACAGTGAAGGATGGCAGGATGGCCTTCTGAAAGTCAGACGCTCTCCAAGGCAACAAATCGGCGTTGGGCAAAGAACAACAGACTCTGACTCGGTACAAATTGCCAGGCCGCGTAAGCTTGCCGCAAGCTCCTTGCCTCAGACGCTAAAATAACCTTGCTTGGAAAAATAACCCTACGAATCAGTCTTGACATTTGCTGCCTTGCGCCCTTTCGCAGTTGCCTCGCCAGTGCGTAACGACCTTGCCAGTACGTAACGACATTCTCCCGTGTGCACAGGCACGCCAATAATGTCAATCTTCTATCACGCAACGTAACCACGACCGCGAATGCACTCCACGACCTGATGCCGCGCGTCCACGTCAATAAAGTTTACCAGGGCAGCAGCCATTTTCGCAGCCCTGTGGAACAAAGTGAGGGGCAAGGATACCGGACGAAGGCCGAGTTACTGCGAAGCTGGTCTTCCGCACAGACAGAGAGTACTCTGCGGTAGGCAATTTACCCCATCCGTCGCCTTATGCTCTTTTTCTACACAATCTCCGGTGTTCTTGTTCCGGGTGTTACATTGTCCAGCAATATATATATGCGACGCAACTATATTCACCTTGACTTCACCTCTTACAACACCCGCCCTCGTCCACCTTGCTTATACAACCAGCTAACACCCTCCCAGCCCCCAGTTTCCCCCCCTCCCAAACAAACATAGCTGCAGTACACGCCATGACCACTCCAGCCGCGCACGTTACCCTACCCAAAGACGACTTGGAAGCATCCGACCTCGAGTCCGGCGCCGCCAAAACCGATTCGAACTTTATCGGCAGTAACCTCGACGACGATGACCGTGTAACACACGCTGACAACGGAGGGAAACGGATCCTGCAGGTGAGACGCGTTACGAGTTGCAAGCGAAGCGATACTGGATGGATTCGAGGAGCACACCGCGAAGAACAAGGTGCTGTCAGCCATGAAGAGCGCGGCGCTATTCTGAACGCGGCGCTACAGTGAACGCCGCTCTACAAGCCATTCCGTGTCTCCCCTTGTTCACATACAGTTGCATGTGAATGGTTTGGCTCACACATGCTCATAACCCTTGTTAGCTGTCGCGCAACGAGTGGGGGTGGATGGGCTTCGGTGTCATCATCCTCGCCCTGACCCAAATAGGCTCCCTGGCGGTGCCCTACTTCATCGGGCAGATGCTGGATGCCATCAATGATCCGGACAAGGAGGAGGACGTCAAGAGGGAAGACCTAGCCGCCATCTCCATCCGATTGTGCATCATCCTTGGATTCACCAGCGTCCTGCTGTTCTTCCGTGGCTTCATCTTTAATGGCGCTGGCGAACGAGTTGTCGCCCGCCTCCGCATCCAGCTCTTCACGGCCATCCTCCAGCAGGAGATCGCCTTCTTTGACAAGAACAAGACCGGCGAGCTCCTCTCCCGCCTCTCCAGCGACACCGCCAAGCTCCAGGACGCCGCGACGAGCTCCGTGTCCATGTTCATCCGAACCGCCATGGGCATCGTCATCTCCCTTGTCATGATGCTCATCACGTCGTGGAAGCTCACGTGCGTCATGCTCGTGAGCGTGCCTGTGCTCGTGTTCTTCGCAGTCTGCTACGGCATGTACGTCAAGCGGCTCGCGAAGGCGTACACCGACGCTTTGGCCAAGGCTGCGGACATTGCCACGGAATCGATCAGCAACATTCGCACCACGAGGGCGTTTGCTGCTGAGGATGTGGAGATGAACAAGTACATGGACTTCATCGGCGACCCGGACGACTTCGCCGATCGCTCCTTTTGCTGGTATCCCAAGAAGATGAGCACCCACAAGCTGGGCATTCAGAAGGCGATGGGGCACGGCGGGTTCATTGGCGTGGTCGGCGGCCTCGGGCAGTTCACGATGGTCGGCCTCATGTTCTACGGCGGCGACTTGGTCCTGAAAAAGGAAATGACGGCGGGGACGCTCGTTACCTTCATGATGTACAGCTTGAACGTGGGCATGTCGCTCGCTATCTTCGCAGGGCTGTTCTCTGCGTTCATGGAGGCCATCGGCGCGAGCACGAGAACGTTCGAGATTGTGGACAGGAAGCCCGCTCTGTCGTTGAGGGGCGGGGAAAAGGTCAAGCTGGAGGGCGAGATCGATTTCGACCATGTCAAGTTTCATTATCCTTCGAGGCCGGACATCGAGGTTCTCAACAACTTCACTCTGAACATCAAGAAGAACACCACAGTTGCGCTTGTCGGGCAGAGCGGAGGCGGCAAGAGCACCGTGATCAGCTTGCTGGAG
>Ga0307985_10001826_pt1 | contig 12018 bp, 12 predicted proteins | sample EllFjometageno80_FD_203155 | JGI IMG/M metagenome (GOLD analysis project Ga0307985, IMG submission 203155) | Marine microbial communities from Ellis Fjord, Antarctic Ocean - #80 | ecosystem: Environmental > Aquatic > Marine > Unclassified | place: Southern Ocean | collected 2014-10-09 | reverse complement strand
GTGTCGCCACCGCCAACCTCGGGTGTCTCGGTGATGTATAGCGCCGACGCCATCGGTGGAATCGCATCACACGTCACGTCGGTGTGCCACGCGTCGCCAGCGGTATACGGCGAGTCCTTGGTTGTCTTCACGACCAGGATCTCAGGGTCGCCGCTGCGTGAATGGTTCAGCGGGTGCACGTGAAGTTCACCGAAGTAACGACCGAAGGCCTTGTGTGCCTCGCGGTCGAGATGCTGATCTCGGAACACCAGCACGCCCCAGTCCGCAAACGCTCGATGGACGTCGGCCACCTGCTGATCATTGAGCGGCTGGGAAAGGTCAACCCCATGTACCTCGGCGCCCAGGTGCGGCGTCAACGACGTGACGTGAAGACTGCCGTACTGCGCCGCGTCTTGGGTCGGCGCGGACTCTGATGTTGGGGCTTCCTCGGTGATCGCCATTATTGCTCCTGGGGTGCTCTCGATCGACTCACGCGGCTACATCGGGCAAGCCACGTCCGATCATTGTTCCACGACCGAGACATCGCGTGTCGATCGGACTGCGACGGTGCCAGCTAACCGTTGGTTTGGCGAGCCTCGATGAGTTGATCGAATGCGAGCCCCCACGGCGGGCGAAGAAAGCCCAGGGCCCGCACGTCCTGATGCCAGCTGGCGAAAGGCGACGACGCCGAGAAAGCACTACCGCCAACGGCACGGCACACGAGTGTGAGCGTCGACTCAGCCATGGTTGCCATTCCCGTCTTTGCCTTCGCCATCGCAAGCGCAGGGTCCTCGTCACCGTTGCCGGCGATGACATTGCGGACACCTCGATGTGCCTGGGTGATCATCCAGTGCCCGACTTCGGCTTCGGCCCACGCAACGTCTTCGTACGGACGCAGCGACTTTCCTGACAACCTGTTGGTCGCCTCGGCCATCGCTGCGTCAACGACCGCAAGGACGACGCTGCAGAATAACGCAAGCCCCAAGGTGGCGACCGGCGGGCCAACATGTTCGAACGCACCCGGCCACGCGAACGGGATGCCCTCGACACCATCGAGCATGACGGCGTGGCTCTGGGTGGCTTTCATGCCGACGCCGTCCCACTCGCGGGTGATGTTGAGCCCGGCTGTGCCATCCCACGGCTGGTCTCGAAGGTCGAGAAAGAAGATGCCTGGTGGCTCGTTGTCCTCGGGCTTCGCCGTGGTGATCATGTACGACACGATCTCGGATCCTGAACCGAAGTGTTTCGCTCCGTGCATCGTGAAACGTGACGTCGACCCGTCGACAGCGCGGGCGATCGTCTTGGTTCGCATGACGTCGCCGCCACTGCCAGGTTCCGACGCGATCGTTCCCCAGAAGTGGCCGTCAAGCGCCGACTGGAACACGGCGGAACACTGCGCGTCGAATGCATCCGTGATTTCCGCGGGCGCCGGAGGTGCGGCGGTCCAGAGAGCAACGACCGTCGGGTGCATTGACGCGACGAGTGCGACCGAGTGGTCACCACGGGCCAGTCGGTAGATGGCGTCGATGATGACCGGGCCAGTCTCGTTGAGTGAACGCCAGAAGCCGCCGTCAGCTTCTGGTACCACCAGGCGCAGAAAACCAGTCTCAGCGAGAGCGGCAAAGTCAGCGGCGTCGAGACGGGTTCGTTGAAGGCGCTCTTCCCGCTGACCTGCCCACCGTTCGGCAAGGGCCTCGATCGCAGCGAGCACTTCGGTGCTCATGGTGTGGCAATTCGATGGGCAGCAGCGGCCCAGGAGAATTCGTGTTGCATTGTGATCTCCACTGATCGTTCTGGCTTCGTTTGCCTGCGTACGACACAACTATCGCAGACGAGGGCGGAGCGTCGCTTAGGCGACCGGTGTCCAGTGACGAGCGGCCGTTGACGGCAGCCCGACAGCGTGGCTGGGGCCTTCGCCAGGTCGAGCGGCCGTCGACCTTCACCAAGTTGGCGCTCTACGTAGACTGGAACATGCTCGACGAAGACTTCCACGTCCACATCTACTTCACCGCAGAGACACGCACATCCGCGCTGGCGATTCGTACGTACATGGAGACCACGGACACATTCGAAACCGACCTGCAACCGGTACGCGAGATGCCTATCGGCCCCCATCCCACACCGATGTTCAACGCTCACCTCGACAAGGCAAACTTCGGCCGGGCCATGCACTGGCTGATGCTCAACCATGGGCCACATTCGGTGCTCATCCATCCCAACACCGGCGATGATCTCAAGGACCACACCGAACACGCGCTCTGGCTCGCCGGGCCACTCGACCTGAACCTCGACAACCTCTAGCAGACCAGGACGCCAGAAAACAGCCGAAGGCGGACTACCCGAAAGGCCGCCAGACTTACCGGGACCGTAGACGCAGAAGCTAGAAAACAGTCGAAGGCGGACTACCCGAAAGGCCTCAGACTTACCGGGACCGTAGATACGGAAGCTAGAAAACAGCCGAAGGCGGACTACCCGTTATCGGGGGTCGTTGATCACCACGGTGAGACCGGTGCCGAGTTCGGCATCGACTCGTTGCTGGAAGATGGCGTGCAACATCTTCGAGGGCATGACGCACTCAGCGCAGGCCTGCGTCGGGATGTCCAACGTGAAGGTGACGACATCGCCATCCTGGGATGCTGTCAGATCGGCGCCATCGCTGCGCAGGCCGGCGGCCAGTTCCTCGACCAGACCCAGAAGACTCTTCGCTCCGTCGGCATCTGGCGATGGCTCGGCTGCCGGGCCAAGAAGTAATGCCTCGACGGCCGGTGTGATGGCATCGGCCACATCGTTGACCTGGTCGGCGGACAGGCTGGTGATCGGGTGCGCCACTGTTGCGAACGGATAGTCGGCAAAGCCCTGTAACTCGGCCATTGCGAAACCAGTGGCCCGAAATGGATCGGTCAAGATGGCCGCTGCTGGCAGGCCAAGGATCTCAAAGTTCACGGCGTCGAGCACACTGCCCGACGAGCAGCTTCCTCAATCGCCGATCGCGGCGATGATCACCGAGGATCCTTGCGCCAGGCTGTCGAGCTCCTCGGCTGTGGCCGGCGCGCTGGGATTGGCCTTGGTCAACAGGATGACGTCGGCGATTTTGTGGGTGGCTCCAAGATTGTGGGCTACTCGCTGCAGGATCTCGCGCCCGTTCGTCTTTCCATTGTTGATCAGGCCGATGACGGCACCATCTAGCGAGGTGGGCCGGGGAGCCAGCGACTTGCCGCCTTTGGCTGGGCCGAGTGTCGGGTCGATGAGAGTAACGGTCATGGTGTCAGTATCTCCTGAGTGATGAGGGGCACGCTGCGCCCACGGCTCCAGCTGGGAAAGAACGCCGAATGGCCACCGGCGTCGCCGCCCCCGACCATCAGTGAAATGTCGTCGGGTCGCACGCCCCGATGAACAACGATGTCTTCGTCCTCTGGTTGCACCATTGGGTCCGAGGCAACCCATCGCGCCGGGTCGAAACCCTGGACCAGCCCTGACCGCTCGACCTTGCCGCCACGTTTCAGGTCGGCGAAGCTACGCACTGCGTTCTCAAACAAGTACTCGCTTACCTGAGACCTGGTCCATCCAGAGGCGGCGATCTTGCGAGCATGTTCAGGGGCGAATACAACCAGCGATCGTCCCGAACTAAAGGAACCAAACGCGGCCATCGTGTCGGCAAAGGTTCCGAGAAGCCCCTCGACCGTTGACGACGCGTGATTAACCACGTTGTGTCCAGACTCGGCGGCCATCACCGTGACGGTGCTTTGGTCAGGCTCGAAACCGCGAGACACATGGAACGGCTCCCACGGACACGAGGCTTCGTCCTCACCGAAACACATGGTGTACTTGCCCGCCCATCCTTGTGTGCTCTTGTCGAGCACGCCGGGGATAACCGACAAGCAGTTGCGTAATACCAGGCGCAGCGACCTGCCAATGGTGGCGTTGGCCCGAAAGCCTGGACCGAACAGGTTCTCTTTGTAGTGCACACCGATCTCGTCTCGAACGGGGCCGTTGATGGCCACCAACACCGCGGCGCCACCAGTACTAGTGATCAGACCGTGGAGGCCAAAGTCAGGATGGCCCATGGCTTGAAGAGCCGCTCCCACGACCGGGAAGTACTCGGGACGGCAACCAGCAAGGACCGCGTTGACCGCTGCCTTGTGCGCTGTCACCGAGAGACCCCGGGCCGGCTCATGAAGCAGCACCTCGTTGCTATCCCAGACACCACGAGCCAGCATGGCGTCAACCAACGGCTGCGTGGGCGGAACAACGGGCAATCCATCGGACCAGCCAGCGTCGTAGCAGTCCTCGATGGCTTGCCACGGATCATCAACTTCGCGATCGCCGTGCAGTGTCATGTGCGGCTCCTGTCAGTTCGCCAGCCGCGCCAGTTGAGCACGCCGGGCGGAGTTGCATCGAAAGCGGCGTTCCACTGACCCTCAACCGAAGGCATCACATGTGATGTCCTCAGCCAACATTTCCGTCAGCGAGGTGAAGCCGGCAACGAGTGGCAGACCGGAAGCCAGTTCGCCGAACCACATTCAGGGTCATGTCCAGTCGACTGGTTCGGGCACGATCCCCTCGGCATCGAGTACCTCTCGCCCGAGTCGAAAAGCTTCGACCCCAGCGGGTATTCCGCAGTAGACCGCTATCTGAAGCAGCGTGTCTCGCAGTTCGTTCAGGGTGACCCCATTACCGATCGCTGCCTTGAAGTGCAGCTTGAATTCTTTCGGACGGTTTAGCGCTGAGAGCATGCACAGGTTGTTCATGCTGCGCTGCTTGTCGCTGAGCACGGTGCGACCCCAGACCCCACCCCACGCGAACTCGGTCACCATCTCTTGGAAGTCGCGGTTGAAGGAATCTGCGCCAGTTAGCGCGCTGGTCACGTACTCTTCGCCAAGCACCCGGCCTCTCGCTTCTTTGCCCAGTTCGAAACGATCCTGATCCATGAACTCTCCCGTTTGTTTTGCACCCGCGGCCACGGGCCAGCGAACCTACAGGAGAACCGTACGTCCGGATCGATCGAGGAGTACTCATGGCTGATGCGTCAACCGTCTACCAGGTATATGCAGTCAAGTACGCCGAGCGCGACGCTCGACGGGCCGAGCACTTCATCGGGGGCGACCCACACGACACGCCGATGCCGATGGACTACTTCGTCTGGGCCATCGTTGGGCCGGACAAGACCTGGGTCGTCGACACCGGATTCGGCGAGGTCGACGCCACGACTCGCCAGCGTCGACTGGTGCGCACGGTCACGGACGCGCTGGCAACGGTTGGTGTTGAGGCCGCGGGCGTCAGCGACGTGATCATCACCCATCTTCACTATGACCATGTTGGTGGCCACCACGAATTTCCAAACGCCCGCTTCCACCTGCAGGACCGCGAAATGGCGTTCGCCACCGGACGCCATATGGCCCATCGCGCACTCAATCATGCGTTCACGCCATCGCACGTCGCGGACATGGTCTTGTTCGTGCACGAGGGCCGGGTGGTCTTCCATGACGGCGACGACGAGCTGGCCCCGGGTCTGACTGTGCACCGGGTTGGCGGCCACACCGACGGCCTGCAAGTGGTTCGAGTACGAACCGATATCGGCTGGCTGGTCCTGGCCTCTGACGCCACGCACTACTACGAGAACTTCAAGGCCGAGCGGCCGTTCCCTATCGCCTTCGACGTTGGCGCCATGCTCGAAGCCTTTGACACCTTGCAGCGCCTGGCAGACCAGCCCGAGCTCGTCGTGCCCGGCCATGACCCTCTCGTTCTCGAGCGTTTCGAGGTGGCCCATGCTGGCCTCGAGGGTGTAGCTGTTCGACTCGACAGGCCACTGTCAGCGCCGCACGGATCATGAAACCGAACACGACGTCCGAGCTCCCCCGCGGGTCCAGCGCAGGTACTGACGCGTCCGACCACGTCAGCAGACAGTCATGGCTGTCGCTCGCCTTGGTGTCGTCGGCCACGTTCATCATCATCCTCGATCTGATGGCGACCAATGTCGCCTTTCCGTTCATCGAGCTGGAGTTCGACGACACGCCCCGCTCGACACTGGCGTGGGTCTCATCGGGCAACGCGATCGCTGCCGCCGCGCTGCTGTTGGTCGCGGGGCGGTTGGCAGATCGTCACGGCCGGCGCCGCATCTTCCTGATCGGTTTGGCTATCTTCACAATCGTCTCGGCGGTCACGGCTGCAGCCCCGAACCCGACCGTCCTTATTGCGGCACGGGTTGGCCAGGGCGCTGGCGCGGCCATGGTCACGTCCACCGCAGTTGCGCTGCTGATGCCACTTTTCCCGGCCAAGAAACGCGGACTCGCCATCGGCATCTGGGGCACCGCCGCCAGCGCAGGCGCAGCCACAGGCCCCACCCTGGGAGCGATCGCGATCGAAGCCGTGAACTGGCGATGGGCGTTCCTGATCAATGTTCCCATTGGACTCATCGTGCTGTTCTTGGGTCGTCGAGTCCTGGCCGAAACCGAACGGGCACCTGACGCTGGCCCGATCGACTATCTCGGAAGTCTGATCGGAACGGCGGCGATCGGCCTGCTCACCTTCGGCGTCTTGCAGGGCCCTCGTTGGGGTTGGACAAGCGGAAGCGTGGTACTCGCTCTGGCACTATCCGTGGCGCTCGCCGTAACGTTTCTGGTGCGGTGTGATCGAGCGGCATCACCCCTGGTGAACCTGGGATTGTTCCGCGATCGAAAGTTTGCGCTGGCGAACCTGTCACAGGCAGGTACACAGTTCGCCATCAACGCGTGGTTCTTTACCACTCCCCTGTTCTTGATCAATGTTTGGGGATATTCAGCCCTGGCCGGAGGCACAGCAGTCGCCATTGGCATGGTCGTCAGCTTCGTGTCGATTCCCATTGGCCACTGGTCCGACAGACACGGCTATCGAGGAGTGCTGGCACTCGGTGGTGTAATCGCTGCGTCGGGCATGTTCGTATGGGTGTTTAGCGTCGACGAGTCGCCAGATTTCTGGTCCCTCTATCTGGTTGGCCTGTTGCTGTTCGGGCTAGGCGCCGGAATGGTGGGCATCGTCGTGACGAACGCAGCACTCACCGACGTACCGGAACATGACTTAGGTATTGGCAACGCCGTATTCCAAACCATCCGCCGGCTTTCCGGGGCTCTCGGCGTGGCCGTTGCCGTAGCCCTGCTTGGCGACCGCAGCAACGAATCTGTCGAAGCATTCCGTGGCGTGTGGTTGTTGATTGCCGGCGGCTATCTGTTCTCGGTGCTCGCCGCACTGCGCTACCCGGCAGCCAGCAAGTCTGACGCGCAGTAGTCGATTCGCTCACCCCAAATGTAGCGCGCCAACACGTCATGATCCTGGCGCTGCTTGAGAGCGATTGAACGCTGTTGCTAACCGGTGGGCTGCAGGATCTCAGTGCCGCTGGTTACCAGGTGGTCGAGTTCAGCGGGGGTCGTGGCAGTGCCCAACACGTATCGATCGGGTCGGACAAGGACGGCGTCGGCCTGAAGGGCATCAAGAGATTCGAGCAGCGCTTCGTCGCTGTTCGCGTCGATTAGATAGTGACCAGCGTGTGATTCGAGCGAGGCCGACAGCATGGCTCCGCGGGCGATCAACGCAGGGCGGTACCCGCAGAGGTCATCAAAGCGACGGCCGCCAGCGAGCGTCGGCTGAGGGAAGAGTCGCCCGATGGTCGCGGCATCACCAAAGTGAAGACCCGGCCCGAGCCGCGGCGCGATCGACTTCATCTGGCCGGGCTCGTCACCGCTCGCTGACCCGACCTGTTCTTGAGCAGCGTCGCTGCCGACAGAATTGATCAGAGCCCCAAGACGCATGGCGGTGTCGATGTAGGCACCGACGTGTGGTTTGCGCTCACTCTCATAGGTGTCGAGCAGCTCGTCAGACGGAGCGCCTTGGACCTGAAGCGCCAGCTTCCACGCAAGGTTCGCAGCATCACGAATGCCGGCGCAGAGGCCCTGGCCCATAAATGGAGGGGTCAGGTGTGCTGCATCACCGGCGATAAGCAGGCGTCCACGGCGCCAACGCTCAGCAACAGCGGATCGGAAGGTATATATCGCCGTTCGCTCGAGTTCAGCATCGTCGGGCCCGAGCCATCGCGCAACAGTTGCCCACACCTGCTCCGGCGAACTAGCGGTGGCGTCATCATCGTCTTTGCCAAGTGCAATCTCCCATCGGCGGCGGTTGGCGGGACTGCGGCAATAGGTCATGGGCCTGACTGGATCGCAGTACTGGATCGTGTAATCACCCAGTTCGGGCATGTCGCGTTTGAGCAAAACATCGATGACCAGCCAGCGCTCTTCGAAGCCAAGATCCGTCATGTCCGTGCCCATCGCCTGCCTGATCACCGACCGCGCTCCATCGCAACCAACGACGAACGAGGCGCTCACATTATGAAGGCTGTCGGTGTGGCGGTCCTTGTACGTCAGGACCACAGAGTCCGCATTCTCATCGACCGAGACGACCTGGGCGCCCAGGTGAACAGCGGCGTTGCTGTGCGCCTCGAACGCTCGACGAAGTAGAGCCTCGGTGCTCGGCTGGTGGAAGCGATAGCTCGCGTGCCAGCCGTTCGGACCGACTTCCTGTGGCCGAGGCCAGTCCAGCAGCAATGTGCCGTCGGGATCGACGAATTGCATGCCCGCATTCACGTGAAGAAGAGGTTCAAGCTCGTCTGCGATACCGACGGTCTGAAACACCCGCATGACTTCGTCATCGAAGTGCACGGCCCGAGGAAGTGGGTAAATCTCGTGCTCTCTTTCGAGTACAACCACGTCGAGTCCGCACATTGCTAAGAGGTTTGCCAGAGTCGCGCCGGTTGGCCCGTACCCGACGATCGCCACGTCATAGGCGTCTGGGTGATGGTTGCGATCGCTCACAATGGCGACCGGCGATCGGCCTGCGCCGCGCCGCCGTACAGCCATGGGCAATCGATCAAGGCTGGGGCGCGCCGCCCGCGCTCCGCAGCGTCAAGCCGCATATCGCGCATTCGGGCACGCGGCTCCTCTGGCAGGTACAGACGCTCGTGGCCCCACAGGCTGGGGCCGTCGGTCGTCTCGTGTGCCTCCCACGAATCTCGATCGATCAGTAAACCGCCCCAGCCGCTCTCGACGAAAAACCCCGATGGCGAATAGGAGTAATACGAGGTCATGTAGTCGTTCGCGTGGCGACCCAATGTGTAGGCGACACGGTCGGGTTCGATCTGCGCAAGGTCGAACCCTTGGCCGACGTCGTCAAGATGCTGGAATTCGACCATGAAGTGATGAAGCCCTTGCTCACCTGACCCGATGAGCGCAAAGCTGTGATGGCGGTCGTTGACGTGCAAGAAGTAAAGCGGATAGGGCGTCAAGCCATAGTCGGTGAGTCCAAAGTCGAGCACGTCGCGATAGAAGCTCAATTGTGCGTCGATGTTCGAGGTGTGCAGCACCGCGTGTCCCATGCCGAGCGGGCCCGTCTCAAAGCCCGAAATGGGCCGGCCAGGCAAGAACGGGTCGCTGGTCACTTCTGGTCGCCAGACGATCTCCACCCGGTTCCCACCAGGGTCTTCGGTGACGATCAGGTCGGTCACAAAACGGCGGGCGGCAAGTGATGCCGAACCGGTCTCGACGCGATGGCCCGCTTGTTCGAGCCGGGTTGCGTACTGGTCAAGGTCGCCGCGTTCGGCGACTTCCCATCCCAGAAAGGCTAAGGAGTCGCCAGGTTCGTCACAGACGACTAGGCGTTGCCGTCGATCGTCCATGCGGAACGTCAGCTGACGTTTTGTTTGGTCGACAACTTGCATGCCGAGCAGCTTCTCTGCGAAACCGCCCCATGCTTCCAGCTGTTCTGAACGAATGCCGATATATCCGAGCGCAACGATCGCCATCTATGTCCAGGCCCTTCTTACCCCGTGACGAGCCGTCGAGAATGGCCGTCGTCCGAGGCTAGCTACGGCCGCAGGCTGGCGCCAGTCCGAAGTTCACCCGTCGTTTGCCCAGTGAACTCCTTGGCGTTACTGTCTGCTGATGCTCGTGACCGAGGACATGGTTGACCAATTCTGGGCCGACGGAGCGATCGTTGTCCGGGGAGCCCTAGAGGAAGAATGGCTTGACCGTCTCTCTGCGGCCATCGAGCGAGAACTGGAAAACCCGGGCCCGTTCGACCACTCGTACGACGTAGAGGGCGGGCGTTTTCACGGGAATGTTCGCATGTGGCAGAACGACCCTGATTTCGCTGCATTCTGCCTTGAGTCGCCGGCCATCGACATCGCTCGATCCGTGCTGCGTGCCAGCCGGCTGAACCTGCTCTATGACCAGTTGTTCGTGAAGGAAGCTGGAGCGAATCATCGCACCCGGTGGCATAACGATCAGCCGTACTGGCCGGTAAGTGGTACCGATGTTGCCTCGATATGGGTAGGGCTCGACCGAACCAACGAAGAGAATGGCCGGCTCGAATTTGTCCGTGGTTCACACACCTGGGATCGCTGGTTTCAGCCCGAGTCCTTCGGCCCGAACCAGGCCAATAACTACGCTCGCAATCCGGACTACGAGCAGATGATCGACATCGAAGCCGATCGTGATTCTTACGACATCGTTTCGTGGGATATCGAACCGGGCGATGTCTACGTTTTTAGCGCCATGACATTGCATGGCGCCGCGGGTAACTCGACAGTGGACCGACGGCGCAGGGGCTACACAGTCCGGTACTGCGGTGACGATGTGCGCTACGACCCGCGGATCGGCACCAGCCTTCCGGTCGGTGTCGAGGGTCTGAATCGCGGCGACTTGCTCGATTCCGATCAGTGCCCGCTGGTGTACCCGTCTGCTTAATAGCGGCGCCACACCCTGACGCTGTTGATGTCAGACATCTGCCGCATACGCCACTGAGAACTGTTGGTAGATCACCGGCATTCTGAGATCCGGTTCTTTGCCGAGGCGCTCACATTCCCTGCTGAAGTACGCCCAATGCACTTCCCGCCCATGGCGAAGGGTCTTATCGCCTTCGCCCTCAGCCGCAGCGAAGTGTTCCGTGACCTGATCAAATGGCATGATGTCCACGTCCGTTGTCTCAATCACGCACAGTGGTTCACCATCCCAGCTGATGACGACGCTGAAGACGCCAGGCGACGGAAGCTGTTTGTCCGTTGCCTCGCATGACCAGAGCAAACCAGCCGTGGCGCCCTTGGTCCCGTTCAGCACCAGTTTGACCAGCGCATTTGCATCGGCTGCGTTGTCATCGAAATGGAACGCCTCGTAGAAGCGGTCCGACGCGTCAATTCCTAATGCGGCCTGAAACTCTCGCCAAAATGGGCGAACACACGAAGGAACGTTCATGCGATCTCCTGAGTACAAACGATAGCCAGCGACTCCATAGCGCATAGTCAGCGTTTCCAGCCACAGTGTCGGAATGACCTGTGCACGTACCTCGGCCGGTTTCACAAGCCCGCTGTCCCAGGCGATCCGGATGTTCTCGCTAATCAGGCCGACGCGTTTCCCCGAATGCGGCGTACTCCCAGCCTGCGGCATGGCCCGTGCTCTCGGGCTCTTGGCAATCCATCAATTTCAAGGCCTGTCGGGCTTATCGGATTTGAACCTTTGGGCGGAAGCTCTCCGACAGGTCCGATTAGGTTGCTCTGGTTTCTTTGGTGGATCGGGCGATTTTGGGCCGAGATTGTCGCACCCCCATGTCAGAGTGGAACCTATGGCAGCGGTGTTCAGGCTTAGTGATCGGGTTGATGAGGTTGATGGTCAGCTTCGCGATCTTGATCATGCGGCCGAAGGCGTGTTCGCGACATTGGGTGCGTTTCCGGCGCGGTTGTCTGTTCCTCGTATTCAGCGGTTTCGGGATCGTTTGAACGCTCTCGAGGTAGCAGCGTTGGCCAAGGTGATCGACGACAAAGGCGACACCAAGCTGGCCGAGAAGATTGTTGGTCGTAGCGGCAAGGTGTCCAAACGTGCCAAGAAGAACGCGGTTGCTCGGGCCAAGCTCGGCAAGAAGAACCCGGTCATTGCCGAAAAGATGGCGGCTGGTGATCTGTCTGATGAACAGGTCGATGTGATCGTCGACACTGACCGTAAAACCGACGGTGCGGCCGGCAGC
>Ga0307985_10001824_pt1 | contig 12021 bp, 19 predicted proteins | sample EllFjometageno80_FD_203155 | JGI IMG/M metagenome (GOLD analysis project Ga0307985, IMG submission 203155) | Marine microbial communities from Ellis Fjord, Antarctic Ocean - #80 | ecosystem: Environmental > Aquatic > Marine > Unclassified | place: Southern Ocean | collected 2014-10-09 | reverse complement strand
CTGTAGCGGAGGTTACTCGTTGTGTTTGAAGACGTAACAAATGCTGGCTGTTATCCATCTTAATCTGGGCTCGCTCTGCTTGGTTTTCTGACAATAAGACTATAAGAGATTCTCGGATGCGGCCAACGCGCACAGCTGCAGCTGGAAGTTGGCATTCTGTAGAATCGAAGGTCGGGTAGCAGAGCACTCCGCGAAAAGCTCCAACAAGTTGCGACGGTCGCGCAGCATCAAGTACGCCACCGCAACGGTGGCAGAACGGTTCACTCCCGCCATGCAGTGAATCAACACCTTGCCGGTGGGCGGATGCTCGTCGAGGAAGCTTTGGACAAGGGGGAGGCAGGACGCGAGGATGTTGAAGTCATTGTCGTCGCGCGCCTCCAAAGCGAGGTGGTTGATCCCAGCCTTCGCATACGACCGTGCCGGGCTCTTGATCACGTTCGGAGCCAGGTTGATCACGCACGTGATGCCCAGGGTTGTCAGCAGTTTGATGTCCTTAGCGTGACCGCCGCTGCCCACGAAGACTGCTGGGCCGGCTTCAGTTCCGGGGAAGAGCGACGGGAGAAGACTCTGGGCCTCTTTTCCTCGCGCGCGAGCCAGATCGCGACGCTCGTCCACGGTCGGACGAAGCGCAGCTAGGGCAACCTGGCCCTCCAGAGGAGTCATTGTGAGGGTGGGGGCTGGAGGGTGGCTGTTGGTTTGCAGGATTGGTCTGGTGTCTATAGTGACAAGGGAGTGGGATTGGATTGGCCGTTGAGGGGGACGGAAGGAGCTGCGTGTTGTAGGCGACTAGGGTCGGATAACCGATAGGTCGGGGAGGTCTGGATCAAGCGGATGACCGGATGGGGTAGTGAGTAGCGGCCGTCACCAGTGGTGATGATTGGCGAAAATCGCCATCTCGCCGACACCGCGACGCTCAACAAGCACCGCTAAGTAACGAGTGGGGCATCTACGTGAGAGCTGCAAATCCTCGCCAACCACACGCTGGCTAGTTGACCACCATCCCCACTCTCCTTGTTAGCCAACGGGAGCTGGTGCGGCCGCCCCCTGGCCCCCTTTCAGCGACACTGCAAACCTTCAAACGAGCGACAAGCAAACAGCTCCACTTCTCACGCTCACCCTCGTCGCTCCCGCAGGATGATGAGTGTCCTGTTCGAGCCGGTTTTGTTGGCGCCGCGATCAAGAATATGCTCACGGGACTTGGACGACGGGTACCAGGTGGAGAGCTTCGTCCACTTCAGCGACGCGATCGAGTACATCGCGCCCAAGAGCGGGGTCACGGTGCGCGATGTCAAGGAGTTGCTGGTCAATGTGAGTTCGCTGGACGCGCGCGAGGGGGAAAGGGATGGATCAGTGATGATATATAAAGTAGAAGAACGAGAATACTATAATGCGACTGGTACGATCGGCGACCAGCGCTATGCGTAAACCCCAGAACTGTAAAAGGGCGCCAATAGTGAAGCATGAGGACCAACCCGCTCTCGTCGCCCCCCAAAACTCCCCCGCTCACCCGCTCACTCACTCCTGCAGGACGGGGGCGGGCTCATCACGGCCAACGCGTGGCTCTTCCCAGATGAGCCCGCACACACACACGCCTCTGCGCTGCGGAGGAATGCGCGCGAAAGCGAGAACGGCGGCGGTCTGCTTGCGAGTCGCACAAATATCGACCGGTTCAGAACGCGCTGCAAGTGACTCGAAAGCGCCGCACAAAACGACAGGCTCGGGACGCGCTGCGAGTGGCTCGCAACTCGGAAGCGCCGCACAAACGAACGACTCAGAACGCCTCCCTCGGAACTGGCTGCATCGCTCGCCGTGTTCTCCATTGCGCGCCCCAACCGCTCCCTCTCTTCAGACCCGTTAACACTCGCTCGCAGGCGACCGCCGCAAGCAGAGCGTGAGCGAGGACGATCCTCTGTTCGCGCCTCGCTCGTCGGGCGAAGAATAAGGCGAAGAATAAGACGGCGGCCATGACGGCGGCCACGACGGCGGTCAAGAAGGCGGCCAAGACGTCAACCAAGACTCCGACGCCGGTGCCTCGCGCCCTTACGCCGACAGTTCAGCTGATCGAGGCCGCGAGCGAGGTTTAGCCTGACCACCCGCTGCTCGTGTTCCGCAACGCCCACGATATCTGCAACCCCGTCTTGTGCTTGGTTTGCTGCGAGAAGAAGGCGTCGGTGCTAGTGTTGCCCTGCCGCCACGCCGCTCGCTGCCTCGACTGCGGGTACGACTTCCAGCACGCAATCACCGACGAGATCCCGGGCCGCTGCCTCGTCTACGACACGCGCTTGTGGAGAAGGAGCGACGTGGGGATTGTCGTGCCCGCCGTGCCCGCTGTGCCCGCCTGCCCTGAGGGGGGCGAGAGGTCGATTGGCGAGAACTGAGTAGTGTGGGATTGAGTTGAACAAGCACGTCGTTTGGCGAAGAGCGAGCGTCACTCACACAGTGTGAACAAGGGAGGGAGGCGCTCAGAACGACCGGCTCTTTGCCAGCCAGTTGCGCTGAATGACCAGCTCGGAAAATGCAACTTCACGGCTCTGGTTACAGGTCAACATCGTTGTCTCCAAATATCATCTGCCATCACACGGGTTGCACTCCTCGCACGGCCACAGCATTCTACAGCCAACGTCCGCCGCCCCCTTGTACTTGATATCCGGCAGCACATTCCCCATCTTGTTGATGTGCAGCACCGTGTCGATGTAGAAGCTCGTGGTGTGCGTGCAATCTTTGGGAGGAAGAAGCGCGCACAGGCTGCAGTCAGCGGTAAACACGCTCGACATTCTAACCTCTTCCATCAGAGTAGGGGGCACGTGCGTGTCGATCGCGACCCAGTTCGTCGTCTCCGAAAGAACCGGCATCTTGAAATCATAACCCGACGCAATTTGACACCCCGCGGCCTCGTCAACCCCAGAAGGATAGTACAGCTCCAGCTTCTTCACGTCTGCGTAAACGGGCACGAAGTTATCGTTTTACGCCGACCGGCCAGTTCGTCTTCACAGTGAACGACCTGGTCAAGAGGTCAAGAGGTCATCATTCCCGTTCTCCAACTCCAGCCTTTCCAACGATATATCAACCTCCCGCGGGTAGAGGAAGAAGATCAAAAGCGTCAGGACGACGAGCGTGATCAGCACGCAGGACGATCGTTTCCTGCAGCAGCATAAGCACGCACGAGTGTGCAGATTTGCACTCCCGGGTTTGTTATTTGTTTAGTTTCCAAAAGTGTAAAACCCGGTGCATTCTTCCAGATAATGCACGGCTGGGTTGTACGACCAACCCGGCCGTCCAAAATTGCAATGCCGACTTCGACTTGCGTAACATACTTAGTGAGACCAAGTCGACCTTGAATATTCGAAATATATATATGCACACCCGGGTTTCACGACAAACCCGGCCGTGCACACTGCACCCCTGGGTTGTCTACCCAGTTGTGCGTTTAGGGGGTCCTAATTCAGGCCCTTAATTCAGTGACAGGCTGCTGGGAGACTTTTCTCATTGTATCTCAATGATAAGTAGGGAACGGGCGGCGCTAGAAGAGTCGTACCTTCTAGGGAGCGTGCAAGGGGGTATCTGAGTTGACCTACTTAATGCCGATGTTGTTGAGCGATTTTTTGGCGGCACTTAGGAGAGGAGAAGAGAAGAGAGGAGAGGTAATTGATTATGGGCATCTATTTGATGGACAACCGTTTGGTACATCGCGATCCTCGCCAACTGAAGGATTTGTTGCGCACCAAACGCTGTTTCTAATTACAATTCAGAACCCACCCTCGCGCCAATTGTAAGACCGCTCCTCGTGCACAACACTTGATACCAGTTACTGTCCCTGTGCCTCTACTAGCCGAACGAAGACCTCCAACAGCGTGGCGTGGCAAATCTCCCAATCCCTGATTCCCTCCTTGTGCATACTCTCCAGCTTCTCCATAATACCGAACACTTGCGAGACCTTGCTCCCCGCCGGCACCAACCAGCTGAACTTGGGCCACGCCTGCTCCTCAACGATCGCGCCCGGCATGAACTTCTTGAAAACCCCAACTATGTCCAGCTCCTTCCCCAACAGCACGACCCTAACTCTCAGCCCCTGGCCGAACTTGCTCTTCAGATGAGTAGGATCCCCTAAGCAGAGCATCTTGCCCGTGGCCATGATACCTATGCGAGTTGAGAGCGCCTCGGCCTCCTCCATGCTGTGCGTGCTCAGGATCACCAGCCGCCCTCTTCCGACGCGCTTGATAGTCTGCCATATCTGCGTGCGCGTCTCTGGATCCAATCCGGTCGTCGGCTCATCTAGGAAGACGACGGAAGGGCTCCCCGCGACCGCCATCGCGATGCTCAATCGTCTCCGCATGCCCCCACTTAACGCAGAGCTCCTTGTGTAGAAGCTGTCGCCGTCAAGGTCAGTTTCCTGGGCCAGGTTGCGAGCCGCCGCCTTGACACCCTTCACCCCGCGCATCCTGCACGCGAACTCCAAGTGCTCGCGCACCGTTAAACTCGCGTAGAGAATGTCGTGCTGCGGGCAAACGCCGATGCGCCTCCTCACCACGCTCGCGTCCGTTGCGACGTTGGCGCCAGCAACGCTCGCGAAGCCGCCGCCGTCGTGAGAGGTGACCGTGGTGAGGAGCGAAATTAGCGACGTCTTTCCTGCGCCGTTGGGCCCCAACAAACAAAAGCACTCGCCCATCCCCATCTCGACGCTGATGCCGTTGACGACGTACGGCATCAACTTGCCGTACCTCTTCTTGACTGATTCTGTTAACAGCAGACTCTGTGTCTCCCCCCCCTCAGCGATGATCTGCTTCACGCGTTCCCTTTCCGCCGTAACTGCACGAGCGAAGCGAGTGTTAGGAGAGCGGCGTGAAGCGAACAACATGTGCGGCAAAATAGAGGCCGCGCGAGACGCGCGAGCGAAGCCCATCTCTAGTTCCCCTCCCTGGTGATGCACGCGCGAGACGAGCATTTTCGCGTACAGAACGAGTGCACCACCCGTGTGGGGACGCGCGAGTATATGCATGCGCTCGCGCTCGCCTCGCGAACGCATCACCAACGTTAAGAAACCCTCAGCCAGCACTCGCCCTTCTTCTTCCCTCTCACTCACCATCGCTATCCTCTGTGTCTTCCTCGTTCCCTTCTCCTCCCCTCTCGATCTCATCCCCCTCGTCCTCAACCCTAACGTCCTGGGACACGTCCGCTGCCGCCGCCGCCGCCGCCGCCTCCGCCATCCCCCCTGCTAGGGTTTTCTTCAGGCACAGAAGAGGGTGCTCGGGCACCCCTTTTTCAGCGGGCACGACGGAGTGGAGATAAATTGCCACGAGGGTCATCAAAGCCGATCCGCCCCACAAATAACCGAGACTGCTCTGGAGCGTGCCGTCGCCGCATAGCGCCAGAGAGTTCCCGATCCCCCCTTCGGCGGCGCAGGAGAACGCCAGCGCCGCGCTCCTTCCGTACGCGAAGGGTGAGATCATCATCAGCCATGAGGGGTAAGGGTGGGGGTCGTCCGTCATGCCGACGGTCAAAGCGATGGCAACCCAAGACCCGAACGGAAGCAACCCTAGCAAGAGCACGGTAACGAGGGACATGAGGGCTCCTGAGGGCAGGGCCACGGAGAAGAAGGCAGCAACCGACACTTGGCTGAACGCCCCGCCAGCATAGAGGAGAACGTAAGTGGCCACCGGAACGTTCGTGTAAACTTCCTGGCCTACTGCCCAGCCAATGGCAGTGTAGCAGATCATAAGGAGGAGGGACGTGCTGGAGTAGAACGTGTACGTTGAGATCCAGTACGTGCTGTGGTTGGCCGACAGGAGGAAGGAGGCGTGTCGGTGGCCGTCTTTCCGGTCCTGGCTCATCACGAAGATCATGTTGGGCTGAAGCAGCGTTGTGGCCCACATTAGGAACATGGCCTTGACGGCAAAGTCCGTGCTCACGTAGCCCTTCGGCTGCGTGTCGTCGCTGTCTTCTGGTGGAACGTAAACGAACCGGGTAAGAACGTTGAAGAGAACGAGGACGAGCATAAACAAGAGCATGCCGACCCACGCCTTCTTGCTCCGCTTCCCCTCGAACGCAAGGTTGCGGAGCCAGAAGGAGGCGATTTGGTTCAGCGGAGACGGCGTTCCGACCGGGAACGTCGGGTCGGTGCCGATATCGTGCACAATGGCGCTAACCGGCGCTGAGGCAGAGGCGGCAGCGGCGGCAGCAGCGCTCGTTGGCAAAGTTCCAGCCGCGACAGCAGCGGAAATCGCCTCTTCGGCCTCGAGAAGTGTCACTTTGGCGACGCCTTCGGCGCCGCCGTCGCCACCATCGCTCGTGCTCCCCCCCGCGCTCAAGATGCCCGCGTTAAACTCGGGAGCGAGCGCCTTGAGTCCCTCCATGAAGACTTGCTCGACGGTCAAGCCGCGCTCTATGAGGTGAGCGACGACGGAATCCGGAATTGAGAGCCACTGGGCAACGTGCTGGAGCTGCTCTTCCTCTGAGACGACCACGGTTACGGTCGAGTTCAGGTTGAGGGTGTCCTCGCCGCTGATCTCGTCCCGATCATGCCGAACTAGAGCCGTGAAAACTTCGCTCAGTGTGCTGTTCGAGAGGGCGACCTCGGTGACGTACTGGGGGTTGGCCTCCACCCACTCAAAGAACCTCCTCAGCAAGCGCATATTCGAACGCGGCGCGGCTATGGCGATGCTGCGCTGAGAGGTTGTAGCGTCGATGGTCGTGTCCTGGAGGAGGGCCGACGCGGCGGCGCAGGCGGCGACTCGCCCGGGACCAGCCGCAGTGAGCGTGATCTGGAAGCCGGTGCCGAGCCTGCGCTTAAGCTCGAGCGGTGTGCCGGAGGCGCGAAGTCGGCCGAGGTGAAGGAAGCCGATCCGGTCGCCGAGAATGTCCGCCTCCTCCATCATGTGAGTCGTGAGAACGAGGACGCGATTCTGCTTGAGCTTCTCAAGAATGTTCCACAGGCGGCGACGGGAGAGAGGATCAAGGCCGCTGGACGGCTCGTCTAGGAACAAATACTCCGGGTTGCCAACAGTCGCGAGGGCGGCCATGAGGCGGCGCTTCATGCCGCCACTGTAGCACGAGCGAGCGAGCGAAATAGCGAACGAGCGAACGAGCGAAGAAGCGAACGAGCGAACGAGCGAACGAGAGAACGAGCGAAGCGAGTGTTAGAGGGGAGCACGCTTTGAACAGCGTGTTCGCCAGTCGTTCTGCGCCAGGCGTCGCTCGCCCCCTCCATTGCCCACCAGTCTCACCTGTAGTCCTTCGCGCGCTTCGCGCCCTGCTCGGATAACGCCACCGTTGCGAGGACGCGCGCTGCCTCGCGGCGGGAGGCGACCCACGGAATCCCTCGGCAAAGAGAGTAGATTAACGCGTGCTCGTGCCCCGAGAGCTCGTCGTAGATCAAGTCTTCCTGGGGACAGACGCCAACGCGGCGCTGGATTGCGGGCATGTTCGTGCCAATGTCGCCGTACCTGAAGTAAGAGAGTAAGAGCACGAAACGGGTCACACAGTGTGACTCGCAATGCTTGCACTTACCCGCCAACGAAAGCCGTGCCATGCGTGGCGTTGGTGGCCCCCGTCAAAACCGAAATGATCGTAGTCTTCCCCGCACCGTTCTGTCCCAACAGCGCGTAGCACTCGCCCTTCTTGAAAGTGATGCTCACCTCCTTGAGGGCCGTGCCCCCCTTTTTATAAGTCTTGGTGAGCTTGCGGGTGCGAATGTCGCCACTCGCAGCCGCTGCCTGTTGCTCGCGAGCGATGACGTCCGTTCCTACGGAAGGCGCGGGAGAAATTACGGAGGAGGGGGGGAACCAGTAGGAGGGGTAGAAGAGGAACGAGTAAGGGAGAGCGTGCTCGTCGTCGTCTCCCCTAACGCACGCTATGTAGAACGAGAGAAGGGTGAAGATGATCGACTGGAAAATCAGGGCGACGATGGACATGCCGGCTGCGGGGTAGCCGGGAAGGGAAGAGGCGTTGAGATCGACGAACGTGTAGTGAGAGGCGTTGGTGCACGGCGTGCCGAAGTTGAAACCGACGGTGGAATAGATCGACTGGAGAACGCGGCCGAAGTTAAACCAGGGGAGGAGGAACATGAATGCGACGGCGAAGGGCGACGAGTTGCTCGAGAACCCGTTGTCGTACCTGCGAGGGAGACGGGTTGCGTGAGTACGGGTTGAGTGAGAGCAGGTTGAGTGGGAGCAGGTTGAGTGAGAGCAGTTTGATCTCGTCCAGGAAGAGCTCGTCCACGAAGAGCTCGTCCACGAAGAGCTCGTCCAGGAGATATGTTCGCTTCGCTCGCGTACCATCCGTATTGACCAGCGGGTGGCGCCGGGTAGTCGTCGTCGTCAGCGTGGATGGTCGCCTCGATTGAGTTGACGGTGAAGATGAGCGTGCAGAGCATGCCGCCAATGACGCCGGCGGCGGCGAGGAGGGAGAACGGCACGCCGCCTCGCGCGATTGTAGAGAGGAGGAGCGAGGCGGCGGTGTTGGCGGTGGATAAGGTGGTGAAGAGAAGGAGGAGTATGACGCCATTGGTTGAGGTGAAGATCGGGATCGAAAGGAGAAAGCCGATAAGGTACGCGATGAGACTCGAGACCAGGGAGAAGATGAAAGCGGTGGAATTGAGTGAGAGGTGGTGCGCGAGCGCCGAGAGGCCGGAGCGCTTGAGAGAACTGAGGAGCTTCTTTTCGTTCTCGTGTAGGGACGAAAACGCGTGCAGTAGGGCCGAGAGGGAAGAGGCGGCGAAGATCAGAGGACCGAAGACGATCAGACCGGCGAGCTCGTCGCCATCATTACAGTTTGGTACTGAGGGGATCTGATGGCTTGGAGATGGAGTGGTGGATGGAGTGGGGGAGGTGGGGGAGGTGGGGGGGGGAGGCGAAGGGGCGGTCGCATCGACAAGATAGTATACAGCAATGATAACGGCTGGGGTGAAGACTACCAGGAGGAGGGAGTGCAGGGGCCGGCGGATGTCCCTCAGAAGGTTCTTGAGGGACAGTCCAAGGTATTGGAGAAGAAATCGGAGGGGGGGGGATTCTGAGGGGGCGTTGAGGGAAGAGGTGGGGGGGGAGTTGGGGGGGGGGAGAAATGGAGAGCTGGGAAGCGACATGAAAGACGGTGGCTGCCGGAATTCTTCCCTTTGCGCGACACTTTCTTACTCCACAACACCCTCACCCCTCAAAACTGAAACTGTGCCTTGGTGCCTGGAGAGCTTGAGAGAGCGTCTGTGTTTAAAGCCCGTGTTGCCCGTGTTTAAAGCTGTGTAGCATTGCGTGGGGCGATTTACTGATAGAAAGCAGCTGGTAACGATATATCGTCACTCTATTTCACGCTGCTCTCATCCCCCCACTGTTGACAATTGACAGTTGACATCAAACAACTCCACCTGTTCGTGACGGCGCCCCAGTTATGCAACCGCCTCTTTACCTTTACTCTACGCTAGCCGTCTCCCCCCCTCTTCGCTAGCCGTCTTCCCCAAGAATCCTTCTGTGGTCTCCGTTATTCTGGGAATGTCCATATGTTCCTGTCACCCCAGTTCGCATTGCGGTACAGGTACTGTAAAGCGCCGGTGCAAAACAGTGTTCTGTCAAGCACACTTTCTCGAGAAACCTTGCACCCAACCCCCCAACCCTGGAACAAATGCTGGCCTGTTCGCCTCGACAGTACTGATGTAGTCGAGATGGCGCCCACTATCTCGCCCACCACAGCTCCAGCTTCCTCTGCCCAGCAACTTGAGCAGCACAATCGTCGTACACTTGTATTGTAACATCAACGAGCATTCTAGTTTATATTATATTTACGCGCATTGTCGTCCTCCGTCTGCGACTGTGTTATTTGTCTTGCAGCCTCTCTCTCTCTCTCTCCTCCTCTTCCTCGTTTTAGTTCGAATAAACTGATTGCACAGTAAGAGAGAGAGGGGTGTTAGAGGTGAGAGCGCTTGCATGTGTGTGTGTGCGTGCTCACCTGCTTACAACCACACCTGTCTTCTGGAGTGAAGATTAGTCCGCTGGCTGGTGACAGGAGGATGCACCACTGCTGCTTGTTCAGTCGCTTCAAAAACGGTGCTCCAGTCTCGCCTACACGAACCGCCTCTTCCTCTTCTTCGTCCTCGCCGTCCACGTCCCCTCATCAACCTCGGCAAGACCCCGCAGTCTGTTTAAGGAGTTAGCGCCATCCGTGACGTCCTGGAGGAGCAGAAGGATGCGAAGGTGCGGAAGCAGCACGAGCTCATGACGAAAAAATTGGACGAGAGGAAGAAAAAAGGAGCAAGATGCGGGAGGCATTGGGCGAAAAGGTGGAAGTAATGGAGCAGGAGGAGGGGGGGGGGGTGAGGAGGAGGTGGTGGAGGCGCCCGTCATCCCCGATTATCTGATGGGACTCGTAAAACTGTTCGACAAGGACGGTGACGGCTTGGTGAACCAGAGCGAGGTGGAGGCAGCCAAGCAGTTCGTTTCGTCCCAGGGCTTACGGGAGCTTGTCGCGCTGTTCGACGCCGACGGCGACGGGAACATCGACGTGGGCGATATCTCCGCGGCTAGGAAGCTCGTCATGAGCATGAAAACGTCCGAGCAGAAGATGTTTGAGGCGGAGGGCTTGGATAAGCTGGACGCTATCAAGAGGGGTGAGAAGCTGGCACGCTTGAAGGCCGAGGAGAAGCGGGAGGAGACCATGAGGAAGCAGCACGATGGAATTCAGGCGAAGCTCAAGGAAAAGAAGATGAAGCGGCGAGCTGCTATCCACAAGATGGAGCTTTCTCATCTTCTCTCGTCTCATTTCGTCTCACGCAACTTCCGTCGGCATGACTTTCTCGCCTTCTGCTCCGACATCCAGCGACGGCGCCATGTACGTGCCCATGGGCAAGTTCAGGTCGTTATTGATGTACTCGACCGCCATGTTGTCCGCCATCTTGCCTCCCGTCGAGTCCATGTGTTTCAAGCTAACGTTGCCCGTGTTCGCGAGCATGAGCGACGCCAGGAACAAGAGGCAGACCTCGAACTGCTCGTACTCTCCCGAAATCGTGTGGCAGTCCACCTTGTTCTTGTCCTCCAAGTTCCCCTCCAGCTCTTCCCCCTCGCCCCAACCTCGCTCTGACTCTTATCCAGCATCTGCTGCCCCACCATGTGAATATCAAACGCCTCCCTCTCCTCCTCGTTGACGAGCACCGGGTTCAGCCTCGCTCTCCAGTCCGTGACGGGCTTCGACAGCTGACTCTCGCCCGCATACCTCTCAGCACCGGCCGCGAAAGCGCGCAAGTGAGCCTTGCAACGCGCCTCGAACCGCTCCATAATAGTGCGAGCCAGCAGTACTTCTTACATACGGTAAATCATCGTCCACCATCCTTCATCTCCTCGCACACGAGCAGCGTCACGATCAGCGAACTCACCTTCTCCGGGGACGACGAGCGCCCGCCGAACATCTCCTCGAACTGGTCGCCGTCCACGTTGCCGCTCGGGTCAGACTTCTTCTTGCCAGGAATGAAGCACCTGAAAGAGAACAGCTGGTCGAGAACAGCTGGTCAGTGGGAGAGGCGAAAGTGCTCTACAAGTCCCGCTTGCGTATTTGTTCTCCCGAGCTTAAACTCGGTCTTGACGCCCTCGGGCATGTACACTCACGCCGTTAGGAGTCTTCGAGGCAACTTGTCGCGAGGCATTCGTGCAACGTGACCCAACCAGCGCAGAGCGTCGAAAATTTTCCAATAGAGGAGGAGGAGGAAACTTGTTGCGCGCTGTACACTAGTGGATTTGAGGTGCCGCAGGCGGCGTATCTACACTAAGTCGGTCGAAGACCGAGAGCTGGCTGTTGGGCGCATAAGTGTCATGTCTTTATGTGAGAGAGTGGAGAGAGCACGCGGCATTGTGTACCCTCCTTGAATGTTTGCCAGTCTGAACACGTGCCATTTTGATTTCCTCCCGGTCTGAATACGTGCCATTAATAAAAGTTATTCAACGACACTCGATCGTACTCTACCTCCTCCTGTACGGTGACTGGGGTTCCGATCGCCAGGAGCGCTTCCTGCCACTCGGGGGGGGGGGGGGGGGGGGGGCAACACGTTGA
>Ga0307985_10001820_pt1 | contig 12028 bp, 1 predicted proteins | sample EllFjometageno80_FD_203155 | JGI IMG/M metagenome (GOLD analysis project Ga0307985, IMG submission 203155) | Marine microbial communities from Ellis Fjord, Antarctic Ocean - #80 | ecosystem: Environmental > Aquatic > Marine > Unclassified | place: Southern Ocean | collected 2014-10-09 | reverse complement strand
CACTCAAGCCCTCAACCTCCCTCCTCCCGTCCCCCCTCCTCCCATCCCCGCATCCGGCGTCATTCCCGCCCACCCCGGCTTCACCATCGCCGCCATCGCCACTCAGTTCCGCCTCCAAACCTTCCTCACCACTCCGTCCGCCATCGAAGCCATCCTCGCCGTCTCCTTCGAGGCCAACCGCGTCCTCAACCAGCGCGTGCTCAAGACGCACCACGAGGAGACGATGACTCTCGCCGTGTTCGAGAACGAGCAGCAGGACACCATGAACGCGAGCTTCAGGGTTATTAAGGACGAGTGGCCGACGAGGACGGCGAGCGGGATCAGGAGAGCACTGAGGGAGTGCGACAGGTACGACCTCTAACACCACGCGTTGCACATTCGCTCTTCGCTCACGCCGATTTCCCTTTTGTTCACACCGCCTCTCCCCTTGTTCACACATGCACGTTACTCCAGATACGATCTGCAGGAGGGCCACATGGGCGCATACGACACGACCGCCATCAAGCCCTTCCTCGAACGCGTCAACAAGAGGATGACGGACGCCCTCTTCGACGTCGAGAAGGCTTCCCTGGAGGAGTACTCGGAGTACATTCTCAAGCAGTGCAACTCGACGGTCACCGTGAACTCCACGAAGGACGTTGCCATCACCCGCCCTCCGCGCGGGGGTCTCGAGCCGCCGCCCCTCCCGCCGCTGTTCCGCTCGGACATTCGCATCAAGCCCGACTTCGTGTGCCTGAACACCGCCGAGATTGACGAGCAGAACGCTCGCTCTGAGGAGTGGGCTGCCTCCGACGAGGCGAAGAAGCCCAAGGCTACCAACCCTTACGATCCCGTGCCCCCCGTCATGGGCCAGATTTTCGAGTACATCACGGACCCCTCGGCCTACAAGAACTCGCTCCTGTCCTGCTTCGACAAGATGCTGTCCGAGCTGCAGTCCATCCACCACATTCAGCGGTACGTGATGGAGCGCCTGTTCTGGCCCGATCCGATCAAGATCAGCGCCGTCACCGGCGAGGAGCCGTGGTGCACGAGCCTCCGTGAAGCGATCGAGACCAGGGCGGACTACGCCAAGCAGCCGCTCGACGCGTACCTCGAGCTCTTCCAGCCGTACCAGACGTTCCTCAACCTCGACGCTGAGGAGTACATCGCGTCCCTCGCCCACGCGAAGCCCGAGGTGGACGACGATGACGACGATGGCGACGCCCCGGCAGGCGACGGCGACGAGGCCGCGCCCAAGACGAAGCTCATCAAGGTGAACCTCGCGGCTCTCCGCGCTACTCTGACCAAGCACGAGACCGAGAAGAACCAGATCCAGTCGCAAATCCCCGACCAGTCCATAGACGCTGGCATGTTCACGATCGAGGCCGCGTCCATCAAGTCTCACCTCGTTGGGAAGCACAACGAGATCATCCAGTCGCTCCTCGTTTCTCACCAGGAGCACTCGGAGACCATGACCAAGTTCATCTCAGAGTCGTTCGAGTCGATCCTCAAGGAGCTCCAGATTGTGCCCACCAACGTAGAAGAGACGTCCGCGCTCCAAGAGTACATGTCTGCCATCGACTCCCTCGTCGACCCGCTCAAGGAAAAGATCTCCGAGATGAACGATTACTTCTCGGTCCTCGACGAGTTTCACTTCAAAATCTCGATGGAGACCTCCAACGCCAAGTGGGCCAACGTCGCTCTCCCCGGCAAGGTCTCCTCCCAGTGCGAGGACACCAAGAATGCCATCCAGGCGTCGAAGGACAAGTACCTCAACGAAATGCTCGCCGAGCAGGAACGCTTCATGCAGTCCCTCGCGTCCCTCGAGACCGAGGTCCAAGGCTTCGCGTCTTACGACAACCTCGGGCAAGTCGCGGACATCTCCACGCACGCGAACGAAGTCCTGGAGAAGCTCACCGACGCGGACGAGAAGGCAATGCTGTTCAACTCCCGCGAGGGGTTGTTTGACAAGGACGTCACCGACTACGAGCTCCTCTCCCAGATCAAGAAGTCGTTCGAGCCGTACTACAACCTGTGGGACGTTGCCGCCAAGTGGACGGACGCCCTCCACGGCTGGACCGACGGCGACTTCGCGAAGCTCGACCCCGAGGCGTGCGAGACGCAGGTGGACATGAGCTTCAACACTATCACGAAGACTGCGAGGTATTTCGAGCAGCAGGGGAAGGCGGAGCAGGCGAAGATCGCGAACGACATCAAGTCGCAGGTCGTTGCATTCAGGCCGCACGTTCCCATGATCGTCGCGCTGCGCAATCCGGGGATGCGCGAGCGCCACTGGGCGCAGCTGTCCGCTTCCCTCGGGTTCGATGTCGCGCCGAACGACGAGACCACGCTCAACACGTTCATCGAGCTCAACCTCGGCGAGCACATTGAGCTGCTTCAGAAGGTCGCCGAGTCGGCCTCGAAGGAGTTCCAGATCGAGTCCGCCCTCGACAAAATGGTGGCCGAGTGGGACGGCATGGAGGTTCAGGTCGTTGCGTACAAGGACACCGGGACTGGCATCATTAAGGGAGTCGACGAGGTCGGAATGATCTTGGACGAGCACATTACCATGACTCAGGCCATGTCTTTCTCCTCCTTCAAAGGCCCCTTCGAGGAGCGCATCGACGCGTGGAACGCCAAGCTCTTCGTCGTTTCCGAGGTCCTCGAGGCATGGCTCAAGGTGCAGCGCGACTGGCTCTATTTGCAGCCCATTTTCGAGTCCCCCGACATCAACAAGCAGCTTCCCACCGAGGGTAAGAAGTTTGCCAACGTCGACAAGAACTGGCGCCAGACCATCATTCAGTGCAAGAAGAACCCTATCGTTCTCGAGTTCTGCGACGACGAGAAGCTCTGGGAGAAGTTCAAGGAGTGCGCGAAGCTCCTCGATCAGGTCCAGAAGGGTCTGTCCGACTACCTCGAGACCAAGCGGTCCGTCTTCACCCGCTTCTACTTCCTCTCGAACGACGAGCTGCTCTCCATCCTGTCCGAGTCCAAGGACATTGCGCGAGTGCAGCCCCACCTCAAGAAGTGTTTCGAGGGCATCAACGAGGTCAGGCTCGACGAGGACTCGGTCATCACTCACATGGTCTCTCCCGAGGGCGAGTCCGTTCCGTTCTCCCACCCCATCGACCCCAAGGGCGTGTCAGTCGAGCACTGGCTCGTCGAGGTCGAGAAGGACATGCGCGTGTCCATCCACGACGTCATGAAGGACTGCATCGTCGACTACACCGTCACTCCTCGTCCCCAGTGGATGCAGGCCTGGGGCTCCATGTTCGTGCTGAACGGCTCCCAGAAGCACTGGACTTCCGAGATGGAGGAGTTCTTCGAGAAGGACGGCCCGGATGCGCCGCAGAACTATCTGACCCAGCTCAAGGCTCAGCTCGCGGACATGGTCGTTCTCGTTCGTGGCGAGCTCTCCGGGCCCGCTCGTAACATTGTCGGCGCCCTCACCGTCATTGACGTGCACGCGCGTGACGTCATGATTAAGATGGTCACTAACAAAGTCTCGAAAAAGACCGACTTCGTCTGGTCTTCCCAGCTGCGTTACTACTGGGAGGAGGATAACCTGTGGGCCGAGATGGTGTCCGCGAGACGCCCGTACGGCTACGAGTACTTGGGTAACACCTTCCGTCTCGTCATCACCCCCCTCACTGACAAGTGCTACCTCACCCTCATGGGCGCCCTCTCCATGACGCTTGGCGGCGCGCCCGCCGGTCCCGCCGGAACCGGCAAGACCGAGACGACCAAGGATCTCGGCAAGGCCCTCGCGATGCAGTGCGTCGTGTTCAACTGCTCCGACGGGCTGGATTTCCAGGCCATGGGCAAGTTCTTCAAGGGCCTCGCTTCGTGCGGCGCCTGGGCGTGCTTCGACGAGTTCAACCGCATCAACATCGAGGTGCTCTCCGTCATCGGGCAGCAGGTTGCGTCCATCCAGCTCGCTCTCATCAAGAGAGAGAAGGAGATTTTCTTCGAGGGTTCCCAGATTGAGCTCAACTATGGCTTCGGAGTTTTCATCACGATGAACCCCGGGTACGCCGGTCGCTCGGCCCTCCCCGACTCTCTGTCTGCGCTGTTCCGCCCCGTGGCGATGATGGTTCCCGACTACGCGCTCATCGGCGAGATTATGTTCTTCGCGTTCGGCTTCGAGACGGCCAAGGAGTGCGGCGCGAAGATGGTCACCACCTTCACGCTTTGTTCAGAACAGCTCAGCTCCCAGCCTCACTACGATTACGGCATGCGTGCCGTGAAGACGACCATCACGGCCGCCGGTAACTTGAAACGCAAGGGTCCCAACGACGACGAGATGGTTCTGCTGCTCCGTGCGCTCGAGGACGTCAACATCCCCAAGTTCCTGTCCTTCGACCTGCCGCTGTTCGCCGGCATTATCAACGATCTGTTCCCCGGTAAGAAGAAGCCCGTCCTCGACTACGGCGCGCTCTTCGCCGTCATGAAGAACGTCATCGCCGAGAAGGGCTTGCAGGTCGCTCCGTGGTTCGTCGGCAAGGTCGTGGAACTCTACGAGATGATCGTGGTGCGCCACGGCCTCATGCTCGTCGGTCCCACCGGCGGTGGCAAGTCGAGCAACATGAACGTGCTCGCCAAGACGCTTAGCGACTTGAAGAGGGCCGGGCAGACAGGCTTTGCTTACGAGAAGGTCGTCATTTACCAGCTCAACCCCAAGAGTATCACCATGGGACAGATGTACGGCGAGAACGACGCCAACACGCACGAGTGGCAGGACGGCATCATGGCGACCATGTACCGCCTGGCGTCCTCTTCCCCCACGCCGGACCGCAAGTGGATGTACTTCGATGGCCCCGTCGACGCCATCTGGATCGAGAACATGAACACGGTGCTCGACGACAACAAGAAGCTGTGCCTGAACTCCGGCGAGATCATCAAGATGTCCGCCGAGATGACCATGATGTTCGAGGTGGAGGATCTCTCCGTCGCGTCCCCCGCGACCGTGTCGCGCGTGGGAGTCATCTACATGGAACCTGCGTCGCTCGGCAACGAGGTTCTGCTCAAGTCGTGGATGGAGAAGCTCCCTCCTAGAATCCTCCCCAAGACCATCACGCAACTGCGCTACCTCTTCGACACGTACATGGAAACGTCCATGGGCTTCGTGCGCTCGTACCTGAAAGAGCTTTCTCCCACGTGCGACAACAACCTCAGCCAGTCCCTCATGCGCATCTTGGACTGCTACATGGAACCGTTCTACGACAAGGAGGGCCGCGATCCGGTCACCGACAGCCAGCTGACGGTTCTGCACGACCAGATCGAGTACTTGTTCGTGTTCGCCCTCGTCTGGTCCATCGGCTGCACCATCGACGAGACCGGCCGCGACCTGTTCGACGGCTACTTGAGGTCCGAGATGGCCGCCCAGAGCAGCAAGGCCTCTTTCCCGAACAAGGAACAAGTTTACGACTTCTCTTTCGACATGGAGAGGAACAAGTGGACCCCGTGGATGGACACCGTCAAGAGGTACGAGGTGGATCCCAAGCACACGTTCGCGGAGATCACCGTTCCCACGAACGACTCCGTGCGCAACACGTACCTCGCGGACCTCCTGCTCATGAACAAGAAGCACGTGCTCATGGTCGGCGAGACCGGCACCGGTAAGACGGTCAACATTAGCCAGTACCTGCTCGGCGAGAGCACGGTTGGCATGGACGAGAGGCCGATGAACGAGAACTGCATTCCCGTGAACATTGCCTTCTCCGCGCAGACGTCCCAGAACATGACCCAGGACATGCTTGACGCCAAGATGGAGAAGCGCCGCAAGGGCATCTACGGGCCGGTCGCCGGCAAGCAGTACATTGTTTACGTCGACGACTTGAACATGCCCAAGCGCGAGGAGTACGGAGCCCAGCCTCCCATCGAGATCCTCCGCCAGTGGTTCGACCAGAGTGGATGGTACGACAGGAAGGAGCTCACGTTCCGCACCATCATCGATTTGACTTTCATCTGCTCCATGGGCCCGCCCGGAGGAGGAAAGCAGATGATCACGCAGAGGTTCTTGAGGCACTTCAACACTATTGGGTACACCGAGATGAGCGACGCCGGCAAGGCCATTATCTTCGAGACCATCATGTCGTCTTTCCTGGGCCACTTCGAGGCCAAGGTCGACTACCTGTGCAAGCCCCTCGTCTCCGGAACCATTCAGCTCTTCAACACCATCATCGCCGAGCTTTTGCCCACCCCCGCCAAGTCCCACTACACTTTCAACTTGAGAGATCTCGCCAAGGTCTTCCAGGGCACCATGATGATCGAGCCGAAGAAAGTGAAGGACAACAACGATTTGGTGCGATGCTGGGCGCACGAGTGCAAGAGGGTGTTTGCCGACCGCCTCATCAACAATTCGGATCACCAGTGGTTCGAGAAAACGGTTCGTAACATCATGAGCACGAAGCTCGAGTGCGACTACGACGAGATCATGGGCGGCGTCGAGAGGCTCATCTACGGCGACTACATGGTCCCCGGCGCCGACCCGAGAATCTACGAGCAGGTCGAGGACATGGTCAACCTCAAGAGCACCATCGAGGAGTACTTGATGGACTACAACGCCGAGTCCAAGCAGCCCATGCCGCTCGTCATGTTCATGGACGCCATCGAGCACGTGAGCAAGATCGCGCGTGTGCTGAGGCAGCCCATGGGTAACTGTCTGCTGCTCGGCGTGGGCGGCAGTGGAAGGCAGAGTATGACGAAGCTGGCCACATTTGTCTCCGGATTCGGCCTGGTCCAGGTGGAGATCGCCAAGGGATACGGCAAGGCCGAGTGGCGCGAAGACGTCAAGAACTGCTTGCTCAGCGCGGGCGTCAAGAACAAGCAGACCACTTTCTTGTTCAGCGACACGCAGATCGTCATGGAGAGCATGCTCGAGGACATCAACGGCATCCTGAACAGTGGAGACATCCCTAATCTGTACGCGGCCGAGGACATCGACGCGATCTCGGGCGCGTGCAGGGTGGAGTGCCAGAAGAAGAAGATCCCGCCCACCAAGCTGAACATCTTTAACCAGTACTTGATCAAGGTTAGGGCGAACATCCACGTTGTGCTGGCCATGTCTCCTCTGGGAGAGGTGTTCAGAGAGAGGCTGCGCATGTTCCCCAGTCTGGTCAACTGCAGTACCATCGACTGGTTCTCGGAGTGGCCCGCCGAGGCTCTACAGGGAGTCGGCATGACCGCTCTCGTCGACGCTGGCATGGAGTTCGATAACAACAACGGAATTGTCGAGATGTTCAGGTTCATTCACCAGAGCGTGGAGAAGAAGAGCAAGGAGTTCCTGGAGGTCATGAGGAGGCACGCGTACGTGACCCCCACGAGTTACTTGGAGCTGCTCGGATCGTTTAAGACTCTGTATGACTTCAAGAAGGACGAGATCGGCAGCAAGGCCAAGAGGCTGCAGATCGGTTTGGACAAGCTAATCTCGACCAAGGGCCTCGTGGGCGGCATGAAGGAAGAGCTGAGAGTGCTCATGCCGCAGGTCATCGAGACGACCAAGAACGTCAACGAGATGATGGTCACCATTCAGGCCGAGAAGGAGGAGGCTGACAAAGTCAAGGCGAAGGTGGAGGTCGAGGAGAAGATCGCGAACGAGAGTGCTGCGAAAACCCAGGAGATCAAGGACGACGCTCAGAGAGATCTAGACGAGGCGCTCCCTGCGCTCGACGAGGCGGTGAAGTGTCTGGACGCCTTGAAGAAGGCTGACATCGACGAGATCAAGGGTTTGAGGAATCCTCCCAGCGGAGTGCGGCTGACTCTGGAGGTCACGTGCTTCTACTTCGAAGTGAAGCCCAACAAGATCAACGACCCGGAAACGCCCGGCAAGAAGATCCTCGATTACTTCAGCGCTGCCAAGGAGAAGTTGCTGTCCAACGCCGGCACGTTCATGGACATGTTGAAGAACTACGACAAAGACAACATCAAGGCCAGCATTATCAAGCAGGTAGACCCGTTTATCGACGACGAGAACTTCACCCCCAAGGCCATCGAGAAGGCGAGCAAGGCTTGTACGGCTGTGTGTATGTGGGCTCGGGCCATGCACAAGTACCACAACGTGGCAATCAGTGTCGAGCCGAAGAAGAAGATGCTTGCCGAGGCTCAGGCAGAGCTCGACGTCGTGATGGCGCAGCTGGCCGAGAAGCAGAGCAGTCTGGCGAAGATCGTGGCGAGGTTAGACGAGCTCGACAAGAACTACACCGAGAGTGTGGCCAAGTTGGACAGCTTGGAGAAGCAGAAGAACACGTGCGAGGTTCAGCTGAGCAACGCCGACAAGTTGATCGGCGGCCTGGGCGGAGAGGAGATCAGATGGACCGAGACCGTCAAGTTCCTGAACAAGGGCTTGAAGAACGTCGTGGGAGACATCCTGGTCTGTGCGGGGACCGTGAGTTACTTGGGCCCGTTCACGAGCGACTTCAGGGGAGACATCGTGGAGAGCTGGAGGTCCAAGATGAACGAGGACGGCATTTCGTGCACCATGGGCTGCGACATCGTCCAGACGCTTTCCATCCCGGTGTTGTTGAGGTCGTGGCAGCTCGCGGGACTGCCCACTGACGAGCTGAGCACGCAGAACGGCATCGTCATGGACAAGGCGAGGAGGTGGCCTTTGTTCATCGATCCTCAGGGACAGGCCAACAAGTACATCAAGAACCTGGGCAGGGACAAGGAGCTGTCCGTGAACGGCATGGACATCATCAAGTTGACGGAGAAGAATTTCCTGAGGAGTTTGGTTAACGGCGTTCGGTTCGGAAAGTGGGTGCTGTTGGAGAACATCAAAGAGGAGCTTGACGCGAGTTTGGAGCCCATTTTGCTGCAGCAGACTTTCAAGCAGGGAGGCACGGAGATGATGAGGATCGGCGACGACACCGTTCCTTACAGTGACTTGTTCAAGTTCTTCATCACGACGAAGCTCCCCAACCCTCACTACGCCCCCGAGGTGCAGGTGAAGGTCAGTCTTCTGAACTTCACGATTACGCCAGTGGGCTTGGAGGAGCAGCTGCTCGACGTCGTTGTCAAGGAGGAGATGCCCGAGCTGGCTGAGAAGCGAGTCGCGCTCATGATCGACAACGCTGCTGGCGAGAAGCAGCTGTTTGACATCGAGACGCAGATCCTGCAGCTGTTGGAGAACAGTGAGGGCAACATTTTGGACGACACGGTCCTTATCGACACGTTGGCGGAGGCCAAGAAGACCGGCGACATGGTCAAGCAGAAGATGGAGGAGGCGAAGATCGCCGAGAGCGAGATCAACTCCACGAGTGAGGAGTACAGGCCGGTCGCTTTTAGGAGCAGTTTGCTGTACTTCTGCATCGCTGACTTCGGCACCATCGATCCCATGTACCAGTACAGCTTGCAGTGGTACACGAACTTCTTCATCAAGTGCATCGGCAACACTCCGAGTGCTAGCGACACTCCTCAGAGGCTGGAGAACTTGAACGCCTTCTTCACGTACGCGCTGTACCAGAACGTCTGCAGGAGCTTGTTCGAGACGCACAAGATGCTGTTCAGCTTCCTGTTGACGATCAAGATCATGCAGGGGAACAACAAGGTGGACGGAGGGGAGTGGAGGTTTCTGATTAGCGGCATGGGCGCCACCGGGTCGAGCATCGACGACGTGAACCCGGACCCTGATTGGATCGATGCTAGTACGTGGAGCGGCGTCTGTTCGTTGGCGACACTGCCGTTCTTCCGAGGGCTCGAGAAGGACTTTGCGGAGGACATCCAGAAGTGGAAGCGCATCTTTGACAACAACGAGCCGCAGAAGATGAAGTTCCCGGGTGCCAAGTACGAAGAGATGAACCCGCTCAGACGATTGTGCGTGCTGAGGTGCTTGAGGAGGGACAAGATCATGCTGACGCTGAGCGACTTTGTCGTGGAAGAGATGGAGCAGAAGTTCGTCGAGCCGCCGGTGTTTGATCTCAAGGCGTGCTACGAGGACAGCGACAGCGTCACACCGCTTATCTTCGTTCTGAGCTCGGGCAGTGATCCCATGAAGGACCTGCAGACGCTGGCCGAGGACATGGGCATGGGTGACAGGCTCAAGGCGATCGCATTAGGGCAGGGCCAAGGTCCGCTGGCCACGAAGATGATGGAGATGGCGCAGAGCAGCGGAGACTGGGTGTGTCTGCAGAACTGTCACTTGAGCATCAGTTGGATGCCGACGCTCGAGGTGCTGTGTGAGGAAACGTTGAAGGACAAGACCGATCCGGGGTACAGATTGTGGTTGACGAGTATGCCCAGTCCCGCGTTCCCCACTGCGGTGCTGCAGAACGGCGTAAAGATGACCAAGGAGCCGCCCAAGGGGTTGAGGGCGAACTTGAAGAGCAACTACGTCAAGATGAAGGACGAAGACGTGTGGTGCACGGACAAGCCCGACGCGATGAGCAAGCTGCTATTCGGGCTTTGCTTCTTCCACGCAGTTGTGGTTGAGAGGAGGAAATTCGGGCCGCTGGGATGGAACATCCCGTACACTTTCAACGAGACGGATTTGGACATCACGAAGGCGCAGCTGAAGACGTACGTCGGGGATTTCGACGAGATCCCGTACCAGGTCATGTGTCAGCTGGCGAGTGTGGTGAACTACGGTGGAAGGATCACGGACGACAAGGACATGCGAACAGCTGACATCATCGTGTTCGACTTCATGACAGCCGACATATTGGAGAGCGGCTACAAGTTCAGTCCGAGCGGGAAGTACTTCTCATTCGACTGCGACAAGGACAACCCGCATGGCAGCTACATGGACTACATCGACAGCTTGCCGCTGGAGGCAGAACCCGAGGTGTTCGGCATGCACAGTAACGCGAGCATCACGGTGGACATGAACGACGCTGACACGAACTTCGAGATCATCGTTAGCTTGCAGCCGAGGACGGGAAGTGGAGGGGGGCTGAGTCGGGAGGACGTGATCTACTCAATTGCAGACGAGATGCAGGCCAAGGTGAACCCGCCTTGGGATCTCGAGAAGGTCGGCATGATGTACCCGGTCATGTACAGTGAGTGCTTGAACACGATCATCGTCCAGGAGGGCGAGAGATTCAACCGGTTAACGATTCAGCTGAGGAGTAGCTTGCCTACGCTGAAGAAGGCGCTGCGGGGGCTGGTGGTGCTCAGTGCGGAGCTGGAGGCCATGGGAAGCAACTTGTTCAATCAGTTTGTTCCTGCCAACTGGACGGCGAAGTCGTACATCAGCATGAAGGGGCTGGGGCCGTGGTTCGACGACTACTTGGCGAGAGTTAAAATGCTGGACGACTGGATCGAGCTCGGCGCCCCGCCGTGCTTCTGGATTTCGGGATTTTTCTTCCCGCAGGGCTTCATGACCGCCGTGCTGCAGAACACGGCGAGGAAGCACAAGTTCCCGATCGACACCGTGGCGTTCAAGCACATCATGAGGCAGCAGCTGGCGAGCAGCATCACGAAGAAGCCGGCGGATGGTTGCTTCATCGACGGCTTGTTCCTGGAAGGCGCGAGGTGGGACAAGACGGAGGAAAGCTTGATAGATCCCAGGCCGAAGGAGCTGTTCAGCCCCATGTGCGTGATCGAGCTCAGGCCGGAGCAGAACGTGGAGGAGCCCGTAGATGGCATCTACAGGTGCCCCGTGTACAAGGTGCTCACGAGGACGGGAACGCTCAGCACGACCGGGCACAGCACGAACTTCGTGTTCTGGCTCAACATCCCCAGCAACAAACCGACCATCTACAGGAACAGTCTGTGCAGTGAGACGAACGCGCAGATGCAATTCTGCGACAACAGCGACTGGATCAAGGGCGGCGTGGCAGCGTTCTGCGCGCTCAAGTATTAAGGAGGGGGGCGGAAGGGGGTTAGAATAGAATAGTTAGAGAGAGGGGGGAGAGAGAGGGGGGGGAGAGGTTGACAGACATGGAGAATGGTGGGGGCGAGGGTGCCGACGGGCGCGCGAGTCTTCGCAGTTCTTAGTAATGCTAGCTTGGAGTTTGAGAATTATGCGCACTGCCCTCCAAACAGTGCTACACGCAACATAATTGGTGGTCTTGTACAAGTCATGACATTTATTAACAGCAGTTCGCAAGCA
>Ga0307985_10001818_pt1 | contig 12038 bp, 4 predicted proteins | sample EllFjometageno80_FD_203155 | JGI IMG/M metagenome (GOLD analysis project Ga0307985, IMG submission 203155) | Marine microbial communities from Ellis Fjord, Antarctic Ocean - #80 | ecosystem: Environmental > Aquatic > Marine > Unclassified | place: Southern Ocean | collected 2014-10-09 | reverse complement strand
CTCGTATTTCACCCCCGCCCCATACTTCAGAACAGACCCGAGTCAAAGCCGCTGTTAACGTCGTCTTGCCATGGTCAACGTGACCAATCGTACCCACGTTTACGTGTAATTTATTTCGTTCGAATTTCTCTTTCGCCACAATAGCACCTCGTTCACTTCTAAATTATTTGTGTGTTTATAATTAGTATTTAGGATGTCTGATTAATTATACCTTCAGCTATATTGTTAGGCACCACTGCATACTTATCGAATTCCATCGTATAAGTAGCCCGACCTTGAGTCGCCGAACGCAAGTCCGTCGAATAGCCAAACATTTCAGACAAGGGAACCTCAGCATTGATTACCTTGCCCATAGAGCTGTCTTCCATGCCCTGCACCATGCCACGACGACGGTTCAAGTCACCCATCACATCACCCATATATTCCTCGGGCGATACAACTTCTACTTTCATCATTGGCTCCAGCAAAGCCGCATCAGCTTTGAGCGCGCCTTTCTTCAAGGCCATCGAACCTGCAATTTTAAACGCCATCTCGCTGGAATCCACATCGTGGAATGATCCGTCGAAAAGAGTGACCTTCATGGCAAGCAAAGGATAGCCAGCAAGACAGCCATTCTTCATCTGCTGCTGCACACCCTTATCTACTGCTGGAATGTATTCTCTGGGAATCGTGCCGCCAACAATTTCGTTCACAAATTCGTATTCTGAATCTGGATCCAAAGGCTCAAGTCTCAGCACCACGTGTCCATACTGGCCGCGACCACCAGACTGCTTAACGTGCTTTCCTTCGACTTCTACGATCTTTCTAATTGTTTCACGATACGCCACTTGTGGCTTACCGATGTTCGCCTCAACCGAGAATTCGCGGCGCATTCTGTCTACCAGCACGTCAAGATGAAGCTCGCCCATACCTGAAATAATTGTCTGGCCAGATTCCTCATCTGTCTCGACTCGAAATGACGGATCTTCCTGGGCCAATTTACCCAAGGCGATGCCCATTTTTTCCTGGTCTGCTTTAGTCTTCGGCTCAACCGCGACCGAGATAACAGGCTCTGGGAATTCCATCTTCTCAAGAGTCACAACCCGATCAATAGCACACAGGGTTTCACCTGTTGTCACATCTTTAAGGCCAATCGCCGCAGCAATGTCGCCGGCTAATACTTCCTTGATTTCTTCACGCGTGTTCGCGTGCATCTGCACCATACGACCAACACGCTCTTTCTTATTTTTGATTGGGTTGTAAACAGAGTCGCCAGAATTTAGCGTACCTGAGTAAACTCGGAAAAACGTCAAAGTACCAACGAAGGGATCGGTTGCGATCTTAAATGCCAAAGCAGCAAACGGCGCATTGTCATCGGCTTTACATTGAGTAGCAGTACCATCTTCAAGAAGGCCTTCAATGGCCTTAACTTCAGTTGGCGCAGGCATATAATCGATTACCGCATCGAGCACTGCTTGAACACCCTTGTTCTTAAAAGCCGAACCACAAAGTGTAGGCACTATTTCGCTTGCCAATGTGCGAATACGAATACCTAGCATGACGTCTTCTTCGGTCAGCTTGCCAGTTTCCAGATACTTATCCATAAGCTCTTCATTGGCTTCTGCTGCCGCTTCAAGCATGGTTTCACGCCATTCATCAGCTAGGTCTTGCATGTCGGCAGGAATATCTTCGTATTCGAAGGTGGCACCTTGATCTGCTTCGTTCCAGCGAATCGCCTTCATCTTAACGAGGTCGACAACGCCCTTGAATTCGTCTTCCGCGCCGATAGCCAACTGCAATGGAATCGGGTTAGCACCTAATCGTTCTTTCATCTGGTCTACAACCATCAGAAAGTCAGCGCCGGCTCTGTCCATCTTGTTGACGAAAACCATGCGAGGCACTTCGTAGCGATTAGCTTGGCGCCATACTGTTTCCGTCTGGGGCTGAACACCAGAAGAGCCGCAAAGTACAACTACAGCGCCGTCCAATACACGTAAAGAACGCTCTACTTCAATAGTGAAGTCAACGTGCCCGGGTGTGTCGATGATGTTGATGCGGTGTTCGTTGTACTGCTTACCCATGCCGCTCCAGAAGCAAGTAGTCGCCGCAGAGGTGATAGTAATACCACGCTCCTGCTCCTGTTCCATCCAGTCCATAGTCGCAGCGCCATCGTGTACTTCACCAATTTTATGTGAAATACCTGTATAGAATAGTACGCGCTCAGTAGTTGTAGTCTTGCCCGCATCTACGTGAGCAACGATTCCGATATTCCGATAACGCTCCAATGGATGCTTTCTGGCCACAGCTTCTGCTCTTTATATAGAGAATTAATTCGATTTGAATTAGTTTGTCTTCTACAACGATTGATTAGAAGCGGTAGTGTGAGAATGCCCGGTTGGCTTCCGCCATGCGATGCACGTCTTCGCGCTTCTTAACTGCACTACCCTTACCTTCAGATGCATCGGATATTTCACCAGCTAGACGCAATGCCATGGACTTCTCGCCACGCTTACGGGAATGTTCAACTAACCAACGCATGGCTAGGGCATGGCGACGCTCGACACGTACTTCCACTGGCACCTGATAGGTAGCACCGCCGACACGGCGAGACTTAACTTCGACCATTGGAGCTATGGCATCCAGAGCCTTCTCAAAAGTTTCGAGAGGGTCGCCAGGAGTTCTAGCTGAAACCATGTCTAATGCACCATAGACGATACGCTCGGCAACAGACTTCTTACCATCGACCATCACGTGGTTCATAAATTTTGCGAGGGTTAAACTACCGAACTTTGGATCTGGCAGGATTTCACGTTTTGCAACTACTCTTCTTCTAGGCATTTGAGACCTCTATGTTTATTCAGGTTGATCCAGGACTTTAAGCCACCTCAATAGTGGCTCACCTGGCCTTACTCTCACTCATCGCTTTATTAAAGAGTCTCGATGAGACGCGTATCCTTACGCTTGTAGACGCATTGTCAGATAAATTTATCCAACAATGCTATGACTCCACATTCTAGTGCTTGCTGCTTACTTTGGCTTCTTAGTACCGTATTTGGAGCGACTCTGCTTACGATCAGCAACGCCCGAAGTATCCAAGCTACCGCGAATCGTGTGGTAGCGAACACCTGGAAGATCCTTAACACGACCGCCTCTGATCAGAACAACGGAGTGTTCCTGCAGGTTATGGCCTTCACCACCAATATAGGAAGACACTTCAAATCCGTTAACCAGACGCACACGACACACCTTTCTCAAAGCCGAATTAGGCTTCTTTGGTGTGGTTGTGTAGACCCTAGTGCAAACACCACGCTTCTGAGGCGAGCCTTGTAGCGCAGGTACGCCGCTTTTGACGATTTTGCTGCGTCGGGGTTTACGTACTAATTGGTTAATTGTCGTCATGTTTTCCTTAAAACCTCTAATTTTTTTGGCTAATCCGCTTTCTAATATCTCGGGCTCAGTAACCTAAACGACGTTAATTGTCGCTAGGTAGAGCTCTGTCAATAGAAAAATCGGTTCTCCGTCTCTCTTCATTAAATTCGGGTCAGCTTCCTAAACGGGTCACTGTAATGCGCCAAAGTCCTTAGAAATAGCCTAAGGGAGCTCCCAGAATAAAGGATGCGAGAGTTTAATGATCCCACATCCTCTAGTCAACTATTTCCACGCATTGCTGCTTGTTTGAGCGGGCTCACTAGCCTTAAGCCTTGATATTAAGGGCTTCGCTCAATGCTGCTTCTACATCGCTCGCTGTCACAGAATCTGAATTGAGCTTGTCCGCGTAGGCCTTCTTTCGGGCCGCGTGATACGACAGACCCGTTCCTGCTGGAATAAGTCGTCCAACAACCACGTTTTCCTTCAAACCTCTTAGGAAGTCACGCTTTCCAGTAACCGCCGCTTCTGTAAGAACACGAGTAGTCTCCTGGAACGATGCTGCCGAGATGAAGGATTCTGTTGCCAAGGAAGCCTTGGTTATACCCAGTAGCATGCGCTCGAAACGAACCTCCTGCTTATCTTCTTCACGAAGAGTATCGTTAGCTTCGAGGATCTGCGTATACATTAGCTGCTCGCCCTTGATCAGTGTGGAATCGCCAATATGTGTCACTTCGACCTTACGCAGCATCTGACGCACGATAACTTCAATATGCTTGTCGTTAATTCGCACACCTTGCAGGCGGTACACTTCTTGAACTTCGTTGACGACATATTGAGCTAGCGCCTCAACCCCTTTCAAACGAAGGATGTCGTGAGGAGCTGGTGGACCTTCAGAAACAACCTCTCCCTTCTCGATATATTCACCTTCGAACACTGTCATAGTGCGCCACTTAGGAATCAGCACCTCGTAGTGATCGGAGCCATCGATTGGATTAACACCGTCTTTAGGTGTGATGACTAATCTGCGCTTTCCTTTTGTTTCTTTACCGAAACTTACCGTACCGGAAATCTCAGCCAAGATAGCTGGCTCTTTCGGGCGACGCGCTTCGAACAAGTCAGCAACACGCGGCAGACCACCGGTGATATCACGAGTCTTCGAGCCTTCCTGCGGGATACGGGCAATAACATCGCCAATATTCAAGTCAACACCGTCATTCAAGCTAACGATCGCATTTGCTGGCAGAAAGTAATGTGCAGGGTGGTTCGTGCCAGGCAGACAAATTTCCACCCCCTGCTTATCCACAACTGTAACACCAGGGCGCAGCTCTTTAGCGGAGGCGGCGCGCTCGTTTGGATCGATAACAGAAATACTACTCAGTCCTGTGATCTCATCCGTTTGCTCGCGAACCGTGATGCCTTCTTCCATCGCTGCGAAAGCTACTCTTCCGGCTACTTCCGAAACTATTGGGTGAGTATGCGGATCCCAAGTAGCTACGACCTGCCCGGCTTCCACATCGGACTTCTTACCCACGGTGATCAAAGCACCGTAAGGGAGCTTATAGCGCTCGCGCTCACGACCATTGGAATCATTAACGATGAGCTGACCGGATCGAGATACAACAACTAGCTCGCCCTTAATATTCTCTACCGTCTTCATATTGTGTAGGTGAATTGTACCGGTATTCTTAACCTGAACGCTGTCAGATGCTGTCGCTCTGGACGCCGCACCACCAATGTGGAACGTACGCATCGTAAGCTGTGTTCCCGGCTCACCGATCGACTGTGCAGCGATAACTCCTACAGCCTCGCCAACATTAACGACATGGCCTCGGGCCAGATCGCGACCGTAGCACTGGCTACAGATACCAAAGCGAGTCTCACAGGTTATTGGCGAGCGCACGTGAACTTCATCGACGCCACCAGTCTCCAGCTTTTCTACCATGCGCTCATTGATAATAGTGCCTGCCTCGGCAACTAATTCACCTGTTGTCTCTGAAACCACATCAGCAGCTAGAGCACGACCCAATACTCTATCGCCTAACGGCGCAATGATATCGCCACCCTCGATTACTGGTGACATCGTCAGACCTTGATCGGTACCACAATCATGCTCGGTAACAACCAAGTCTTGAGAAATATCAACTAGACGTCGAGTCAAGTAACCAGAGTTAGCCGTCTTCAATGCCGTGTCTGCCAATCCTTTACGAGCACCGTGAGTTGAGGTGAAATACTGCGACACACTCAAACCCTCTCGGAAGTTCGCCGTGATTGGCGTCTCAATGATCGAACCGTCTGGTCGTGCCATCAATCCACGCATGCCAGCGAGTTGACGAATCTGGGCGGGGGAACCACGAGCGCCAGAGTCGGCATATACATATACCGAATTGAATGACTCTTGCTGCTCTTCCTTTCCGTCCTTGTTGATTACCGGCTCTGTCGACAGACCTTCCATCATAGCCTTAGCCACAAGGTCGTTCGCGCGGGACCAAATATCGATAACTTTATTGTATTTTTCACCTTGTGTTACTAGGCCGGAAGCGAATTGCGCCTCGATTTCTTCCACTTCGGTGTTTGCCTGACCAATGATCGTCGCCTTCTCATCAGGAATGACAAAGTCATTAACACCGATGGATGAACCGGAACGTGTTGAATACTTATAACCGGTGTACATCAACTGGTCAGCAAAGATGACAGTTTCCTTCAGACCGACGTCGCGATAACAGGCATTCAAAATCAGCGAGATTTGTTTCTTCGCCATTTTCTGATTAACCATAGAGAAAGGCAGGCCTTCCGGGACAATGTTGAAAAGCAACACACGACCCACGGTGGTGTCTACAATGGCTGTCTCACGGACGCGCTCACCCTCTTTATTGTTAAAGACATCTGTAATTCGTACTTTGATTCGCGCTTGCAGGTGTGCATTGCCTGTCTCGTAGGCACGCTGCACTTCTTTCGCGTCGGCGAAAGTCATACCTTCACCCTTCGCATTCACGCGCGAGCGCGTCATGTAGTAAAGTCCCAACACCACATCCTGCGAGGGAACAATAATTGGCTCACCGTTAGCAGGTGCCAGGATATTATTCGTGGACATCATTAGCGTACGCGCTTCAAGCTGTGCTTCCAGCGTAAGTGGTACGTGAACCGCCATCTGGTCACCGTCAAAGTCGGCGTTGTAGGCTGCGCAAACCAGCGGGTGCAATTGAATTGCCTTGCCCTCGATCAGCACGGGCTCGAATGCCTGAATGCCGAGTCTGTGCAAGGTAGGTGCGCGGTTAAGCAGCACCGGATGTTCGCGAATCACATCAGCAAGAATATCCCAAACCTCGGCAGTCTCGCGTTCAACCATTTTCTTCGCAGCTTTAATTGTAGTGGCGAGTCCACGACGTTCAAGCTTGCCGAATATAAACGGCTTAAATAGCTCCAAAGCCATCTTCTTGGGAAGCCCGCATTGATGTAGCCTAAGTGTAGGACCAACAACAATTACAGAACGACCAGAATAGTCCACTCGTTTGCCAAGTAGGTTCTGCCTGAATCGACCCTGCTTACCTTTGATCATGTCGGCAAGTGATTTAAGAGGACGCTTATTAGATCCTGTAATCGCGCGGCCACGGCGGCCGTTATCGAGAAGCGCATCAACCGCTTCCTGCAGCATACGCTTTTCGTTGCGCACGATAATGTCTGGCGCGTTCAAGTCCAGAAGACGCTTCAGACGATTGTTTCTATTGATCACACGACGGTAGAGATCATTTAGATCTGAAGTCGCGAAACGACCACCGTCCAGAGGAACAAGAGGACGAAGATCCGGTGGAAGAACAGGCAAAACTGTCATTACCATCCACTCCGGCTTGTTGCCAGAAGCGTTAAAGGCCTCCAAGAGCTTCAAGCGCTTAGAGAGCTTCTTCAATTTTGTTTCGGAATTTGTAGCTGGAATTTCTTCGCGAAGACGAGCTACCTCCTCATCAACGTTCAGGTCCTTCATCAATGCCTGAACCGCTTCCGCGCCCATCTTGGCATCGAACTCATCACTAAATTCTTCCATCGCCTCGTAGTACTGCTCATCCGTTAGCAACTGCCCTTTCTCAAGAGTAGTCATGCCCGGGTCAGTAACCACGAAAGACTCGAAATAGAGGATGCGCTCTATGTCACGTAGAGTCATGTCCAACAGCAAGCCGATGCGTGAAGGAAGGGACTTAAGGAACCAGATATGGGCTACCGGACTCGCTAGTTCGATATGACCCATGCGATCACGGCGCACTTTTGAGAGCGCAACCTCTACACCGCACTTTTCACAGATAACACCGCGATGCTTAAGACGTTTGTACTTACCACACAGACATTCATAGTCCTTCACTGGGCCAAAAATCTTGGCACAGAACAGGCCATCACGCTCTGGCTTAAACGTTCGATAGTTGATCGTTTCTGGCTTCTTAACTTCACCGAACGACCAGGCACGAATCATCTCCGGTGAGGCCAAACCAATTTTAATGGAATCGAACTCATCTGATTGTGATTGAGACTTAAGCAACCCTAATAGGTCTTTCATTCTAACTCCTCCACCTGCTGCTTTCGCGAGCAGGCTTTAATAATCACTAATTCTTCATTTGTCGTACTAGCTAGCGCGAATTGGTTTATTTAGTACTGACGTCCAATTCCATATCGATCGCAAGCGATCTGATTTCCTTCACCAGCACATTAAATGATTCCGGCATTCCCGGTTCCATTCTGTGGTCGCCATCGACGATGTTCTTGTACATCTTCGTTCGTCCGGCGACGTCATCCGACTTAACGGTTAGCATTTCCTGCAAGGTATAAGCCGCACCATAAGCTTCGAGTGCCCACACTTCCATCTCTCCGAAGCGCTGCCCACCGAACTGTGCTTTACCACCTAGTGGCTGCTGCGTAACCAAGCTGTACGAACCAGTCGATCTAGCATGCATTTTGTCATCTACCAAGTGATTCAATTTCAGCATATACATGATGCCGACAGTTACTTGGCGGTCAAAAGACTCTCCCGTTCTGCCGTCAAAAAGTGTGACCTGACCACTTTCATCAATGCCGGCTAGCTCTAGCATGTCTTTGATTTCAGACTCAGCCGCTCCATCGAACACAGGAGTAGCCATCGGAACGCCCGCACGCAAGTTACCCGCAAGCTCCATGACTTCATCGTCACTGAAACTTTTAATGTCTTCAGTGCGCTCACCGATCTTGTTGTAGATTTCGGTAACTAGCTTTCTGACTTCTGATGCCTTCTTCCTAGCATCTAGCATCTCTCCAATACGGTTACCCAAGCCCTTAGCCGCCGCACCTAGATGCGTCTCTAAGACCTGACCTACGTTCATTCGAGACGGTACGCCTAGCGGATTCAACACGATATCTATCGGCTCACCCTTCTCGTCATAAGGCATGTCTTCGACAGGCATAATTACCGAGATAACACCTTTGTTTCCATGACGTCCGGCCATCTTGTCACCGGGCTGTATGCGGCGCTTAATAGCGAGGTAGACTTTAACGATCTTCAATACGCCAGGAGCTAGATCATCACCTTGAGTGAGTTTCTTTCTCTTGTCTTCGAAGCGCTCATCTAGATCTACTCGTCTCTCTTTAAGCTGCTCATCTGCACGCTCTAATTGCTTGTTCACTTCATCATTAGACATGCGCAGCTTGAACCAATCTTCCTTCGGCAGCTCCTCTAGATAGTCAGCGGTAATCTTCTGGCCCTTCTTCAACTTCGGACCACCAGCTACAACTTTTCCTATCAAAGCTTGTTGTAGACGCTCATAAGTTGCGGCCTCTACAATTCGATATTCATCATCGATGTCTTTGCGAACCTTAGACAGTTGCGTCTCTTCAATCTCCACAGCCCGTTGATCTTTCTCAAGACCATCGCGTGTGAATACCTGTACGTCAATTACGGTACCCTTAACACTTGTAGGCACACGCGAAGAAGTATCTTTTACGTCCGAGGCTTTCTCACCGAAGATTGCACGCAGCAACTTTTCTTCTGGCGTTAGCTGCGTTTCGCCCTTAGGCGTAACTTTGCCGACCAAAATATCGCCAGCACTAACTTCAGCACCTATATATACAATGCCAGACTCGTCCAGCTTGCTTAAGGCGCCTTCGCCTACGTTTGGAATATCCGCGGTAATCTCTTCGGATCCCAGCTTGGTATCGCGAGCGACACAAGTTAGTTCCTGAATATGAATAGTGGTAAAGCGGTCTTCCTTAACCACTCGCTCAGATATCAGAATTGAATCTTCGAAGTTGTATCCGTTCCAAGGCATGAATGCGATACGCATATTCTGCCCTAGTGCTAACTCACCCATATCAATTGACGGTCCGTCTGCCAAGATGTCGCCACGACCAATCGGGTCTCCGTCTTTGACCAACGGTCGCTGGCTAATACATGTATTCTGATTAGAGCGGGTGTACTTAGTCAGGTTGTAGATATCCACACCCGCCTCACCTGCGTCTGTCTCTGCATCGTTCACACGAACGATGATTCTAGCCGCATCGACGCTCTCAATGACGCCCCCACGGAACGCAACAACACATACACCTGAATCGGTCGCTACATTGCGCTCCATGCCCGTACCAACCAAGGGCTTCTCAGTCTTCAGTGTCGGCACTGCTTGGCGCTGCATATTCGAACCCATCAGGGCGCGGTTAGCATCGTCATGCTCCAGAAAAGGAATCAATGCCGCCGCAACAGACACCATCTGTTGTGGGGCCACGTCCATATAGTCAACTTCTTCGCGTGGCTTTAAGAGTGTTTCACCTTTGTATCGCACGGTGACGAGCGTATCGATGAAGCCCTTCTTCTTGTCCAAAGGAGCGCTCGCCTGCGCAATAACGAAATCACTTTCGTCAATCGCTGATAGATAATCGATCTCGTCTGTAACTTTGTTGCTAACTACCTTTCTATAAGGGCTTTCAAGAAAGCCGTAGTGATTTGTTCTCGCATACGTTGCAAGCGAGTTAATCAATCCAATGTTCGGACCTTCAGGCGTTTCAATTGGGCATACTCGACCGTAGTGAGTCGGGTGTACGTCCCGTACTTCGAAGCCCGCTCTTTCTCTCGTGAGACCACCGGGCCCAAGAGCCGATACGCGACGCTTGTGAGTCACCTCTGACAGCGGGTTATTCTGATCCATGAACTGGGAAAGCTGACTGGAGCCAAAGAACTCCTTAATCGCTGCAGCCACCGGCTTCGCATTGATCATATCTTGTGGCATCAGGCCTTCAGAGTCAGCCATGCTCAAACGCTCTTTGACTGCACGTTCGACACGAACCAAACCCACACGAAATTGGTTCTCTGCCATTTCACCAACAGAGCGAATACGGCGGTTACCTAAGTGATCGATGTCATCCACTGAACCGAAACCGTTACGGATTCCGACCAGAGTCTTCAGCACATCGACGATGTCTTCCTTACTAAGGACCATCAAGCCCTCGGACTCAGGACGACCCAGTCGGCGATTGAACTTCATTCGACCAACTGCAGAAAGATCGTAACGCTCTGGCGAGAAGAATAAATTAGAGAATAAGTTCTCTGCAGACTCCTTCGTAGGTGGCTCGCCTGGACGCATCATGCGATAGATTTCGACCATAGCTTCCAACTTGGAAGTGGTTCCATCGATGCGCAATGTATGCGATACAAATGGACCGCAGTCCAGATCGTTAGTATAGATAGTCTCGAACGTCTTTACGCCGGTCTCGAAGAACTGCTCTATCACCTCTTCAGTGATTTCAGTATTACAGGCAACTAAAACTTCCCCAGTCTCTTCGTTGATCACATCGGCAGCAAGTGCGGCACCAATAAGGTACTCATGCTCGATTAGTAGCGTAGTTAACTTCGCTTGCTCCATGAGGCGTACGTGGCGTGAAGTAATACGGCGGCCAGCCTCTACGATTTCCTTGCCTTTCTTGTCATTGATAGGAAAAGTAAGCACTTCTCCACGCAGACGAGCAGGGATTAGATTCAACGAAATAGTCGACTCTTTGTCTTTACCTTTCGTCGTAATCTTAAAACTATTGTTGTCGTAGAACATCTCAAGAATTTCTTGAGATCCATAACCTAATGCACGCAGCAATACAGACGCAGGCAATTTACGGCGACGGTCAATTCGAACATAGACCATGTCTTTTGGATCGAATTCAAAGTCGAGCCAAGAACCACGGTAAGGAATTACCCGTGCAGAGTAGAGTAGTTTTCCTGAGCTGTGCGTCTTACCACGGTCATGATCAAAGAACACACCCGGGGATCTATGCAACTGCGATACAACAACACGCTCCGTACCGTTGATAACAAAAGTACCTGAATCAGTCATCAACGGGATCTCACCCATATAGACTTCTTGCTCTTTAATATCTTTAATAGTTTGTACTGTTGATTCCTTATCATAAAGAATCAACCGAACCTTAACCCGTAAGGACACTGAATAGGTAGAGCCACGCAATTGACATTCTTTAACGTCAAAGGCAGGCTTTCCAAGGTTGTAGCTAACATATTCCAGAACTGCCTTGCCGGAATAGCTGACGATAGGAAATACAGATTTGAACGCGGCGTGTAAGCCTTGCTCCATACGTGATTCGACAGGCACGTCAACCTGAGTAAACTGTTTATAGGAATCGACTTGTATAGATAAGAGGTAAGGGATATCCATCGCACTTGGCAATTTGCCGAAGTTCTT
>Ga0307985_10001817_pt1 | contig 12040 bp, 7 predicted proteins | sample EllFjometageno80_FD_203155 | JGI IMG/M metagenome (GOLD analysis project Ga0307985, IMG submission 203155) | Marine microbial communities from Ellis Fjord, Antarctic Ocean - #80 | ecosystem: Environmental > Aquatic > Marine > Unclassified | place: Southern Ocean | collected 2014-10-09 | reverse complement strand
ATAACGGACAGCGACTGCGCGTGCGACTGCGCCGGTACGAACTACGTAGGCGACGCGTGCGCAGAGAAGGTGGCGTGCAGCGCCAACGGCAACGGGGACGTGTGTGCGAACGGCGCCACCACCGGGTTCATAACGGACAGCGACTGCGCGTGCGACTGCGCCGATACTGGCTTTCTGGGCGACACGTGCTCAGTGCTAGTGACTCAGGCGCCCACCAGCGCACCCACTGCCGCTCCCACTGAGGGAAACTGCGCGGACATGGTCAAGGGCGGCACTGAGACTGACGTCGACTGCGGAGGAGTGGACTGCCCCGCGTGTGGCGTTGGAGAGCGTTGCGATGTCAGCGGTGACTGCGAGAGCCAGCACTGCGCCGGGAGGGCTGGAGCCCCGCCAGGAGTTATGGAGTGTATCGCCGCGCCCACCCCCGCCCCTTCGGAGAGCCCAACGCTCGCGCCAACCCTCGCCCCTTCGGTGAGTCCAACGCTCGCGCCCTCCCTCTCTCCCTCCCTCTCCCCCTCCCTCTCCCCCTCCTCCGCCCCCTCCCTCTCCCCCTCCCTCCCCCCCTCGCCCCCACCAACCCCCTCCCCTACCCCCCAGCCAACCACCACCTTAGCTCTCCACGCCGCCATCACGCCCCCGGTCCCCTTCCTCCTCAACCCCACGTCCTCCCCGAAGCCGTTCACCCTATCCGCCACTGCGACCATGGCGAACTTTGACCTCCAGTCCCCCCTCTCCTTCTCTTGGGCTCAGTCCGACCCTCTGCGTTCCCCCACCAACTCTTACAGTTCCTTTTTTGCCGGTTCCACGTCGTCCTCCAAGGTCGCTGTGCAGCTGCACGCGATTTCCGCTGGCGCTTCTTACACGTTCACCCTCACGGTTGTGGATGCGAGGGGCACTACCACTTCCTCTTCAATAACCCTGGTCACCAATTCCCCCCCCGCCGTCCCCTCGTTCCTCATCACGCCCACCACCGGCTTCGCGCTCACCACCACCTTTGCCTTCGCCGTCCCGCACGCGACCGACTCCGACGCCCCCTTGAAGTACACGTTTAAGTACTTCTCGCCCGAGTTCCAGTCGTTCGTGCCGCTCTTGGCATCCCACACCAACTCCCACGTCCTCAACACGACCCTTCCCCCCGGCGATCGGTCCAACGCCAACCAGCTGCTCATCATGGCCGAGGTGAGCGACGTCTACGGCGCTACGACGTCCGTCACGCAAGAAATCACGGTTAGCCGGCCGCTAGCCCTGACTCCCGAGGACTCCATTGGCCTCATTAAGGTCCAGCTGGATTCAAGCGACGGCCTGGACAAAGTCGCGAGCATCAACACGGGTGTGCAGGTGAGGCGAGCGAAGAGAGCGGAGGAACTGCGAGCGGCGACCGGCTCAAAATGCGCTGCCTCCCTTGCCAATATTCTTGGTTGTGCATGGCCCTCTCCACTTTCTCTAACACTCGCTTTGCAGGCCACTGACGAGTCCACAGTGTACAACGCGAGCGACACCAAGTTCTTGCTTGACAGCATTTCGTCCGCGACGGTGGGCATCAACCTGACCACGTCCGACCAGTTGGACACCGTGTTCTCCGCAATCGGCGTCATCGCGGAACGGTCGGAGGGCGCTGGCGAGCAAGTCCTGGATTTGTACGTCTATATCGTCTCCAGTTCAGCCCAGTCCCCGGACTCAATCGGCGTCAGCACGAACAGCATCATTGTGCAGGGCATTTCTGACTTACAGTCGGAGGTCGACCAGAAGCAGGAGGAGATCGACTGGCTGCTGTTGTCCGTGCAGGAGTCTCTGTTGACCAACTACGCGCCTGGCATGGAGAGCGTGGTGGTCAAGACGGACGAGATGAAGGTGGCGAGCAACGTCTATGCGTCGGCCGACGAACCCATCGTGTCCGGAGACTTCTCCGTCGTCTCGGGCGTATCGGGCGAAGGCCTTGTCAAGGCGACCGTCATTGAGCAACCCAAGGACGCGTACGACGAAGAGCTTTTCGGAAGCGTGTTCGGGGTTGGTGTTTTTATTGAGGACTCGGAGGACGACGAGACGGCCTTCAACTTGACGATCCCAATCGGCGCTAACGACGACACAAGTCTAGCGCCGGTCTGCGTAGTAATGAACTCGTCGTCTTTGTGGTCTTCCGACTCGTGCGTGACGAACCTCGTCACGGACTCGGCAATTCACTGCACGTGCACGACGTCGAGGGAGGGCGGGCGGCGCCTAGAGGCTGACGCTGCCGACCACCTCTCTAGTAACATCGCACAAGCGTTCTGCAGGGCTTCGGTCGTGCTGTCCACGAGTCACAACTTGTCCGACCTCCACGAGAACTTGCCCATCGTCATCTTGCTGGGAATTGTCTATTTCGTGTACTCTCAGGCCGTGCTGCGGGCCAAGTACACCGAGTACAAGGACAAGAACGAGCGCCGGGATGATCTCGGCCATAGCGAGTTCGTGGCGTCCGCCGTGCTCAAGATGAAGAAGAACATGGAGACGCACCTGTTCATGCAGAACAACGACGACGACGAAGAGAGCATCACGAGCGGCGGTATCAATATGAAGACGGGAGGTCCTTGTACAGGCGAGCGGGTTAACGCCCTTGAGGCGTTCACTCGCCGGGGAAACGTCACCCGAGCGCAGACGACTCTCTCCGCGCGCTTTTTGGGCCGACGCAGTCTGGAGAAGGGGAACAGGTGAGGCCGCGGAGCGAGCGAAGCGCCCACACACATACACCTCTGCCCCCCCTACACACATACGCCTACGCCTCTGGCCCAGAACTTGGAAGGCGGCGTTAACGAAGGGGAGTGGAGGGGCAGATATGCTGTTCCCGCTAACCAGGCTCTCCTCGTTCTCAACGTTGGTTGCTCGCCCCCCCCCCCGCTGCCCCTCGCTCACACGCACTTCATCGCCACTAGCTTCGACGAAGAGAACGACCAGGAGATCATGAAATTCCTGAGCACGGCCGAGCTCACGACAGATATGTTCGAGCCGGAGATAACCGACAAGAAGAGGCGAAGCACGAGCGCTGTCAGCGAGGCGGAGTTCAAGGTACAGATGGGCAACTACGAGTCGAGAGCGTACAGGGCCCAGGAAGAGAAGCTGAAGAGGCTAACGCAGAACAAGCGGCAAGAGTTCTGGAAGGGCCTGAAGAAGGAGCACGAACTGCTGGGAGTGTTTTCACAGAGCTACCGAACGATGCGCACTAGGAGCGGCAGTACTGAAGGGAGGGCGAGGATGAACAGCAGTGCGTTCGGCGGTTCGTTCAGGTTGAGGGAAAACAGCAATGGCGAGAGTACGAGCATGAGCAGTAGGACGATTCTGCAGCCGGGTTCAGGCGACATGGTCGGCGACAGGGAGAGTATGGGGGAGGGGGGAGGAGAGGAAGGAGAGGAAGGGCATGGGTACAGCGCGGAAGTCGAGGAGGTGGTGTCGATTCCACACAAGGCGACTGTGCTCTTGTGCGAGCTGCTTTCGTTCTTGGCAATGGCGGTATTCTTTTACGAGAAGAGCGAGAGCTTGCTAGGAAAGGAGCGGTGGGATGAGATGGACAACAGCGTGCAGCACACGAGTTTATTGCTGGCCGAGAACATCGTCGAAGGCTTCGTTCAAGTGCTCTTGTCGTTCCCCGTGACCATCATGCTCATTCGGCTTTTCAGCAAGCTCGACCAAAAGGAGACGGCGCATGCGTTATTTGAAACGAGAGTGGCGACGGACCGAGCGAGGCTGCTACACGGAATCAGCCAAGAGAATCCCATCGACATTAGGAGGAGCATCTACGAGTGCGAAGGGTTGTTGAGGATTGTGAGGCGGAAGGAGAGAGGAGGCATTTTTGGGACGAAGGGGACGAAGGGGAATATCGAGGCGGTGGAGTACACTCTGGGGCTGCTGAAGAAGCAGCTGGGGAACATCAGAAGGAATCAGATCGAGGAAGACGAGAAGGTGCTGGAGGGAATGATGGTTGGGGTGACGTCGGAGCATCACAGAAGAGGACTGGTGCGGGCGTTCGAAAAGGAGGCGCTGGAGCGGAAGAGGGTCGAAGACGTGCTGGTGAGGCTGTGCAGTTTGGATCCGGTGCGCCAAGCGCTGTTCCTGAAGGACAGGAGGGCCATGAGCGTCATGAAGAGCCACGCGAAGAAGAAGCTGTACTTGTGGTTCATCGCCGAGCAGGGAGGGTACTTGCCCGACGGGGTGACGTGGAGACAGAAATACGTCACAGAGACGGCGAGCGGGATCTACATACTGTTCCTCACGTACTATCTGTACGTCTACGGGGTCAGCCAGGGCAAGATGACGATGTTGATGGCGGTGCTGAGTTTCAGCCTGGAGGTCGTAATCAGTTTGCTGATCGTGTCGCCGGTTTTCATTCTGGTCAAGTTCGTTTTGGTGCCATTCGTCGTCGCAATGGTCACCAAGAAGAACGTCAAGGCGGCCAAGGAGAGCTACAGCAAGAAATTCGGCAGGAGGATCAGTCAGGTGGGCATGAAGGCCGTGAGGCGGGCCACCAGGAGCCCGGGGATGAAGGGGATGGCGGGCGCGGGCGCGGGCGCGGGCGTGGAAATGGTGGAGCTGGTGATGAACCCGGTGAGGGGTAGGGAGGAGGAGAAGAAGGCGGGGGTGGCGGAGGAGGAGGCGGGGGAGGAGGCGGGGGGGGAGGAGGCGGCGGCGGGGGAGGAAGAGGTGGGAGACTGGGTCTCCCATTTCGCAGAAGACGGGAGCGAGTACTGGGAGCAGCTGAGCACCGGCGTCACGACGTGGGAGCGGCCCGAGGCGTGGGAGGGCGGGAAGGAGGACAGGGAGGACGACCAGTGGAAGCAGGTGTACGACAAAACGAGTGGGTACGACTTCTATTTGAACAGGCGAACGGGCAGGAGCAGCTGGAGCGAGAAGCATGCGAAGCAGTATTAATTTGGTATTAATTTGGGATGTGAATGTTTAGTTAAGAGTAGTCGAATTTTGGGGGGAGGGGAGGAAGTTAGGCAAGCGCCCCCATCGGGTCCCAAGCCGGGAGCACAATGGGCTCCATGTCGAGGCACTTCATCAGCTGCTCGTCTGCGGCGAACCGGCTCTTGTCGACCACAACTTGGTACATGTACTCGTCAAACCAAGCATCGGTCAAGAGCGCGAAGCCCTTGTCACCGGTGTCATCTCCCCAGCTGTTCTCCACTCGCCAGCGGCGCGGGACAGTGGCGTCCGGCGCGACGTCGGCACCGGTGAAGACCATCGCGTGCGTCATGAGAGATTGCCCGTATCTGAGCCTGTCCGCCTTGCTCTGCGTCGGCTTGGTGCCGAACACCAGATCGTAATCAAACTGCTCAGAGTCCATGGTCTGCCTGGCGCGGTTGAAGTGCTTGCCCACGTCGCATCCGAACCACACAGGAACGTCGTCCTTGAGAGTCTCAAGCGTGTACTTCTTGAGCTCACCGATCGGCACGTTGATGTAGAAGACGGGCTTGCCGCCGACGACGTTGCCGAGGGACTGCACCGTGTAGGCTTTGTAGTAAGGGTTCCTCGGGTCGTTGATTAGCGAGACCTGATCGCCCACAACGTATGGAACGTGCTCGTTGAGGAACGACATCGGAGTACAGGCCTCGAACCGGTGCAGCTTCTTGTCCTTGTCGTTGAACTCAAACGTGAAGGAAGTGGGCGGCTTGCCGAAGTGGATCGTGAGCACGCGGTGGGCCTCGACGAGGAACGCTTCCTTCATCTCAGTGAGCGAGGTCAGGGAGGAGCCGGCACTCTGGGCTGCACGGATCTTGCACGCCCAGTCTCGGAGCAGGCTCGTCATGAACCGGTTGAACCGCACGCTCGCCGTGGAGCTCCAGGCCTCGCCGTACACGGCCTTGGGCACGACGCCGTACTGGGGTCATACACATGTGTGAGGCCACACATACAAACCTCCATACATATGTGTGAACAAGGGGGGGGGGCGCTGTTTGAGAGAGCGCCACACATACACCCCTCTAGTCCAGACGTTTTATGTCGGTGTGAACGAGGGAGGGGCGCGTGTTTGAGAGAGCGAAGCGAATGAGCGGCGCTATTTGATGCGGTACTAGTCAGTAGAATGAGCATGCTGCGCTCCCTCGAGCTTCTATGCACCCTCGAGCTTGCAGATGAATATTGCGCCCATTCGCTCAGCGCCCCCGACACGCGTGTCTCACCTTCTCAACCACATTGACAAGCATCTCCCACTGCCCGCCGTCGTTCATGGGTGACGAAAGGAGGTGCTGCACGAGGCGTTCGTCCAGGGGTTCACTGACGGTCTGGATGATCTGATCCAGGAAGTAGTTACAGCGCTCCAGCTTGTCGTAGAAGAAGCAGAACGTCTGGGAGAGCTCAAAAGTGTCTGGGAGACTGTACTTCTTAACCATTTGGTTCCTCATGACGTTCAGGCACGCAAAAATCCAGCACCGGCCGCTGCTCTTCTGGCTCGTGATCTTGAACTCATTGGACACCTTGACGTTGTACGTGTGCTGATGGTGCTCCTGAGAGTGTTGGCGCTTCTGAAGGACATGATTGGGGTCCTGGGAGGTCATGGCGTTCATCGCGAGTGTGTAGCGGGAATTGGCATCGAAGGAGGCCGAGGCAGACGCTAGGAAGGACGAATTCAGAGACATAATAAGGAAGGGCAGTAGGCGGGCTGGGGGGATTGCTGGGGGCTGTTGGATTGGCGGTTGGGGTTGGATTTCAACAAGGATATATTTGTAAAAGTGATTCAACACATTATTTTCGGACTCGAGTGGCAGGCAGTTCGCGCTGGTACGGGGCGTTTGCGCTCGTTTTGATTCACGGCGCCGGCAGCCAGCGCGTCCCCGCTTAAAGGAAGCCATGTACTTGCCCCATGATGCACCCGGGGGCATGTGTTGTTGAATCAACATCATAGAAACCCAGCTGTAGAAACCAAAATTGAGTCAAACTACGGTCGCTTGATGAGGACAAAGTACATCGCCACCGTCGTTGTAATTGTGGTCGGGTCACTGGCTCTCGTCGTCAACCAAAACCTCTTCGCCGACCTCGCCGCCGTCTCAACTATCTCTTCATCCCAAATCTCGATTTCCCAAATCTCTCCACCCGCAACTTCCATTAAAGAACCGGTGCCAAATACTCAGCCAAATACATCGCCGGCAGCGAATTTATCAGCACCAATAACACGCCCCATACTCCCCCCACGTCCTGCCTTCCCCCCCCCTCCCGCTCTCCCCCCTACTTCTTCTTCTTCTCTTTCTTCTTCCTGCTCAGAAATTGAAACACCAGGCAGTTTCCCCCCTGACTGTGCCACCAGCACCACTCACATACCCTACGCATGGCCATTGACAAACCAGTTCATCAGCCTGCGACACACCACGTACTCGGCGCACACGAACACATTGACATTGCATCAACCATCCGCCTCTCTGCTGAAGCTCTTGACTACCCCGTCAGACTACCCCATCAGGGACAGGCTCCTGAAGCCGGTGACACTTGCAGACCCCAGTATCACTCACTCTGTAACTTGGGATTATGCCATGGCCGCTCCAACCCCTCACTTGCAGATATCAACCGAGCCATATCCGTCCTCGGCTTGCCCTCACGTGACAACAACTCCGCTTCATCTTTTCCACATCCAGCACCGTTTCAATTGCCTCGTATGCAATCAAGGGCATATCATCATGAACATCCTCAACCCGCTGTTTTCGAGGTTATCGGTGGCTCCTCTAAAGGAGGGCAGCGTGGGAGTAGAAATGACTCAAATGCCCGATAAGCCCAAGAAACTTCCCACGAACCTGAAACCGAGTTGGCTGTATGACAGCGTTCAAGCCATGTTCGAAGCGGTGGGTGGCACCACCACGACCTTTGAGGTTAAAGACAAGGTGCTCAATAAACAATCCATTTTCGCCAAGATGGCGGAAGGAGAGTGCATTGACGAGATACATTTCGCGTTGCCCGAGGGGGGGGGGACGTGGGACAGCATGGTGAAAGACCTCAAGGGGCGATGGGGAACGGGGGATTTCTACAATGGCTTTTGGCGGAGAGTTAAAGATTCGGTGCTCGACCAGTACGGGTTCGAGAAGCAGGACTACGGCAAGCCGAGATACGCAGCAGACGCAGGGCAGCAGCGGCCGAACGTGCTTTGGGCGTGGAGAGACGGCTCCAAGTCTGCGCGCGATGACACGAATATGGATCCCATCAAAAGTATTTTCGCGAAGCACGGGATAGACGTCAATTTCCTGGTCAACGAGGAGGACTTCGTCTGGGCCAAAAATGACAAGAAGAAGCAGCGCAAGGCGAACAATGCACTGCTCGACAAGATCCAGCGAGCGGATGTCATGATCGGTCTGTGAGTGCGGAAGCAACGAGCGGAGGCGAGACGCGCGAAGCGAGCGAAGTGAATTGGGGCCGAGCGGAGCGAGTGGAGGAGAACGGCGGGAAGGACGAGGCGCGAAACGAGCTAGGCAATTTGGGGGTTGGAGCGAGTGAAGGAGAATTGGAGGGGTACCCAGAACGCGTTTTTCAGCAGCGCTCTTCAGCACGCGCTCTTCAGCACGCGCTCTTCAGCACGCGCTCTTCAGCACGCGTTCTTCAGCTCGCGCTCTTCAGCACGCGTTATTCAGAACGGCTGGGCCGCGGTTAAACCCACTTTGTTAAAGCTGTCCGTACCCCCTGCGGCTAACAAGTACTCCTTTCCACCCCCAACTACGCAGGTTCGGCGCGAATCTGTGGAACTCTCTTTTCCTGAAAGAAGGATCCACGCTGATCGAGCTCAAGTCCTCGTATGGGTACTGTGGCAACGAGAACGGCCGCATCCTGAGCAGTCAAAACAGACTGAGCTTCTATACCGGGGATCCGAGGTCGATGCAAGTGGCTCATGTGGGGGTCGAATATAGCGACGAGTTTCTCGAGCAGCTGGCGAAAGAGATCAAAGCAACGTATGCTTTCGAGGTGGCGAACGAACCGACCGTGGATGCCAGTGGCGAGTGCGAGTTTGCCTGGCCGACGCAGCTGTGGAAGGAGAGCGACGCCGAAACAATCTTGACGCCGACGGCGACGCGCTTTTGCTATTTGGAGCAGACGAGAAAGGATGGGTGGTTCCAATTGTTCACGCACAAGAACACCAAAGACTGCTACGACTTTGACAAGAAGGAGTTCCTGGAGTGGCCGCTCTTCGATCCCAAGAACAAGAGCAGGTCGTGCCCAGAGTTCTGCACGCCGCTACCGCTAAATGTAGAACTGTAGGTCACATTCAAGGGCACACGTGTGAACAACTGGCGCGTGGGAAATGTGAGCGCCAAAAATGGGGTTAAATGCCTTGATCTTCGCTGACCTTTCAACCGCACCAGCTCTCCTTCCCCGAGTCCTTCAACAGTCTATACAGCTCTCCTTCCTCTTTCTACTCACAGCTTGTAACCGGTCCACGCGTCGGCGCACGGTATGCACAACATAGTGATTCGTTGTAGTGACGACTATGTTCTTGACCTGGGAGTCCTTTACGACCACTACAGAGGCAAGGGCTATGCTGGATCGGACGCTGGCGACAACAGTCTCATCAACGACGACGACCTCCTTGGCGATCTCGGCGTCGATGGCGACGTGTCAGCCGATGAGGATGAAGGTCCTTCCAACTCCATGCTAACGCTGGATACTTCTCACCTGGATACTTCCCTGGATACTTCTCAAATATCCTCAAGGGCTGACACCCCCACAAACCCTGCCGACCCCGACACTTCTGTCCTCGGTGCCTCTCTCAGTGCCGCCGCCGCCGCCGCCGCAGCCGCCGCCAACAACCCCACTGATGCCAACCCCAACAAGCCCAGCCGCCGTAAGAAGGAGGCCGAGCTCTCCTCGTTTGAACAGTCCAAGCAGTCATTCGCCTCCTTCACGGACTACCTCGAGGCCCGCTACGTCCAGCAGTGCGAGCCTGACGAGGAGTCCTCGCACGAAGGCTCCTACGCTGGCAGCGTGTACGACATGGACGACGGGGGTGGTGGCTTCATTGATGACTCGGACCTGCACGAGGTCATCACGGAGGAAGTTATCGCCAACGACTTCGGCACCACATTCGACGACGACACTGGGGGCTTCTTTGTCGCTACGACGGCCCAGGTCGCTCTTGAAGGCGCCGACGCTCTTGCCAAGAACAGTCCCACGAAGAAGTCGCACAAGAGGAAGCGGGAAGAAGTTGGCGACGTCGCCGAGCTGCTCAATCTCTACAACAAAGCCAAGGAGGTCGTCGACTCGTCGTTCAGCGATTTCGTTGGCGACGTGCAGGTGAGACGAGTGGCGCGATGAGCGGCGGCTCACGAGCGTGTTGCGCTAGAAAGGGCGTTCAAAAAGCGCTTTTCGTGTGTGAGCGAGCGCTGCTGGTAGCGAGTTTTGAGCCACTCGTAGTGCATTTAGAGCCGCTTTTTGCGCGCTTCGGACCGGCCGGCGAGGAGCAAAAGACCTGTTCAAAGCGACCCGCCCCTCCTCTTGTTCACATTGTTAAATCGCCCATGTTGACCCGCGCCCGCAGACGCTGGACGCCAAAGACCTGCCCGTCCTCAAGGCGCCGGAGGGAGTTGCGAAGGTCATCAAGATCAAGGTGCCTCCCAATCTCGGACCTGCCCGGAAAGCGCGAGTCACGAACCCGCACGTGAAGGACGGATCCGAGAAGATCGACATCATAATCCCGCCTGGCATCGCTGCTGGCACCATCTGGGCGCACACGCTGCCCGTCAGCGCCGCACCCCCCGCCGCAATGAGCATGCCCGAGGGCGAGGAGAAGATCAAGCTGTCCAAGTTGGGCAAAGCGTACCTCGTGGCGTATTGCGACGCGTTCAAGCTCTACATCGATAGCGAGGCGGACTATGCCGGGGCCTCGAGCAAGGAGAAGTACTCCAAGAAGTCGATGATGGACAAGGTAAGATGCGGACACGGCGGATCCAAGGCAAGCGGGGTGGGAGATGGGGAAGGAGGGCAGCCTTTTGGTCCCTCGTGCGTGCGGGCGAGTCGCTCACAAACTGCGCCGACCGGCGAGCAATTGTGCCGCTTTGTGCGCCCTCTCTGTTCATGCGCGTGTGTTCTCGAAGCGCGGCGCCCATGCGACCTAATTGTGCCGCTTTGTGCCCCCTTTGTTCGCTATTATGTGGTCGCTTTGTGCGCCTCCTCTGTTCACGCGCGTTTGAGCTCGAAGCGCGGCGCCCATGTGACCCAATTGTGCGCAAAAATTTGTGCACCCTTTGTTCACTCTTGTGTGGCCGCGCGCCTGAACAATCCCCTTTGTGCTGACCCCACCCCTCGTAGATGTACGATCGCATCATCGCGGCGTGGCCGGCCAAGTCCAAGTACCTGGTGACGAAGGAGTTCTTGACCAAGCTCACCAAGAGGGAGAGAGCGTCGTCCAACAACCGGAGAGCGGCGGCGAGGAAGAAGCTCGAGGCGACAACTGTTGACGAGCAGACTGCTTCCGTTTGAACTAAATGTGATGTTACTTACAGCGCTGTTTGAGCAGGGCGTTGCCCGAGCGCGAAAAAAACGCGTGCGTGGCGCGTGGTGTTTGGCGGATAATCTCAACCCTTTACATCTAGCCCAGTCGATGCTGGCAGCGCCAATTTAACGCCCTTGCACGCCCATCACGTCACGGCACACACAGCCGGTACTCCCACAGTCGCCTTGCTGATCAACGAAAGCCGCTCCCAGGCTGCAAAATCACGGCATGTTCTGGCCGCCGCGTCGGCTGTCTCTCGCCCTGAGACCGCCCGCTTTCGAGCAAGGCGCGACGTTTGTGGCGAGGGTAACAGGATCGGGGCGAGAGCTTGTGAGACCATATTTTACTGAGATCCTTACACTGTACAGGGTATGCGAACAGCGACACGTTTGAACCGTTTTTCAGTTCAGGGGCGCGAAGGTCTACATTGGGAAGTCACAAGTCACCCACAAGTCACCCCCCCCTTGCATCGGACCGAGGTGAGGTCCCCCTTGATCCCCTCCCCCCCCCCAGCAACTCGCAACTCGATCTAGACCAGTACGTGCGCTCCCCCTAAAGTCCCCCCCCTAAGCAAATCAATCTAGGCTTAGCATTGTAACCGGTTGC